>Ga0335085_10011982_pt1 | contig 12809 bp, 9 predicted proteins | sample Lox_Sample_45_FD_206712 | JGI IMG/M metagenome (GOLD analysis project Ga0335085, IMG submission 206712) | Soil microbial communities from Loxahatchee National Wildlife Refuge, Florida, United States - Lox_Sample_4.5 | ecosystem: Environmental > Terrestrial > Soil > Wetlands | place: USA: Florida...
CTATGGACCCGCCTCCCAATAACCTGCGTGTTCCTGATGCGTCCAGGGTGGTCAGGCGGGTGTCAGCGTGCGGGTTGTTCGCGGCGACCTATGCACTGAGAACGCTGCCCAGATCGGAGGGAACCTGCGCGGAGGCGAGGGCCGTTTGAGGGGTTAGATTTCATTCGCCACTGCGTGGCGCTGCCGTGGGAAGCGATAACTGGGTCCCCTTCCGCCATCGGCGGGGGTGCGGGCGGCGGCGCCCGAGGTCCTTGCGTGATCTGGGGGCGGAAGGTGCACAGTTGTGCCGGTGCGCCGCTGGCCGTCACCGTTTGCGCTTGGACCGTTCGAGGCCGCGTGTCAGCCGACGGCGGAGACGGCTCGCTGGTGCGGCGCGGCTTGGCGGCTCGCGGCCGGGGTAACCGGCCGGGCCAGCGGCAGCCGGATGAGGAACTGGCAGCCGGGCCCGGCGTTGCGCACGGCGATCTGGCCCGAGTGCGCCTCGACGATTCCCCGGGCAATGCTGAGGCCCAGCCCGGCGCCCTCCTGCGGACCGGGTGTGCGGGCCGCCTCACCGCGGAAGGCGACGTCGAAGACGCGCGGCAGATCCTGAGGCGGGATGCCGCCGCAAGCGTCGGACACGCTGAAGTGCGCAATGCCCTCGTGGATGTCGCCCAGCACCTCGACCGTCCCGTCGCAGGGGGTGTGCCGGATCGCGTTGATGACCAGGTTGCGCAGCGCCCGCCCGAACTCGGCCGGGTCAGCGTAGATCGGCATGCCGCGGACCGCGGAACCGGCCAGCCGGACGCCCTTGGCCCTGGCCACCGGCTCGGCACTGGCGAGCACCTCGGCCACCAGGTCGTCCAGTCCCACCATGCGGCGGGACAGCCGCAGCGCGCCCGCGTGGATCCGGGACAGCTCGAACAGGTCGTCGATCATGACGGAGAGGCGGTCCACCTCGCGCCGGATCTGGGTGTGATACGTGCTGACCGTCCGCGGATCGACGACCACCTGGTCTTCCAGCGCCTCGGCCATCGCCCGCAGCCCGGCGAGCGGGGTCCGCAGGTCGTGGCTGACCCAGGCGACCAGCTCCCGCCGGCTCGCCTCCAGGGCTCGCTCGCGGTTGCGGGCCTGCGCCAGGCGCTCGTGGGCGATGGCCAGGCCGTCGGACAGCCCGGCCATCTCGGCGGGCAGCGGCACTGACGGCGGGATGTACAGGCCGCTGTCGCCGACCTTCTGCACCGAGGTGAGGAGCTGCCGGCTTGCCTTGGTCAGCTTGCGGCTGATCAGCATGGCGACGGCGAACCCGGCCAGGCCCGCGATAGCGATCAGCTCCAGCATGACCTCGCGGTCCTGGAGGTTGGCCACCATGATGACGGTGATGCCGCCGACCCCGGCGATGGACGTCACGACGGTCACGCCGGAGATGAGCGCGAGCATCGCGCCGATGGAACGGCGCGCGAGCGCGCGCAGCGCGAAGACCCCGATGATGGTGGTCACGGCCCCGATCGCGGCCGCGGATTCCAGGACGTGCAGCAGGTCCAGGGCTTGCACGCCCGGCATGAGATCACGGGATGCCGCGAGGACGTCCAGCCCGGCAGCGGCCATCACGCCGCCTCGGGCTCGTAGCGGTAGCCCACGCCCCAGACGGTGACGATCCGGCGCGGCAGCGTCGGGTCCGACTCGAGCTTCTCGCGCAGCCGGCGGACGTGCACGGTGACCGTCGAGGTGTCGCCGAACGTCCAGCTCCACACCTGGTTGAGCAGCTGCTCGCGGGTGAAGGCCTTGCGCGGGTGCTGCATGAGAAAGACCAGCAGGTCATATTCGCGCGAGGTCAGGGACAGCAGCGTGCCGCCCACCCGGACCTCGTGCGCGGTCAGGTCGACCGACAGGTCGCCGTCCGCGATCACGCTCTCGGGCTGGGCATCCGGCAGGCCGGTGCCCCGCGCGCGGCGCAGCACAGAACGCACCCGCAGCGCCAGCTCACGCGGGCTGAACGGCTTGGTGACGTAGTCGTCGGCACCGGTCTCGAAGCCGACGAGGCGGTCCGTCTCGTCGCCCAGCGCGGTCAGCATGACTACCGGGATCGGCCACCGGGCGCGGAGCCGGCGACACACCTCGAGGCCGTCGATGCCCGGGAGCATGAGGTCGAGGACCACCAGGTCGGGCGGCTCCGCGGCCACCCGGCGCAGCGCCTCCTGCCCGTCACGCACGCATTCGACGTGGTGCCCGTCACGGACCAGGTACCGTCCGACGACATCCGCGACGGTCGGATCATCGTCCACGACTACGATCCGGCCCGGCGGATCGGGGTTATTTACCGCGGCCACCATTGTCGCTACGGCCTCCCGTCCAGGTTTGGTTGTGCTCTCACGTTAAAGGCATTGAACGGACGGCGGGCAGGAACTGGTTCAAATCCGTCACGGCTCCGTAAGCTCCGTGACGTTCCTCTGAACGCCTGACCTGCCAGGCTGTTTGTGGTGAAGACTTCCGGCGTGGCGTGGTGCACCCAGGGCCGGCCCGGTTCGGCCGGCCCGGCCGGGCGGCCGGATGGCCGGATGGCCGGATGGCCGACCGACGGTAAGCCCGCAGAATTACCCAAGCCTGGGCGCGGACGATACGGCGCGCAGGCGAAACCGCGTGTCCTTCTAGGGAGGAGACCGCGTGCTCGGCGAACTTTACGAGGCGGCGCTGGCCGGCGCCGTGCAGGCCGAGGTCGAACACGCCGACGGCACCCGCATGCCCTTGGCCGTCGACCAGTGGCTCGACGCGGCGCCGGGCGACACCTCACTGGTCGACCGGTGCCACGGGCCCACGCTCGACGTGGGCTCCGGGCCGGGTCGGCTCACGGTGGCGCTCGCCGAGCGCGGCGTCCCGGCGCTCGGCATCGACGTCACGCCGTACGCGGTCAAGATCGCGCAGTCATCCGGCGCGCTCGCGATTCTCCGCGACGTTTTCGGGCGGGTGCCCGGTGCGGGCCGCTGGAGGACGGTCCTGCTGGCCGACGGGAACATCGGGATCGGCGGTGACCCGGCCGCGCTGCTGCGCCGGGTGGGCGAGCTGCTCGCGCACGGCGGCCACGCCCTCGTGGAGGTACAGCCCCCGGGCGTTCCGCTTCGCTGCGAGAACGTCCGGCTGCGCCGGGAAGGCTCCGCCGGCGCGTGGTTCCCGTGGGCCTACGTGGGCGCCGACCAGATCGGCGACGTCGCGCGCTGCGCCGGGCTGATCCTGGAAGAAACGTGGACCGCGAGCGGCCGCTGGTTCGCCGCGCTCGCCCGCGAGGCGCCGACCGTCCCTTCGATGGTCACGTTCGCCGCCGGGGCTCTTGGCGCCGGGACCGGGTACGGGTACGGGTACGGGTACGGGTACGGGTACGGGTACGGGTACGGGTACGGGTACGGGGATACCCCAGCCGGGGATGAGCCGGCCGATCTGGGAGCCGAAGGGCAGCTCGCGGTCTTAACGATCCATTACCGCACGCGGGAGACGCGCCCGTCATCAGTGCCGTGATGGCAGCGTGATGGCATGAGTGCGAAGCTTCGGGTCGGCGCGGTCATCGCGGCCCTGGTGATGATCTGCGGTCTGGAATTCCTCGTCATCCGGCCGAGCGCCGACCCGCTGCCGTTGCGGCCCCTGCCGCTGGTCGTGGCCGCGTGGATGCTCTTCGCTGTCGCGGCGTGGCTGCTGCGCGGCATCTCGCTGCGCTGGTCGGTGGCCCTCATCATCATCGGCGGGATCGTCATCCAGGTCGTGGCGCTGTCGGTGCCGCCGCAGCAGAGCGACGACATGTACCGCTACATGTGGGACGGCCGGGTGCAGGCGGCCGGCATCGACCCGTACGCCTTCGTGCCCTCGGCGCCGCAGCTCGCGCACCTGCGCGACCCGTTCCTGTGGTTTGCCCACGCGCCGCACTGCGTCGCGGCCGGCACACCGGTACCGGGCCACCCGGGCACGACGCTGGTACCGGGCTGCACCCGGATCAACCGCCCGACCGTCCCAACCATCTACCCGCCGGTCGCGGAGGCCTACTTCCTGGCGCTGCGCTATGTCACGCCGGTGTATGCCGGATCGACGCCGGTGCAGGCGGCGGCGGGCGCCTGCGCGGTGCTGGTGACGCTGGTGCTGCTGGCCGGGCTCCGCTGGCTCGGCCGTGACCTGCGGTGGGCTGCGCTATGGGCGTGGTGCCCGACGGTCGCCCTGGAGGCAGGAAACAGCGCCCATGTGGACGTGGTCGCGGTCCTGCTGGCGGCGGTGGCACTGCTCGTCCTGGCCCGGCCGAACGGCGGCCGCCGGGGCGCGCTGCTCGGCGGCGCGCTGCTCGGGCTGGCCATCGCGACCAAGATGACGCCCGTTCTCGCGGGTCCCGCGGTCCTGCGGCGCCGCTGGTGGGCCGTCCTCGTGGCCGCAGGCGGCGCCGTCGTCGCCGTCTACGTGCCGCACGTGCTGGCCGTCGGCAGCAGGGTCGTCGGGTTCCTGCCGGGGTACCTGCAGCAGGAGGGATACAACAGCGGCCAGCGCTTCGCCATCATCGGGCTGTTCGCGAGCGGGCGGGTGGCCATCGTGATCGCCGTCGCGGTGCTTGCGGTGACCGGCCTGGCCGTGCTGCGCTTCTCCGACCCGGACCGGCCCTGGCGCACCGCAGTCGTGATGACCGGAGTGGCCCTCGCCGTCACCACGCCGAACTATCAGTGGTACGCGATCCTCCTCGTCATGCTGGTGGTACTGGACGGCCGACCGGAGTGGCTGGCGTTTGCGGCCGGCGGCTACCTCGCGGCCGAGCCACACCTGGGCCGCTGGCGGGTCATCCACCACCCGCAGGCGGTCGGGTACGGCCTGGCGGCCCTGTTCGTGGCCCTCGTCTGGGTCGTCCGGCTGGTCATCGCGCGCTACCCCCGCATGACCTACGCGGAAGCGGCCAGCGCCCCGCCGGCCGGTTCCCCCGCCACCGCCCCCATCCCCGCCGAGGGCGAGCTGGTGGGCGCACTGGCCACGGCCGACGCATCTGCCGGCCCAGCAATCGCCGACGGCACGGAGAGCACAACAGCGGAAACGGCCCCGGGCCATCGGCTTCCTTACCGGTCGGTTACCGGTCCGGCGGAAGGCGGCCGAGGGTGGCCGGGGCGAGGCAGATTGGGCGCATGAGCTTTCAGGGCCCTGATCGCCGCCGACGCCGCGGTAACGCCCCGGGCGGGCCGTCCCGCCGTGATCGGCAGCAGGACCGGGACACCGGCGCCTACCAGAATGCGACGGCATGGCCCGGTGCTACGGACTATCAGGACCCGGCCGCGCACCAGGACCCCGGTGCATACCAGGACCCCGGCACATACCAGGGCGGCACATACCAGGACCCCGGCACATACCAGGGCGGCGCGAACCAGGGCGGGGGCGCATTTGGGGGCACCCCGCCCTACCCGGACGGCACCGATCGCCGACGCACCGGGTACCCGGATCCCGCCCCCTTCCCCGGCTCCGGGTACCGGGAGCCCTTCCCCGGCTCCGGGTACCCGGAATCCGGGTACCAGAACGCCGGTTACCAGGGGCCCCGGTCCCGGGGGTCCGGCTACCCGGAACCGGTGTTCCCGGACGCCGGCGCCTACCAGCCCGCCGGGTACGCCGATTACCCCGATTACGCCGATTACCCCGATCCCGCGCGGTACCGGGAGCCGGCCATCGTCCAGGACCAGCTTCCCGGCCGGGCGGCGGCCTACCCGCCCGCCGGCGAGCACCCGAGCTTGCCGGGCGTGAAACTGGCCGACCTGGCCGCCCAGGACCCGACGGCCTACCAGGGGCTCGAGGGCTACCTCAATGGCGGGGGCGCCGGGCCCGACGGCGGGATGGGCGCGGGGGTCTGGCGGCGGCGCGGCCGCGGCTTCCTGGCCGGCATCGTGACCGGGCTGCTGTCCGGCGCCGTGGCGATCGGCGTGGCCGTCCTCGCGGCGGCGTTCGTGCGCCCGCAGGCGTCGCCGGTGATCGCGATCGGCGACACCGTGCTCGCCCGCGCGCCGGCCGGGGTGAAGGCGTTCGCGATCCAGTCACTCGGCGAAAACTACAAGCTCATGCTCCTGGCGGGCATCTACGTGATCATCGCGCTCCTGGCGATCGGCATCGGGCTGCTTGCCAGGCGCCGGCTGGCCGGCGGCGTGATCGGCATGGCCGCGCTCGGCGCCTTCGGGGCCTTCGTGGCCCTCACCCGGCCGGAGAGCCACGCCACCGATGTGATCCCCTCCCTCATCGGTGGCGTGGCCGGCGTCGCGGCCCTGGTCCTGCTCGTCCGGGCCGGGGATCCGCAGGTCATCCTGGTGGCCGCCGGGCAACGGGACCGCAGCGGTTACCGCCGACCAGGTGAGCCGGACGTGGTGGGCACCAACCGCCGCAACTTCCTGCTGGCCGGCCTTACAGCGGCCGGGGCGGCGGCCGTGGCCGGGATAGCCGGGCAGGTCCTTTCCAGGCAGCGGTTCAACGCCAGCGGCTCCCGCAGCGCCGTCAAGCTCCATCCCCCGCTGGAGAAGGCGCCCCGGCTGCAGCCCGGCGCCGAGCTCACCATGCCGGGACTGTCGCCCTTCTACACGCCGAACGCCAGCTTCTACCGAGTGGACACGGCCCTCGTCGTCCCGCAGCTCACCATCGCCAACTGGGAACTGCGCATCCACGGAATGGTGGACAAGCCGGTCACGATCAACTTCGACGACCTGATGAAGCGACCGCAGATCCAGCGGGACATCACGATCGTGTGCGTGTCGGAGTCGGTGGGCGGCGGGTACATCGGCAACGCCCGCTGGCAGGGCGCCCGGCTCGCCGACCTGCTCCGCGAGGCCGGGGTCCACCCCGGCGCCACCCAGATCGTCATGCGCGACACGCAGGGCATGGCCATCGGCGTCTCGACGCAGGCCGTGCTGGACGGCCGGGACGCGATGCTGGCCGTCGCCATGAACGGCGTGCCGCTGCCGCCCGAGCACGGCTTCCCGGTCCGGGTCGTCGTCCCGGGCCTGTACGGCTATGTCTCGGCGTGCAAATGGGTCGTCGACATGGAACTGACGACCTACGCCGCCTACAACGCCTACTGGGTCAAGCGGGGCTGGTCGGAGCAGGCGGCGGTCAAGACCGAGTCCCGCATCGACACCCCGAAGACCGGCAAGGCTCTCACCGCGGGCCCCGTCGTCGTGGCAGGCGTCGCCTGGGCCCAGCGCAAGGGGATCGCGCGCGTCGAGGTCGGCGTGGACGGCGTCTGGCACCAGGCGGCCCTGGCCACGCAGGACACGATCGACACCTGGCGGCAGTGGTACTACCGCTGGGACGCCACGCCGGGCGCACACAAGATCCAGGTCCGGGCGACCGACCAGACCGGCTACACGCAGACCGAGGTCGTGCAGGGCGCCGAGCCCAACGGCGCCACCGGCTACCACACTATCCCGGTGAGCGTGGCCTGACGCGCAGGCGGTGAGCGTGGCCCGACGCGCAGGCGGTGGTGAGCGTGGCCCGAGGCGCAGGCGGTGAGCGTGGCCCGACGCGCAGGCGCGGCCGCGCGCTGAGGGTGATCAGGAGGAGCTGGCGAGCGCCGTGATCAGGTCGTCGATCGCGTTCAGGCTGTGCGCGCTCACCACCGCGTCACAGTACGGCCAGGCGGCGGCCATGCCACCGACCTCGGGCCGATAGCGCGGGCTCTTCGTACGCGGGTTGGCCCAGACGATCCGGTAGGCCACCCGGGACAGCCGCGCCATCTGGTGCCCGAGCTGGGCCGCGTCGCCGGTCTCCCAGCCGTCGGAGATGATCAGGACGACGGCGCCGCGGGCCAGGCCCGGGCAGCCGTACCCGTCGTTGAACTCCTTGAGGGACGCGCCGATGCGGGTGCCGCCGGACCAGTCCGGGGCGGCCGTACCGGCCCGCGCCAGCACGGTTTCCGGCCGGGCGGCCGCCAGTTCGGCGGTGATCCGGGTCAGCCGGGTGGCGAACGTGAACACCTCGGCCCGGGCCCGGCCAGTGGGCCCGTGGCCCGCGCCCTGGCGGCCGGCCTTTCCCTGGCTGGCGCAGTACAGCAGCTGGAGCATGGCCCGGGCGTACGGTTCCATCGAGCCGGAGATGTCGCACAGCACCACCAGCCGCCGTGGCCGCAGGCGTGGGGCCCGGCGGGCCAGCTGCACCGGTTCACCGGCCGTGCGGCGCGCCTGGCGCAGCGTCGTCCGCAGGTCCGGCTGGCTGCCCGCCGGCTCCGGCCGGTACCGGCGGGTCCGGCGCGGCGGGGTGGACAGCGCGCGCTGCCGCATCAGCGTCTCGAGCCGCAGCAGCTCCGCCGCGGACAGGTCGGCGAAGTCCCGGCTGGCCAGCCGTTCGGCGTCGGACGACAGCGTGCGCCAGGGCATGTCGTCTGCGTCCTGCGGTTCCGATCCGTCGCCGGACTCGCGGGGCCAGGCGTCGAGGGGAACGCCCCGGCGATCCGGCCGCGCCGCCGACAGCGTGGCGCTGGGCGGGCCGCCGGCCCGGGGACCGGGCTCACCGGCCGGGACGGCCGTGCTGACCGGGACGGACTGCTCCAGGCTGATGCCGAAGGCCGCGGCGAACAGCCGGTCGTAGACCTCGATCTGATCCGGGCCGGAGACCAGCGTGGCCAGCCCGCACGCGTACAGCTCCTGGCGAGTGCGCGGGCGCATCAGCGTCACGGCGCGCGCGAACCGCTCGCAGCGGCCCGGGTCCACGGGAACGCCCGCGTCGTGCAGCCTGGCCCCGAACCGCGCCGTGACCGCGGCGATGTCGCTGGCCGGCTGGAGCCCCGCCGCGGCGGTGCCCCCGGCGCCCGCGCCCGGAACCTGGTCAGTCACGGCACTCGAACCCAGTCACGGGGAACGAATTCAGTCACGGGGCACGACGAGCGTGGCCAGGCCGACCCGGCGGACCGCCTCTTCGTCTTCGGCGTACTTCAGCACGGTGCTCAGGGTCCGCCCGGCCGAGGCCGACGACAGCTCGGTCTCGCCGAACACGCCCAGTGCAGTCGCCCAGTTGACGGCCTCGGCGATCCCGGGCGGCTTGGTCAGGTCCAGGCCGCGGAGCCGGCGCACCGATTCGGCGACCTGCCCGGCCAGGTGGCCGGAGGCGCCCGGGACGCGGCGCTGGATGATGGCGGCGACCCGCTCCGGGCCCGGATACCCGATCCAGTGGTACAGGCAGCGGCGCTTGAGGGCGTCGTGCAGGTCGCGGGTCCGGTTCGAGGTCAGCACGACCACGGGCGGCACGGCGGCCCGGCGGGTGCCCAGCTCGGGGATGGTGACGGCGGACTCCGCGAGCAGCTCGAACAGGAACGCCTCGAACTCGTCGTCGGCCCGGTCGATCTCGTCGATGAGCAGCACCGCGGGCAGCGGCCCCGGGTGATCCAGCGCAGCGAGCAGCGGCCGGGCCAGCAGGTAATCGTCGGTGAACAGGTCGGATTCGTGCAGTGACTCCCCGGTGGCCTCGGCCAGCCGGATCGCGAGCAGCTGCCGCGGGTAGTTCCATTCGTACAGCGCCTCGGCGGCGGCGATGCCCTCGTAGCACTGCAGCCGGACCAGCGTGGTGCCCATCCCGGTGGCCAGGGCCTTGGCGGCCTCGGTCTTGCCGACGCCGGGCTCGCCCTCCAGCAGGATCGGCTGGCCCATCCGGACGGCCAGGAACAGCGCGGTCGCCAGCGCATCCCCGGCCAGGTAACCCGTGCCGTCCAAGGCGGCGGCCACGGCGGCCGCATCCGGGAAACGCTCCTGAAGATCTTCCGCCGCGACGCCCATACGCTGCGATCCTATCCGCCCGGCCAGGCCCGCTCAGACGGCGCACGCCGGCGATACACTCCCGCCCGGGCCCGTTCGGATCGGCCGGGTTCCTGCCCCGCGGCCGGGCACGTCATGCTCACGCGATGGCGAGGTCGGTGCGCAGCGGGCGTCCCTTGATCGCGCACCACACCTGCGCCGGGGTCAGCGGCATATCGGCGTGCCGCACACCGTACGGCTTGAGCGCGTCGAGAACCGCGTTGACCACGGCCGGGGGCGACCCGACGGTAGCGGATTCGCCCACTCCTTTGGCCCCGATCGGATGGTGCGGCGACGGGGTGACGGTCTCGCCCAGCTCCCAGGACGGGCATTCCTCCGCCGTCGGCAGCAGGTAATCCATGAACGAGCCGCCAAGGCAGTTCCCGTCGGTGTCGAAGGCGATCGCCTCCATCAGGGCCATGCCCACGCCGTCGGCCAGGCCACCGTGGATCTGGCCCTCGACGATCATCGGGTTGATCCGCACGCCGCAGTCATCCACCGCCACGAAGCGCCGCACGCTGACCTTCCCGGTCCCCGGGTCGACGTCGACGACACAGATGTAGGCGCCGCACGGGTAGGTCAGGTTCGGCGGGTTGTAGACGCAGCTGGCATGGAGGTGGCCTTCGACGCCCTCGGGCAGATCCAGGTCGGAGTGGGCGGCCAGGGCGATCTCCGCGACCGTCCGGCCCTGGTCGGGGTCGCCGCGCACGAACCAGCGTCCCTTCTCCCAGTCCAGATCGTCCGCCGACACCTCGAGCATGGCCGCGGCCACGATGCGCGCCTTCTCCCGCACCCGGCGCGCGACGACCGCGGCGGCGGCTCCGGACACCGGGGTGGACCGGGAGCCGTACGTGCCGAGGCCGAATGGCGTCTGGTCGGTGTCGCCGTGCACCACCTCGATGTCGTCGGGGGAGATGCCAAGTTCCTCCGCGACGATCTGGGCGAACGTCGTCTCGTGGCCCTGCCCCTGGGTCTGCACCGCGATGCGCAGCACTGCCGTGCCGGTCGGGTGGACCTGCAGCTCGCAGCCGTCGGCCATGCCGAGCCCGAGGATGTCCATGTGCTTGCGCGGCCCGGCGCCCACCGCCTCGGTGAAGAAGCTGACGCCGATGCCCATGAGCTCGCCCCGCTCACGCCTGGCCGCCTGCTCCCGGCGCAGTTCGGCGTAGCCGGCCTTGTCCAGGGCGAGCTGCAGCGTGCGCGCGTAGTCACCGGAGTCGTACACCCACCCGGTGGCGCACGTGTAGGGGAACTGGTCGGGCCGCAGCAGGTTCTTCATCCGCAGCTCGGCGGGGTCGGCCCCCAGCTCGAAGGCGAGCACGTCGACCATCCGCTCGACCAGGTAGACGGCCTCGGTGATGCGGAACGAGCACGAGTAGGCCACGCCGCCCGGTGCCTTGTTGGTGTAGACCCCGGTCACGTGGCAGTACGCGGCCTTCAGGTCGTAGGAGCCGGTGAACACGCCGAAGAAGCCGGCCGGGAACTTGGTGGGCTGCGCGGCGCCGTTGAACGCGCCGTGATCGGCCAGCACGTTCACCCGCACGGCCAGGATGGTGCCGTCGCGGGTCGCCGCGATCTCGCCGCGCATGTGGTAATCCCGCGCGAACGACGTGCTCATCAGGTTCTCGGAGCGGTCCTCCACCCACTTGACCGGCCGGCCGCAGATGATCGAGCCGATGACCGCGCACAGGTAGCCCGGGTAAATGGGGACCTTGTTGCCGAATCCGCCGCCGATGTCCGGCGAGATCACCCGGATCTTGTGCTCACCGATCCGGGCCGCCGCCGAATACAGCAGGCGGTGCGCGTGCGGGGCCTGGCTGGTGGACCAGATCGTGAGCTTGCCGGAGATCGCGTCGAAGTCGGCGACCGCGCCGCAGGTCTCCAGCGGCGCCGGGTGGACCCGCGGGTACAGCAGGTCCTCGGCGATCGTCACCTCGGCGCGGGCGAAGACCTCCTCGGTGCGCGCGGCGTCCCCGGCGTCCCAGTCGAAGATGCGGTTGCCGGTCCGGCCGGGCTGGTCGTCGCGGATCAGCGGCGCGCCGCCGTCCAGTGCCCGCCGGGCGTCCATCACCGCCGGCAGCGGCTCGTACTCGACGTCGATCAGTTCCAGGGCGTCCCGGGCCGCGTAGCGGTCGTCGGCGACGACGAAGGCGACCTCCTGGCCCTGGAACCGCACCTTGTCGGTGGCCAGGACGGCCTGCCGGTCACCGGACAGGGTCGGCATCCAGGCCACACCGCGTTCGTGCAGGGTCTCCCCGGTGATAACGGCGCGGACCTTCGGGTGGGCCTCGGCCGCCGAGACGTCGACGGACAGGATGCGGGCGTGCGCGTAGGGGCTGCGCAGGATGGCGCCGTGCAGCATGCCGCGCAGCCGAACGTCGTCGATGTAGGTGCCCCTGCCCCGGACGAACCGGGCATCTTCCTTGCGCCGCATCGAGCCGTAGCCGATCGGCGTGTCCCGCTCCTGCACGGCCGTCATCCGCCTACCTCGGTGGTGTCCGGCCGGTACCGGCCGGGTGTGCGGCGGCCCAGCGGACGGACCGGACAATGTTCTCATAGCCGGTACAGCGGCAGATCTGGCCGGAGATGGCCGCCCTGATCTCGGCGTCGGTCGGGTCGGGCGTGCGGTCCAGCAGCCAGCGCGCGGTCATCATCATGCCCGGCGTGCAGAACCCGCACTGCAGGCCGTGGCAGGCGATGAAGCCCTGCTGGACCGGATCGAGCCCGCCGTCGCGTTCCAGCCCCTCGACCGTGCGGATGTCGCGGCCGCCGGCCATGGCCGCGAGCGCGGTGCAGGACTTGACCGGCGCGCCGTCCAGCCACATCACGCAGGCGCCGCAGTTGGACGTGTCGCAGCCCCAGTGGCTGCCGGTGAGCTCCAGCTCGTCACGGATGAAGTGGATGAGCAGCATGCGCGGCTCCACGTCGCGGGTGTATTCGGTCCCGTTGACCGTCACCGTTATTTCCACCTCACGCCTCCCGGCCGCGGGCCCGGGCGGCCGCGCGGCGGAGCGCCCTGTTCGTCAACTCGCCGGTGAGGTGCCGCTTGTAGTCGACGGGCCC
>Ga0335085_10011983_pt1 | contig 12808 bp, 10 predicted proteins | sample Lox_Sample_45_FD_206712 | JGI IMG/M metagenome (GOLD analysis project Ga0335085, IMG submission 206712) | Soil microbial communities from Loxahatchee National Wildlife Refuge, Florida, United States - Lox_Sample_4.5 | ecosystem: Environmental > Terrestrial > Soil > Wetlands | place: USA...
CGTGTCCTCGAGCTTCGTGTGCGAGAGCCCTCGTAGCGACTGAACGAACACCATCACCGTCGGGATTCCCGCGCGCGCGATTTCGGCGGCGTCATGCAGCGGGCCGCTCGGCAGCCGGTGCGAGGTTCCGCACACCTCGCGGATCGACTCGTCGGCGAGCTCGATCAGCCGCTCGTCGAACAGGATCGGCTCGATCGACCAGATCCGCTCCCACGAGACGTCGACGTCCTCCTCGCGCGCGAACCGCTCGCTCGCCTCCTTCGCCAGCTCGAGCAGCCGCGCGAGCTTCGCCGCGTCGAGATGCCGCTGGTCGAGCAGCTGCTCCGCCGTCTCGACGACCGACGTGACAATCCCGGGCTTGCACACGACGCCGCCGGAGGTGCAGACCGCGCCATCCCCCACCTCGGCGGCGATCGGGCGGATCTCCAGCGCGAGCTTCGCCGCGCCGGCGAGTGCGTCGCGCCGCTTGTCCATCGGCGTCGAGCCGGCGTGGGCGGCTTGCCCCGTCCACGTGACACGCGAGCGGATGACGCCGAACGTTCCGAGAACGACGCCGAGTGGCAGATCGAGCGACTCGAGCACGGGCCCCTGCTCGATGTGCAGCTCGAGATAGGCAACCGCGTTCTCGAGCTGCTTCCGCGCCTCGACCGCCCGGTCGAGATCGACACCGTGGTCCCGCAGCGCGTCCGGTAGCGCAATGCCGTCGCGGTCGCGCAACTTCCGCAGCTCGTCCTGGTCGGCCATCGAGCCGGCCGCCGCCGACGAGCCGAACAGCGAGCGGCCGAACCGCGCGCCTTCCTCGTCCGCCCAGTTGACGAGCCGAACCGTGAGCGGCGGCCGCCCTTCGGACGCGATCCGGCGCAGCACCTCGACCCCGGCCATGACGTTGAGGCAGCCGTCGAGCCAGCCGCCGTTCGGCACCGAGTCGATGTGGCCGCCGATCAGCAGCGCCTGCTCCGACGCGCCGTCGAGCGTGAACCACTGGTTCCCGGCCTCGTCGATCTCCTCGCGCGCACCGGTCTCCGCGACCGTGCCGCGCAGCCACTCGCGCGCCGTCTCCCACGTGTCCGTCCAGGCCACACGCTGCGCGCCGTTCTCGTCTCCGGTGAGCCCGCGCAGCTCCTTCAGCTCGTCGACGGTGCGGCTCGGATCGAGGGCCATCGCCGTCGGAGCCTATGTGATAGACACCCGCCCACGGTGTCGGCTGTCGCGATCGGGGTCCGGGAGCGCAGGCGCCGCGACGGAGTCCGACGCGGCGCGCGGCGGGTCGTCGCGGTCGCTCTCTTCCTTCTCGCGCTCGTCGGGCTGTACGAGCTCTATCGCTGGGTCTGGTCGTCCGCCGGCTTCACCTGGCCGTTCGCCGTCGACTCGACCTCGATGCCGCACGTCTGGACGATCCTCAAGGCGTTCGGCCAGCCGGCGCAGGTGAACCAGCCGCCGCTCGGCACGATCCTCTTCCACAAGGCGCTCTTCACCGCGAAGGAGGCGATCGTCGGCTTCGGCCTCGGCGCGATCATCGGATTCTTCCTCGGAGTCGTGCTCGTCCACTCGCGGCTGCTGCAGCGCGGCGTCCTGCCGTACATCGTCGCGAGCCAGACGATCCCGATCCTCGCGATCGCGCCGATGGTCGTGATCTGGGTCAACCCGAAGCTCCCCGCGTCGTTCCAGGGCTGGGGCTCCGTCGCGGTGATCGCCGCGTTCCTCACCTTCTTCCCGGTGACGATCAACACGCTGCGCGGGCTGCAGTCCGCCGACCCGCGCGCGCTCGAGCTGATGCGGACGTACGCGGCGAGCCGCTGGACCGTGCTGTGGAAGCTGCGCGTGCCGGCGTCGATGCCGTACGTCTTCTCCGCGCTGAAGCTCGCGGCGACGGCGTGCGTCGTCGGCGCGATCATCGGCGAGCTGCCGTCCGGGCTGCAGAGCGGGCTCGGCGGCGCGATCCTCAACTTCAACCAGTACTACTCGATCGAGCCGCAGGAGCTGTGGGCGACGAACATCGTCGCGGCGCTGCTCGGCATCGTCTTCTTCGTCACCGTCGTGCTCGTCGAGAAGGTCGTCGTCCGCCGCGCACCGGAGAACGTCGGATGAGCGCCCTCGAGCCCGTGGTGAAGATCGAGAAGGTGACGAAGGTCTTCCCGCGCGGCAACGTCACCGCGCTCCAGGACATCGACCTGACGATCGACCACGGCGAGTTCATCTCGCTGATCGGCCCGTCCGGCTGCGGCAAGTCGACGCTCCTCCGCGTCGTCGGCGACCTGACCGAGCCGACGGAGGGCTCCGTCACCGTCAACGGCAAGCCGGCCCGCCGCGCGCGGCTCGACCACGACTACGGGATCGTCTTCCAGGACGCGGTGCTGTTCGACTGGCGGACCGTGTCGAAGAACATCGCCGTGCCGCTCGAGCTGCTCGGCTGGGACCGCGAGCGGCGGCGGAACCGCGTGGACGAGATGCTCGAGCTCGTCGAGCTCGTCGGGTTCGGAGACCACCATCCGTGGCAGCTCTCGGGCGGGATGCAGCAGCGCGTGTCGATCGCGCGCGCGCTCGCGTTCGAGCCCGCGCTCCTGCTGATGGACGAGCCGTTCGGCGCGCTCGACGAGATGACGCGCGAGCGGCTGAACCTCGAGCTGCTCTCGATCTGGCACCAGCTCGGCTCGACGGTCATCTTCGTCACGCACTCGATCTCCGAGGCGGTGTTCCTCTCGACGCGCGTCGTCGTGATGAGCCCGCGGCCGGGCCGCATCGCCGGCGTCGTCGAGATCGACCTGCCGGCGCAGCGCGGCGTCGAGACGCGCGAGGACCCGCGCTACTTCGAGCTCGTCACGCACGTGCGCGAGCTGCTCCGGAAGCGCGGCGAGCATCTGCTCCCCGAGGAGGAGCAGCAGCTCCTGGAGGCGGCGGAATGAGCGTAGGCTCGACGGAGCTCATCAAAGAGCGGGGGCCCCGGCTCCGCCGGGGCCGGGAGCGGGGATGAGCGCGCGCGCCGCGGGCGGACGCGTCGCCGAGTGGATCCCGGCGATCGGCGTGTTCGTGCTCGCGATCGCGCTGTGGCAGGGCGCGATCTCGGCGTTCCACATCCAGCAGTTCCTCCTTCCGCGGCCGACCGACATCGCGTCGACGTTCTGGACGGGGCGGCACCAGCTCTGGCCCGCGGGCTGGTACACGTTCAAGGAGGCGCTCGGCGGGTTCGTGATCGGCTCGGCGCTCGGCATCGTCTGCGCGACGATCGTCGCCCGCTTCACCGCGCTCGGCACGGCGCTGATGCCGGTGGCGATCGCCGCGAGCGCGATCCCGATCATCGCGTTCGCGCCGATCTTCGACGCCTGGCTGAACCCGCTCTCCCCCACGTCGAAGATGGCGATCGCCGGCGTGCTCTGCTTCCTGCCGGTGCTCGTGAACACGCTGCGCGGGCTGCAGAGCGCGAGCCCGCGGCAGATCGAGCTGATGCGCTCGTACGCGGCCGGCGAGGTCGAGATCTGGCGGCGCGTGCGCGTGCCGACGGCGCTCCCGTACGTCTTCACGGCGCTGAAGGTGGCGAGCGTGCTCGCGATGATCGGCGCCGTCGTCGGCGAGTACTTCGGCGGCGCCTTCAATGCGCTCGGCGTCCTGATCCGCTCCGACGCGCAGATTCTCGACTTCCGCACCGCCTGGGCGGGGATCCTCGTCGCGTCGCTGCTCGGCCTGTCGCTCTACGGCGGCGTCGTCCTGCTCGAGAGGGTCGTGGTCCGCTGGTCTCCCGAGGTGCGGGGGTCGTAATCTCCGCCGAACGGCGTCAGAATCGTCCAACTCGACGAGAGAAAGGGGTTCGTGCATGACGAAGCGGAGGGTCCTCGCATCACTGCTCGTCGTCGCCGCCGTCGCGGCGCTGGCGGGCTCCACACGGAAGGCGTCGGCAGCGCCGCAGGGGGCGAAGCTGACGAACATCACCCTGCAGCTCAAGTGGGTGCCGCAGGCGCAGTTCGCCGGCTACTACGCGGCGAGCCTCCTCGGCTACTACAAGGCGGCCGGGCTCAACGTGACGCTGAAGAACGGCGGCCCGGACATCATTCCCGAGCAGGTCGTCGCCTCCGGGCAGGCGCAGTTCGGCGTCGACTGGCTGCCGAGCCTCCTCGCCGCCCGCGACAAGGGCACCGACCTCGTCAACATCGCCCAGGTCTTCGCGCGCTCGGGCATGACCCAGCTCACGTGGAAGAGCTCGGGGATCGACACGATCGCGAAGATGAAGGGCAAGAAGGTCGCGAACTGGCTCGGCGGGAACCAGTACGAGCTCTTCGCCGCGCTGACGAAGGCCGGGATGGACCCCGAGAAGAACCAGGGCGTGACGATCGTCCAGCAGCCGTTCGACATGAACCTGTTCCTCAAGCATCAGGTCGACTCCGCGTCGGCGATGACGTACAACGAGCTCGCGCAGGTGCTCGAGACCGGCGTGAAGCTGTCGCAGATCAACGTGATCAAGATGCAGAACGTCGGCACCGGGATGCTCGAGGACGGGCTGTTCGCGACCGGCGCCTGGCTGAAGTCGCCCGCGAACCAGGCGATCGCGGTCAAGTTCATCGGCGCGTCGCTGGCCGGCTGGATCTACTGCCGCGACCACCAGGCCGCCTGCGTGAACCTGACGCTGAAGGAAGGCCCCACCCTGCCGAAGGGTCACCAGACCTGGATGATGAACGAGATCAACAAGCTGATCTGGCCGAGCGCGAGCGGGATCGGGATCATGAACAAGGCCGACTACACGCGCACGGCCGCGATCTCGAAGCAGTTCGGCGTCGTCTCGAAGACCCCGTCGGGCGCGTACCGCACCGACCTCGCGACGAAGGCCGTCGCGGAGCTGAAGGCGCAGGGCCTCGACGTCTACGGCAAGAGCTGGAAGCCGCTCAACGTCAAGGTCACCCCCGGCGGGAAATAGGCGCAACCACGCGGTTCGGGGCCGTTTCCGGACGGCCCCGAGCCGGGGCTTGAACGGCGTCCGCCCGACCTCCTAGACTCGCCCCGCAGCGGCCCAACGGATCGGGGAGGTAGGCATGCCGGAGCATCATCCCGAGGAGATCGCGCACGACGTCGCGGACATCCGCGCCGACGTCGCCTACGAGCGCGAGGCCCTCGACGCGTCGATCAAGCACGACTACTCGACGAGCGAGACGGGCGTCGTCCCGCTCGACCGGCGGCGGCCGATGTGGCACTTCATGGGCCTCTGGACGACGTTCGTCGCCGGCTTCTCGTACATGTTCCTCGGCTTCGAGATCCGCGACGGCGGCCACAGCCTCGCGTCCACCGTCGGGATCACGCTCCTCGGCTACGGGATCTACATCGTCTACGCGATGTTCTCCTCGTACACCGGCGCGCGCACCGGCCAGACGTTCGGCCTCCTGACGCGATCGGTGTTCGGGAGCATCGGCTCGGTGATCGTCTGTCTCTTCGTGCTGATCGCGCCGCTCGGCTGGGTCGGGTTCCAGGCGAACCTGCTCGTCACGCTCTGGGACGGCTTCTACAGCTGGGGCCACATCTTCTGGCTGACGCTGATCGTCGCCGGGCTGATGATCTTCAACAACCTGCTCGGCTTCACCGGGATCAGCGTCTTCGCCCGCTACCTCGTCACGCCGCTCCTGATCCTGTGGGCGCTGTACATGGTGATCAAGGGCTTCGTCGTCGACGGCGGGTCGTTCGGAGGGACGCCGCAGGGCAGCGGCCTGCCGCTCTGGGTCGCGGTCACGGCGGTGATCGGCTTCTCGATGTGGGGCAACGAGCAGGACTTCTGGCGCTACGGCAAGCCGAAGTTCTGGTGGCCGATCTGGACGTATCTGTTCGCCGCCGTCTGGTTCACGCTGTTCACGATGGCGGGCTGGATGATGGCGCAGCTGGCGGCGTCGGACGACCCGGCGAAGATCTTCAACTTCACCGTGAACTACTCGCTGTTCGGGTGGTTCTGGCTCGCGTGGATCATCGCGACGGTCAGCCAGGTGGCGATCAACGACGGCAACTACTACGAGTCGGTCAACGCCGGCCAGAACCTCATCGGCGGCTGGCGGCACTGGCGCCGCTGGTACACGGTGCTGATCATCGCCGCCGGCGGCGTGCTCGGCGCGTGGCTCGTCAACTTCCACTTCCTCAACGGCTGGTTCAAGGTCTCGACGTTCCTCGCCATCTCGGTGCCGTCGGCGTCGGTGATCATGGCCGTCGACCACTACCTGCTGCCGCGGATCTACAAGATCTCGAGGCCGCTGCGCGAGGTGCCCTCGTGGGAGGAGGCGGGCTGGTTCAACTGGCCGGCGGTCGTCTCGCTGCTCGTGGCGGTGTTCTACGGCGTCACCGGCGCGGCGAGCTGGCCGAACGGGTGGATCGAGTCGTCGCCGCCGACCGGCTGGGGCCCCGTGCCGCTCGAGTCGTGGCTGATCGCCGGCGGGCTGTACATCGGGCTCGTCGGACTCGCGATGCTGTTCGGCCACGTGACGACGCAGCTCGCGTTCAGCAAGCACGCGATCGCAGCGAACGTCCCCGGCGGCGAGATCATCGACATCGCCTCCGAGGCGGAGGGCGGCGTCACGCCGCGGCCGACCGCGATTCCCGCAGCGGGCCGCTAGGAGTAGAGACCAGGCTCGATCTCGACGGGCTCCAGCATTCGCCGTTGGAGCCCGTCGTCGGCCCGCGCGCGCCGCGCCGCCTCGCCGCAGCTCACGAACTCGACGTCGCCCGCGGCGAGCGCGTGCTCGATCAGCCGCCGCAGGATCTCGACGCGGTGCGGGCGCCCCGACAGGAACGGGTGGCAGGTGAGGACGAACAGGCAGCCGTGGCGGCGCATCGCGTCGAGCTCGCTCGTCCACAGGTCGAGCACCTTCTGCGGGGACTCGATCGGGCCGCGGAACGGCGGGTCGGGGAGGTACACGTACTGCTCCCAGTCGTCGAGCGACCAGTGCACGGGCAGCTCGACGAGCTCCCCCGCGCCGGTGTCGAGGAGATACGGCTTGTCGTCGTCCATCAGCGACGAGTCGTACTCGAGCCCGTGCTCCGCGACGATGCGCGGCGTCCGCCATGCGGGCTCCCAGCTCGGACAGCGGTAGCCGCGCGGGTCGGCGCCGGCGCGGCGCAGCGCCTCGAGGGCGCGCTCGAAGTCGGCGCGCTCCTGCTCCTCGGTCTGCGAGACCGGCGAGAAGTGCGCGTACGAGTGGTGGCCGATCTCGTGGCCGGCGGCGAGGATCGCCTCGACCGTCCTCGGCCAGCGGTCCGCGGTGAGGCCGGGGACGAAGAACGTGGCGGGCAATGAGTACTCTCGCAGCAGCTCGAGGAGGCGCGGGCCGCCGACGTTCGGGCCGTACGCCTGGTGGCTCATCACGCCGGCGTTCAGCGCGTGGCGCGCGCCCTCGGCGAGGATCGGCGACTCGGCGTCGACGTCGAACGTCAGGCACGCGAGCGTCGTCACGGCGCCCCGCCGATCGCGCGGAGCGCGAGCAGATCGTAGAGGACGTTCGCGCCGGCGAGCGCGGTCTGCTGGCCCGGGCCGTCGTACGGCGGCGAGACCTCGACGACGTCGCAGCCGGCGAGCCTGATCCCGCGCAGCGCGCGCAGGAACGCGAGCGCCTCCGCCGTCGAGAAGCCGCCGACCTCCGGCGTGCCCGTGCCCGGCGCGAACGCCGGGTCGAGGAAGTCGATGTCGAACGAGACGAAGACCGGGCGCGAGCCGACCGTGCCGAGCACGAGCTCCCCGTACCGCGCCGGCCCGAGCTCGCGCAGCTCGTCGGTCGTCAGCACCGTGAAGCCGAGGTCGCGCGCCGCCTGCAGGTCCTCCGCCCCGTACAGCGAGCCGCGCATCCCCGCCTGCACCGACGCGCCCGTGTCGAGCAGTCCCTCCTCCGCCGCGCGCTTGAACGTCGTCCCGTGGAAGTACGGCTGGCCGAAGTACTGCTCCCACGTGTCGCCGTGCGAGTCGAGCTGGACGAGCGCGAGCGGGCCGTGCCGCTTCGCGATCGCGCGCAGCTCCGCAAGCGTGATCGAGTGGTCGCCGCCCATCGCGGCGGGGAACGCGCCCGCGTCGACGATCGGCGCCAGCGCCTCCTCGACCTGCCGGTACGTCCGCTCCGTGTCTCCGGGCGAGACGGGCACGTCCCCGAAGTCGACGATCGAGAGCGCGTCGACGACGTTCACCTCGAGCGCGGGGTTGTAAGGCCGGATGAGGGCGGACGCGGAGCGGATCGCCTCCGGGCCGAAGCGCGGGCCGGTGCGGTAGCTCGTCGCCGTGTCGAACGGGATCCCGTAGACGACCGCGTCGACACCCGTCAGCTCCGTCACGTGCGGCGCCCGCATGAACGTGCGGATCCCCGCAAACCGCGGGATCACCTGCGCGTCGAGCGGCCGGTACGGCGGGCCCGCCATGGCGCGGAGCGTAACGCTTTACCTGCTCCGTACAGTGCGTTCGCTACCGTCGTAGCGCTGTGGGGGTCTCGATCGCCCGCCGGTTGCTCGCGGCCGCCGCCGCCTTCGTCGCCCTCGGGCTCGCCGCCGCCCCGGGCGCGGGCGCCGCGTCGTACGCGAAGGGGCTCGACGTCTCCCACTGGAACGGCGCTGTCGACTGGATCCAGGTCGTCTCCGGCGGGTACACGTTCCTGTTCGCGAAGGCGACGGAAGGGACGACGCTCACCGACCCGACGTACGCGATCAACCGCGCCGGCACGGAGGGCGTCGGCATGCGCTTCGGCGCGTACCACTTCGCGCGTCCCGGCGGCGCGGGGGCCGGCGGCATCGCCGCGAACGCGATCGCGCAGGCCGATTACTTCGTCAGCGTCGCACAGCCCGCCGCCGGCGACCTCCCGCCGGTCCTCGACCTCGAGACGAAGGGGAGCCTCACGACGGCGAACCTCACGAGCTGGACGCAGGCGTGGCTCGCCGAGGTGCAGGCGCGCACCGGCGTCAGCCCGCTCATCTACGCGTCGCCGAGCTTCTGGAAGACGGCGGTCGGCAACACGACGTCGTTCGCGTCGTCGGGGAACCGGCTCTGGATCGCGCACTGGACCGCGAACGCGGCCCCGACGGTGCCCGCGTCGAACTGGGGCGGCTTCGGCTGGACGTTCTGGCAGTGGACGGACTGCTCGAAGATCCCGGGCTTCCTGCATTGCGGCGACGGAGACCGGCTCAACGGGACAGATCCCGCGACGTTCGCGATCGCGAAGTACCCGACCGGCGCGCCGGTCCCGGCGACGCCGCCGACCGTCGTCGGCACCGCCGCGCGCGGGACCGCGCTCGCAGGAGTCCCCGGCACGTGGAGCGGCGGCAAGCCGGTCGCGTTCACGTACCAGTGGCAGCGCTGCGACGCCGCGGGCGCGGGCTGCGTCCCGATCGCCGGTGCGACGCTCGAGACGTACACGCCCGTGACCGCGGACGTCGGGCACGCGCTCGTCCTCGCCGTGACCGCAGCGACGGCGAAGGGAACCGCGAGCGCGGCCTCCCCGGCGACGCCCGCGGTCGCGCCGAACGGAAGCGGCACGGCGAGCCGGCCCGCCGTGATCGTCGCGCCTGCGGTCACCGGCCTCGCGCAGGCGGGCCAGACGCTGACGGCGTTCGCGGGGACGTGGAGCGGCTCGCCCACCTCGTTCGCGTACGCGTGGCGGCGCTGCGACGTAACCGGCTCCGCGTGCAGCCCGATCGCGGCTGCGACGACGTCGTCGTACGCGCTCACGCCGGACGACATCGGCTCGACGTTGTCGCTCGTCGTCACGGCGACCGGCAAGGGCGGCTCACAGTCGGCGACGGCGCCGACGACGACGGTCGTCGCCGGGGCGCCGATCCCGCCGGCGGTCGTCACCTCCGCCGCCGCCGTGCAGGGCCAGGCGGGCGCGGTCGTCACGGACGACGGCCGCGCGACGGTGACGTGGCAGCCGGGTGCCGTCCCGGCCGGCTCCACCGTCACGCTCTCCGCCGCCGACCAGCAGCCGGCGCTCGCCGGGACCGGGCTCGCGCTCGACATCGAGCCCGCCGTGAGCCTGCTCGAGTGGCCCGTCGACATCGGGTGGGCGTCGGCGCCCACCGACCAGGTCGTCGGCTTCTCCACGGACGGCCACGTCTGGGCGCCGGTCTCGGCGCTGACGGGCACGACTCTCCCGCTCGGCCTCCTGACTGGGACGTACGTCGACGGGACGACGCTGCACGTGCTGACCGAGCGGCCCGGGCAGTTCGCCGTGTTCGCGGCGGGCAAGTGGGGCGACCCCACGCTCGTCTCGCAGTACGCGCCGGTGCTCCGCCGGCTCGTGCCCGTCAAGGTGAGGCGGCTGCCGGGCGGCGTGCTGCTCCTCACGTCGCAGCTCTCGGTCGACTCGCAGGTGCGGCTGTACGCGAACGCGTACGGCCCCGGCGGTGCCCGGCCCTCGTTCCTCCAGAACGGCTCGGTGCTCGGCGTGCCGCTCCACGGCGTCCCGACGAAGACGGCGCGCGCGGAGCTGCTCCAGCCGGGGACGGTCAACGCCCGGCTGCGGCTGTCGGCACGCGGGCTGAAGGCCGGCTCGATCGGCAGGGTCGTCGTGACCGCGATCGACCCGTGGGGACGCCGTGCCTCGTTCGGGCTCGGCTTCCGCGCACCGTAGTAGGCTCGCCCGCGTGAGCGTGGACCTTGTCGTCCGCAACGCGCGGCTGCTGGACGGGCGCCTCGTCGACCTCGGCGCCGAAGGCGGACGCTGGACGCGTATAGCCGACGCGGTCGACGCCGACGGCGCGGAGGAGCTCGACGCAGACGGCCGTCTCGTGACTCCGCCGCTCGTCGACTGTCACCTCCATCTCGACGCGTCGCTTACCGCCGGCCGGCCGCGCTGGAACGAGTCCGGGACGCTGATCGAGGGGATCCACGTCTGGGGCGAGCTGAAGCCGAGCCTCACCGAGGACGACGTGTTCGCGCGGGCGCACGAGATCGTGCGCTGGTCCGTCGCGCAGGGCACGCTGTTCATCCGCGCGCACGCCGACGTCTCCGGCGAGAACGAGGCGATGGTGCGCGGGCTGCTGCGGCTGCGCGACGAGGTCGCCGACCTCTGCACGATCCAGGTGACGGCGTTCCCGCAGGACGGGATCTTCGCCCGCGACGGCGACGAGGAGCGGCTCGAGAACGCGATCCGGCTCGGCGTCGACTGCGTCGGCGGCATCCCGCACTACGAGCCGACGTCCGAGCTCGGCCTGCGCGAGGTGCACCGCGTGTTCGAGCTCGCGAAACAGTACGCACGGCGTGTCGACGTGCACTGCGACGAGACGGACGATCCCGCGTCACGGTTCCTCGAGGTGATGGCCGACGACACGGTGAAGTTCGGGCTCGGCGGCCGCGTGACGGCGTCGCACTGCACGGCGATGGGCTCCTACGAGCCGTACTACTCGTCGAAGCTGCACGGCGTCCTCCGGCGCGCGGGGATCAACGTCGTCGTCAACCCGTACGCGAACTCGCTGATCCAAGGCCGGCTCGACGTCTATCCGAAGCGGCGCGGGTTCGCCCAGCTGAAGGAGCTGCTCGCCGCCGGCGTCAACGTCTCGCTCGGCAACGACGTGATCATGGACCCGTGGTACCTGATGGGGCGCGCCGACATGGTCGAGGCGGCGTCGCTCGCGCTCCACTTCACGTACATGAGCGGGCTCGACGAGATCCCGGAGATGCTGCGCTGCGCGACCGAGCGCGGCGCCCGGACCCTCGGTGTGGAGGACGAGTACGGGCTCGAGGAGGGCAAGCCCGCTGATCTCGTCGTCTTCGACGCGCCGAGCGCGCTCGAGGTGCTGCGGCTGCACGCGCCGCGCCGGTGGGTGATCCGCCGCGGCCGCGTCGTCGCGGAGACGACGCCGGCGCAGACGACGCTCCTCGGCGAGCCGGTGACCTTCGCGCCGTCCCCTTCGGCGTAACACATCCGCGAACCTCACGTCACGGGGCCTGGCCCCGGGATGTGGCTTGCAGAGATGTTTTCCACAGACCGGGGCCAGGCCCCAATACGTGGGTGTTACGGCTCTGTCACGACTCGATCGGGCGGCCGACGGTCAGCGCGTCGCGGAGCGCCGCGTCGAGTTCGTGGTACGACGCGTCTGGCTGAACGCCGAGCGCGTCGAGCGTCTTGCTGAAGAAGCACCGCCGCGGCGGCGAGGACGACGTCCATGATCTCGGCGTCGTCGAGGCCGAGCGCGCGTAGACCGCCGGGCCGTGCGCGAACGCGCGCCCGTGGTTCGGCTGATCCGTCGACCTGTCGAGCTCGACGAAGGCCATGGCCCGGGAGTCTAGGCAAGGCGCGCGTTCCGACCTAGGATCCGCGCGTCAACAGGGGTCACGAGGGGGTAGGGGCATGAAGCGAAGGCTCGCCATCGGAGCTGCGCTCGTCGCCGTTCTCGCTGCCGCGGCGACGACGTACGCGCTCGCGGCGTCGGGCGCAAGCACGACGCAGACGCTCAACGCCTGCGTCGATCGGGACGGTCTCGTCCGGCTCGTCGCGATCGCCGGCCAGTGCCGCAAGGGGGAGACGCCGGTCAGCTGGAACACGGTCGGCCCGCAGGGGCCGCAGGGCATCCAGGGAGCGGCCGGACGGGACGGCCGCGACGGCCAGCCGGGACCCGCAGGGCCGGCGGGCGGCACCGCCGACCCGGACGCGGTCGCGGCCACGGTGACGGTAACCGGCCAGAAGCAGGGCGCGTTCAGCCAGACGCCGATCGCGGTCACGGCGGTCTCGCACGAGATCGTCTCCCCGCGCGATCCGGCGAGCGGGCTCCCGACTGGCAAGCGTCAGCACAAGCCGATCACGATCACGAAGGAGGTCGACGCGTCGTCGCCGCTGTTCCTCAACGCGCTCGTCGAGAACGAGAACCTGCCGACCGT
>Ga0335085_10011984_pt1 | contig 12807 bp, 9 predicted proteins | sample Lox_Sample_45_FD_206712 | JGI IMG/M metagenome (GOLD analysis project Ga0335085, IMG submission 206712) | Soil microbial communities from Loxahatchee National Wildlife Refuge, Florida, United States - Lox_Sample_4.5 | ecosystem: Environmental > Terrestrial > Soil > Wetlands | place: USA: Florida...
CGGCTACCGTGCTGTGTCTGCTAGAGATCGCATCGGCGATCTGCTCGATCTCCGTGATTACGGTATGGCCGCGCTCAGCAAGCAGTCTACCTTCCTCTGTTAGATTCAGGTGTCGCGTGGAGCGATCCATCAAGGAAACCTCAACCTTGTTTTCGAGCTCTCGTAGGCGTTGACTGACTGCCGACGCAGTGACACCCAGTGATCGGGCGGCGGCGACTAATGTTGGTGAGCGCGCCAGCACTGTGAAGAACCGCATGTCCTGGACAGTTATCATTCGGCGACCAGACTAGCAGTGAAAAGACAATGCCTTGCGATCCGTTTGGCAAAGGGGTCGTACGGCGAGTACTGAACCGTTCAAGTCGGTGCCAGCGCTGGGACGCGCGGTAGCCCAGCGCTTCGCCGTAGACCGTCGGAAGCCTGCACCTCGGAAGGCGCCTGCCTAAACGCCTCTTGCTGACGAGGCGAAGGGCTGTGCAAATAACCCGGGCAACTTACAGGCGCGCTCACAGACGCGCGGCCACTGTCACTGCGAGGTGCCGACGGTCCCGCGGCGCACAACGCCATAACGACTCGGCCCCCTCAACGCTCGCTTGAAATACGGTGTGGTCTTGTGTATATGTGATCACAGATGTCATAGAGCGTCAACAGGGCAATGCCGAGCGATTCACCCGCCGTGGCCATAACTTCCACCACGCGCTCGCTCTACGAGCGAGCCCTCGTATGGGACAACGTATGGTCGTTAGAGCCCGATTACGGAAATGGCTACGAGGCTCTTGAAGGGCGCGCGGCCGCTGGTGTCAATGTCGTATCAATAACAATCGCCGGCGATAACCACAACGTGTCCGAAGCGTTCAAGCGAGTCGCGGCGGCGCGCGCGCAGCTGCGCGAACGATCTACAAGACTGATGGCGGTTGAATCAGTCGATGATATTCGACGTGCGCGCGACTCCGGCAAATTGGGCGTCATCCTTCACTTTGAGGGCACGCGATGCTTGGAAAGGAATTTGGACGCTATCGAGTGCTTTTACCGGCTCGGTGTACGACAGAATCTATTGGCGTTCAACCTGGGCAATTCCGCCAGTGGCGGCTGCGCTGAAGAGGCGGACGCCGGCCTCACAAAATTCGGGCGACGGCTGATCAAGGAAATGAATCGTGTGGGGATGCTGGTCGACCTTAGCCATGTCGGAAGGCGTAGTTCGCTTGAGGCGATGGAAGTCTCGGGGAGCCCCTGTCTGTTCAGTCATTCCAATGTGTACGGGTTGAAGGCTCATTTTCGCAACCTTCACAACGACCAGATTGATGCCTGCGCCGCAATGGGTGGTGTGATCGGAGTTTCCGGCGCGAGCGACTACCTCGGCGATCCGAGGGCGAGCACGGAGGCACTCTTTCGCCACGTGGACTATCTGGTGAGCAGGCTTGGACCTACGCACGTAGGTATCAGCCTGGATGAGATGCACGATCCCGCGAAGCTCGACAGCTACTTCCGCGCACGCACGGATGAATGGCCGGTGGCCGCCGATCCGGCATGGCCGGGCTTTCGATATGCGAGTGCCAGACAATTGCCAGAGTTGACTGAGCGAATGCTGAACGCCGGTTATCCAGAGGAGGCCATTACCGGCGTGCTGGGCGGCAATTGGCTGCGTCTATGCAAACAGGTGTGGCGCTAAGTCGCAGCCAGCGGGTAAAAAACTAAACGCACGATGCTGGGGGAGCATATGACAGGTCTCAAGTTAAGCTGGTCCAAGTCTTCTTTATTGCCGCTTCTGATAATCCCTGGGTTGCTGCAGGTAGAAGAGTCGATGGCGGCTGATTCCGATGCAAGCAGCGAGTCCGCGCTCGCTGAAGTGATCGTTACCGCGCAAAAGCGTACCGCGGATCTGCAGAAGGTTCCGGTCGCGGTGACTGCGGTCACGCAGCGAACGCTCGCGCAAATGGGCGCAGATGACTTTAGTGATTTCGCTAGGACAGTTCCCGGCTTGGCATTTCAGGAGCAGGGCCCTACCGGCTATCGGGGCCAAACGCTGGTGAGCATCCGAGGCATTTCGAGCTTCGGGGGCATCGCGAATACCTTTGCTTACTACTTGGACGATACCCCGATCATACCGGTGAACGTGAAGCTCTACGACATCAATCGGGTCGAAGTGCTGAGGGGACCTCAGGGGACGCTCTACGGGTCATCCTCAGAGGGCGGAACAATTAAGTATGTAACCAATCAACCTAATGCATCGGCATTCTCAGCCGCGACCGAAGCAGAGTTGTCCCAAACCGCGCATGCGAGCGGAATGAATCTCGGCGCCGATGGCATGATCAATATCCCAGTGGTGGATAACAAGCTGGCTTTGCGATTGGTGGCAAGTTACCGTGACAACGACGGCTACATTGATCGTGTTGGCCGCCGTAACCCTTCTTTTTTCGCCAATGATGTGAATGTCGAAGACACTCGAGCCTTTCGAGCCGCGCTTTCCTACACACCGACAGACCGCCTGACTATAGATGCTCGGTTCATGTATCAGGATATCTACGTGGCGGACTTTGGTTGGTTTGATGCCGGTTCACCGCGTGGCTATCTCGTCAAGGCACGCGATGTCCCCGAGCCAGATGAGGACAAATTCTCGCTCTCCAGTCTTACGGGGCGTTACGACTTTGGAGGCGCTGAGCTATTTGTTACGGCCTCGTATCTCGACAAGCGAGATTACTCAACGGAGGACGCAACGGGATTGACTGATGCGAGATTCGGCCCGACGGTAGGCCAGCCACTGCCGCTCAACACTATTTACTATAACAAAATGTTTACGAACGAAGTGCGACTCGCATCGAAAGGGAACCAGCGACTCACTTGGGTAATCGGCACTTTCTACCAACATTCTCCTGACTATAACTCCGTCGATCAATTGTCTATCGACACGACGTTGCCAAATCCCCCAGTCGTGAACGGCATAGCCGCATATCTTAATCGCACGGCGGAATACAATGAGAAGTCGGCCTTTGCTGACGCAACTTTCGCAATAACGGAGAAGTTCAAGGCAGAAGCGGGCGCGCGATACTACGACATTGAGCAACAACAATTGTCCATCGCCGCGGGATTCTACAATGGACATAGCAGCATCCCGCTGCATGCGACTGGCACGGGTGTCAGCCCCCGCTTCTCGCTCTCTTACGACATAACCCCAGACGCTTTGGTGTATACGTCGGCTGCTAAGGGCTATCGCCCGGGCGGGGGCAACGCGCCCTTGAATCTTCCGGTGTGCACACCACAGCTGGCAGCGCTCGGCTTGACGCAGGCGCCTTCGGAATACCAGGCGGACTCCCTGTGGAGTTACGAGTTGGGCGCCAAAACCATGTGGCTGGACAGGCGCATTCGCGCAAATGTCGCGATCTACGACATCGAGTGGACGGACATTCAACAGCAAGTGAGACTTCCTGCGCCTTGTGGCGGAGGTTGGACGGATAACGTCGGCAAGGCGCGCAGTACCGGCGAGGAAGTCGAGCTTCAAATGGTACCGATCGACAATCTCCAGATAGCGCTTACCTTCAGCAATATCGACGCCGTCCTCCAGGCTGCCGTGCCGACGATCGGAGCGCAAGTCGGCGACTCGATTCTTCAAGTTCCGAAAACGACGTTTTCTGGCTCAGTGGAGTACGGCTTTCCGCTGACTGAGGAAACGCACGGGTACTTCCGTGCTGACTATCAGTATGTGAGTTCTCGCGATCAAAGCTTCATCGAGAGTCCCACACAGGTATTGCCCTCATACGACATTGCAAACGCTCGTATAGGCGCGATAAAGGGCAACTGGGATACTTCTCTATTTGTGGACAACATCTTCGACAAGGCACCTTATCTAAATGACATGACCGATGGCGCCGTGCCGGGACGCAAGATTGTCACTTTTCGTCCGAGGACAGTCGGCGTGAGATTCTCGTATCGCTTCTGAGCGTGCCGCGTGGACGAGATAAGGACAGCGCTGGGTGCTTCCCATCAAGTGCACGGATGTCCGCGCCTACGAGTGCAGAGGGCATCCGCGTGCGCCGGAGGCGTCGATGCGTCTTCAGTCAACCTGCTGAGGGGTTGTTGAATTCTCATGAACAAGGAGGACGCATTGCAATTCGATGCAACGCGACCTATCTGCATTGTCGGTTTAGGTGTCATGGGTGCGAGGGTCGCGTGGGCGTGTGCGAATGCCGGTCTCGTTACCCACGGCTATGATCTGAGTCGGGACAATGCGGCGAAGGCAGTTGACAGCGCAATCGAGTGGAGCGCGGAGAGTACGCGGGAGCGCATCGCGTCGCTATTGAAGGTGCACGATACCCTCGAGGAGGCGGTAGCGGGCTGCCAGCTCGTATTCGAGAATGTCCCCGAGGTGCTTGAAGTCAAGAACACGGTACTCCGACAGATTGACGCGCTGCTGCCGCCTAATGCGTGCATCGGCTCAAACACGTCGTCTTTCTTGTGCTCGACGTTGGCAAATGCCATACGGCATCCGCAGCGGCTATTTGCGATGAATTTTACCGATCCACGAAAAATGCGCCTGGTTGAGCTGATGGGCGGCGCGCTCACTTCGGCGGAAACGCTCCAATTTGCTCGGGCCTGGGCGCATGCGATCGGAATGTTGCCGGCTCAGGTGCGCCGGGAGCAAATGGGGTATTGCTTCAACCGCCTCTGGCGGGAGATTAAGAAGGAAGTATTGCGACAGATTGCGAATGGCTACTGCACTGCCGAGGATATTGATCGAGCCTGGATGTTGGCGTGGGGCACGCGCTATGGTCCATGCGGGCTCATGGACGAGACCGGGCTAGACAGCATTCTGAATGTGGAGAAGTCCTACTTTGCAGCAACCGGAGGCGAGAGCGATCGGCCCCCGAAGTTTCTAGAGGATATGGTGGCCGCGAACAAGAAGGGAGTGTCGACAGGGCAGGGGTTTTTCACGTATCCAGACCCGGTTTTTCTGCAGCCGGGTTTCCTAGAAAAGGACGGTGAGTCCTCATGAGGGCAGCCGAGACTATCGGTCTTAGGTCCGGAGAATACTGTCATGGCGCATGACTTTTGGAGTATCGCCCCGCTGCGCCTGATCTGCGCCGTCGGGGTTCTCATGCTGCTGATACCCGGAGCGAGCCGCGCGCAAACGCGCTGGAGTTTTCTGGACGCCACGACTTCCTCGGTCAAATACACAAATGCACAGACGAAGCCGGTGCAAAGCTGCCGCAGGCTGCTCGAGTTCGGGGACTTCGACGTATCGGTCGTCTCGGCGCAGGTGGTCCCCGCCGATGCTGAGGCGCCCGAGCATTGCCAAGTCTTTGCGCTGATCCAACCGGAGATTCGTGTCCGTATCAATCTGCCGATGGCTTGGAACGGTCGGTTGTATGCAATCGGTGAGGGAGGGTTCGGCGGGCATGAGGCGGATGTGCCGCTCTTTGGGCTCTGGCAGGCGCGCGCCTTACGCAATGGTTTCGCCACAGCCTTCAATGACACGGGACATGACGGCCGCGTAAGTGGCCCGCTGCCAGTCGACGGGGACTACGACGCGAGCTTCGCCACCAACAATTTGGAGACGCAGGTTGACTTTGGGTTTCGCGCGGCGCATCTCACGAGTGTGTTCGCAAAGCAGCTCATCGAGGTGTTCTACGGCAGGAAGCCGAAGTATTCATATTTCGATGGATGCTCCACGGGCGGACGGCAAGCCATGGTCGAGGCGCAACGCTTCCCGCACGATTTCGATGGTATCGTGGCCGGGGCACCCCCGTTTGACATGACGGGACTGTTCATTCAGCTTAGACAGACCATCGGGGCTCTGCACAAGATCAATATCACTCCGGACCTACTCGAGCTGTTGGCAAAGGCAGTCTACAAGCGCTGCGATCGTCTCGATGGCCTGGAGGATGGCGTGCTGCGTGATCCACGCCAATGCGATTTCGATCCGGCGCGTGACCTTCCGCGGTGCAGTGGAGCTCCCACCGACTCATGCTTTACAGACGAACAAGTGGATGGCCTAAAGCTGGTGTATTCGCCGGTCGTGTTGAACGGCAAGCGTATCCATCCGGGCGTGCCTCTTGGTGCTGAGCCGAAGGACCCTGGCGGTCGCAGCGGCTGGGTGCCGAGATTCATGAACATTGCGCCCGATGGCACTCGCAAAGTTCCCTTCATGGAGTTTCGCTTAGTCCAATGGCTCCGCTACCTCGCCTTCGAGGTCAGCGTACCGGACATGCAGTGGCAGGACTTCAACTTGGAGCGCGATATTCCAAAACTGAAGCGTACGCGCGAGGTAGAGGACGCGACGGACCCGGACCTGTCGCCGCTCGCGGCCGCGGGTGGAAAGCTGATTGCGTATCAGGGCTGGGCGGACACAGGGCCGAACCCCCTCCGGACCGCGGAGTACTTCGACGAGGTGCGAAGGGTCATGGGTGAGCGCGCGGATTCAACGGCGCGGTTATTCATGGTGCCGGGCATGTTTCATTGTAATGGGGGATATAACGTCGATCGGCTCGATGCCATGACGGCGGTGATCAACTGGAGAGAGGGCGGCGTGGCACCTCGGCAGATCGTGGCCACGCGACTGCGGGATGGAAAGGTTGTGCGGTCGCAGCCCGTATGTGCATATCCAAAGGTGGCGAGCTACCAAGGTAAGGGAGACCCCATGGCAGCGGAGAGCTTTAGTTGCATCGATCCACCGGCTTCCATTGGACGATAACGGAACCTTGCTGGTGTGTTCTCTGCGGGAATGCGGCATTACAAGAGTGGCCTTGTGGGAACACGCGAATCCGACACAGAATTCGTGCGGAGCATTCTTCGGTGCACATGTTCATGAGTATGCCTCGTGCACCTGCGGGGTCAATGAGATGGCGCATACGTGCGATGCGCACCGAGCTGCGAAAGGGTAGGACCTTCGCATGCGATGAACCAGCAGCGATGTTTGCCGGTTCGGTGTGAATACGTTCCAGCTAAGGCCTAGGTATGCCTGACACCCTGGCAGAGCGCTTTTGCGGTTCATCTGCACGAGCGCGTCTCGATGTCGCAATCGCCCAGCTTACCGCGCACTTCAGAGACCGAGTGAGCACCAGCAGCGCCCACTGCGAACAGCATGGGCGAGGTGAGGGGCAACTTCGAGTGTACCCACCAGATGCAGTCGTATGGCCCGAGACAACAGCCGAGGTTAGCTTCATCGCGAGTGTTTGCGCGCGCGAAAAGGTCCCGCTAATCGCGTTTGGGGCCGGCACCTCCCTGGAAGGACACGTCTGCGCACCTTACGGAGGAATTTGCGTCGATCTCTCCCGTATGAATCAAATTCTAGCCGTGCATGCGGAGGACGCAGAGTGCATCGTTCAATGTGGTGTAACCCGCGAGCAACTGAATGTCCATCTTCGCGACACGGGTCTGTACTTTCCCGTGGACCCCGGCGCCAACGCGACAATCGGCGGCATGGTGGCAACGCGCGCCTCGGGGACAACGACGCTGCATTATGGTGCGACAGCTCAGAACGTCAGGGCTCTCGAAGTCGTGCTGGCCAACGGCAACACGATCCGTTGTGGTACTCGTGCGATCAAGTCATCGGCGGGCTACGACCTGGTGAGAATCTTTGTCGGGTCGGAAGGTACGCTTGGCATCGTAACCGAGGTGACCTTGCGCCTACACCCGCGGCTGGAAGCGACAGGCTGCATTACGTGTGCGTTCCCTAGCGTGCGTGAGGCGGTCGATGCGGCCATTGAGTTGGTCCAGTCCGGCATGCAACTGTTGAGAATCGAGTTTCTGGATGAGGTGCAGATGCGTGCCTGCAATCTCTATTCGAACCTCGAGCTTCCGGAGAAACCGACTCTTTTCATCGAAAGCACCGGTTCGGCGACAAGCGTAGGCGAGCAGGTGGAGCGTACGAAGGAAATAGTGCTGGCGCATGGCGCTTTGAATCCGGATTCCGCGACGACGCCAGAGCAGCGGGCGCGCCTGTGGCGCGCGCGTCATCAAGCTTACTACGCGACGCGCGCAATGCGCCCGGGTTGGAATTGCATTACCTCGGACGTATGCGTGCCTATTTCACAACTTGCCGATGCAGTGAGCGCAACGCGGCAGGACATAGATGCAGCGGGTCTGTTCGCACCGATCTTAGGGCACGTCGGTGATGGAAATTTTCATGTCATCTTCATGTATGACCCGGCGGTGGACGCTGCGCGACAGGCAATCGACGCGTTATATGACAGGATGATCGCGCGAGCGCTTGCGGCCGGAGGCACATGCACAGGAGAACATGGGATTGGGCTCGGGAAGCGGGCGAAACTTGTCGAGGAGAGTGGCGAAGGCGCAATGACGCTCATGCGTCAGCTCAAACAGGCCTGGGATCCAGACGGAATCCTGAATCCAGGAAAGATCTTTGAGTGATGGGCCGCAGGATGCGCGGCGAGATGACCTCCACGGGTGAGTAGCCGCAATTTAGCGGCCCCTTGGCTAGTTCAGCAACGGCGTTTGTGAGTGTAGTCTCCGAGAACTCCAGAGAACGAAAGGCTGTTTTCTGAAACCGCAGAACCTGCTTATTTTGATGTCGGATCAGCACAACGCCAAGATGATGGGATGTGCCGGCCACCCGCTTGCCAAGACGCCTAACCTCGATTCGTTGGCGGCCCGCGGCACACGCTTCGTTGATGCGTATACGACTTGTCCGATCTGCGTGCCGGCGCGTGCCAGTTTTGCGACCGGCCGATATGTCCACGATATTGGATATTGGGACAATTCTATAGCCTATGACGGCCGGGTGCCGAGTTGGGGTCATAAGCTGCAAGAAGCCGGCGTGCGCGTTGAGTCAATCGGCAAGCTGCACTACCGGCGCGAGGAGGATCCTACCGGGTTCGACAAGCAGCACATCCCCATGCATATCATCGACGGCATTGGTATGGTCCAGTTGTCGATACGCAAGCAGTTCCCGAACTTTGTACGGCCGCCGCCTAAACGTTGGATGATCGTCGAAGGCGCGAGCGTTGGCGAGAGCGAATACACCCGATACGACCGTCGGGTCGCCGATATCGCTGTACAGTGGCTGCGAGATGCCGCAGGGGCGCAGCGGCCGTGGGTGCTGTTTGTTTCGTTCGCGACACCACATTATCCTCTCGTCGCGCCGAAGGAGTTTTTTGACCTTTATCCCATAGAACGGATGCCCGATCCGAAATACGGTTTCGGCTCAGGCTATCAGCCGCATCCGTGGTTGGCCGAGTTGGTAGCCGCCGGCGCGCCTGAGCCGCTGGCTCAGCGTAAGGCGCTGGCAGCGTATCTCGGAGTGGTCAGTTTCATGGATGCGCAGGTCGGCCGCGTACTAACTGCGCTGGACACGGCAGGGCTGCGTAACTCCACGCGCGTTCTCTATACCTCGGACCATGGAGAGAATGCCGGCAAACGCGGATTCTGGGGGAAGTCGAATCACTATGAAGAGGCGGTCGCGGTTCCCATGATTTTTGCCGGTGAGGGTGTACCCGTTGGCAGGTTATCCATGACGCCGGCCTCCCTGATCGATGCCTACCCTACCGTACTCGATGCCGTCGGGCTCGCCGCCAAAGAGAGCGATATCCCCGGCAAATCGCTCTTTGACCTCGCCAACAAGAACGACGACCGCAACCGCACGGCGTTCAGCGAATATCATGCCGCCTTCTCGCCCTCCGCGTCGTATATGTTGCGCAAGGGGCGCTTCAAATATATCTATTACGTGGGCTTTGATCCCGAGCTGTTCGATCTGAAAGGCGATCCCGAGGAGAGCACCAATCTCGCCGCGTTACCGGACTATTCCAAGACAGCGAAGGAGCTGGAAATGCTGTTGCGCACCTTGGTGAACCCCGAGGATGCGGATCGACGGGCCAACGAGGCGCAGCGCCTTCTGATCGAAAGCAGGGGCGGGCCGGAGCAGGTCATGGCGAACTTGCCCACCGGGAAACTCTATACGCCCGTCCCGAGCGGACTTATCTCGTGAGCGAAAACGGTGCGCCGAGTTTAGATAACGCGCACCCCTCGGCCCTTCCCGTCGGACCGTCGCCCCTCAGCCGGATCTTCGCGATGGGGTTCAAGGGCAATCGCTGGGTGCGCATCCTGGGCGTAGCGTTCGTGATGTACCTGCTCGCCTTTGTGGATCGCGTCAACCTATCGATGGCGGCGCCGTTCGTGCGGGAAGACCTCGGACTCTCGCCCGCGGGGCTTGGGTTCGCGACGGGACTGTTTTTTTGGGGCTACATCATCCTGCAGATTCCTGCGGGGCGGCTCGCATCGACTTGGAGCCCCAAGCGAATACTGCTCTGCCAGCTGTTGCTCTGGAGCTCGATCTCTATCACCACCGCCTTTGTACACACGCCGGTCGAACTTGCGATCAACCGGTTCGCGCTCGGCCTGTCAGAGGGCGGCGTGCTGACTTGCACGTTGGTGCTGATCAGGAATTGGTTCACCAAGACAGAGCGTGCCCGCGCCAATGCGCTGTTCCTTCTCACCTTTCCGATCGGCACTATGATCGCGGGCCCGATCTCGGGATTGATCCTGACCTATTTGCACTGGCGCTGGATGTTCGTGATCGAGGCGATACCCGGGTTGTTCTGGTCACTGATCTGGTGGTGGTCGATCGACGATCGCCCGGAAGATGCGAGATGGCTCCCGGAGGAGAAGCGGGCCGAGCTAATTAAAGAGCTTGCGGCCGAGGACAACGAAGAGACCACAACTATATCGGGCCACTGGCTCCGCACGCTGTGGCATCCCGGGGTGCTTTTGCTTGCGCTCTACAACTTCCTTGCGTTGATGGCCGAATGGGGCGTCAATTTCTGGTTGCCCACCGTCTTGAAAGAGACCGGTCTATCGATCGGAACTGTCGGCCTGCTCAGTACGGTGCCTTCGGCGGTCGGGATCATCATGATGATGGCGGTCGCGAGCAGCTCCGATCGGCTACAGGAGCGCAAATGGCACATGGTCGCGGCGACCGCTGCCGCAGGCCTGCCTCTGCTGGTACTGCCATTCACGACAGGTGACACTTTGGCAACGATGATCTGTCTGTCGATCGCGATAGGAGCATTTATGGGCCGCTTCGGTCCATTCTGGACATTGCCGAGCGACGTGTTGCCGGCGAGTGTGATCGGGGTCGCGATTGGTTTGATCAATGGCGTCGGCAATCTCGGCGGGACGGTTGGTCCCTATTTCTTCGGGGTGGTCAAGACTCACACAGGTAGCTTTTCGCAGGCGTTGGCAGCCGGCGGAGTGTCGCTGCTGCTGAGCGCGCTCATCGCCACGCAGATCAGAACGAAAAGGTCAGTACACCGCTAGAGTGGCACCGCGACCGGGGTGCTCGCGGCTGTTGTGGTCCCACCAGTTAAGCTAAACGTGCTGTTCGCCTGAGGAAAATGGCTTTTTTCCAGGACCGCCACTGCTGAGTCACGAGCAAGTTCTGGGAACGGAGTGCCGAGGTAACTGTGGTTGCATACGGCCCTGGCACGATCTCGCTTCCAGCATATCGAAAAGCGGGCTATAGTCCAATCTGTGATCTTGGAGCACACTGGGATCGCTACAGGGCGAAGTTGACCCTTGAAATCAAGTAACGCGACAGATTCAGACGGCTATCACCAGGGGTTAGCGAGGGCCCGGAAGCTGCAACGCATGGATACCACGACGTTGCACGAGCGGGCTTATCAACAACTAAAGACGGCCTTGCTAGCGGGCGCCTTCAGACCAGGGGAGCCGGTCACGATTCGTGGCTTGGCATCCGAGTTCGGTACCAGCCCGATGCCAGTGCGTGAAGCCGTGCGACGCTTGGTGTCTGAGCACGCTCTCGAAATGCCGAACAGCCGCAGCGTTCGGGTGCCTCCGATGTCGCTCAGGCATTTCGACCAGCTGGTCAAGGTTCGAATCGCGCTGGAGGGCGAGGCCGCTGCGCTTGCGGCCACCCGCATGACCCCGGAGACTCTTGGAGAACTGGTGCAAATAAACGAGGTAATTACCCGACTGCAGAAATCTGGCGACTTTGCTGGGGCGCTTCGCGCCAACCAGCGGTTTCACCATATGATCTACTCCGTCTCCGAGAACTCGGTAATGATGATGCTCATTGAAACGCTATGGCTGCAAGCCGGTCCGTACCTCAATCTGCTCACATCGGGGACAAAATACGAGGGCCACTTCTACCACGAAGACATTCTTCGAGCTCTGCGCAGTCGCGACCGGAAATTCGCATGCCAAGCAGTGCGCGCTGACATCCGCGCGGGAGCCAAGGTGTATCGCAAACATTTACGGAACGTTGAAGTGTCTACAGCGCACCGTCGCTCCAGGGGAGCTGGGCTGGTGAAGAGTTCCGGAGGCGGTACAGCAAGGCTTAGCCGCCTTCGGGTTTCGAGCGGCTGACGCAGGAGAAGTCTCCCAGATCACCCGGGGGCTTCTGAGCGCTGGTCATGTCTTCGGCTCGTTGCGCCGAGACCCGCCGCCGTATCGAACGGCAAACCACAGAAGCTTCGCTAGCGGCAAGCTCATCCTCGCGGGCATTTGGTTCGCCTCTACGCGCACAGCGACCGGCTCGGCCGTCCGTCTACCCTGATTCTAACCAGGGAATCGCGCGTCAAGGCGATTCAAGAACAGAAAACAGAGGACCTCGGTGAGTGTCAGACTGGGGTTGGAGCGAACGATAGGCAAAGCGTCGCGCGCATCGGGTGGGCTTTCACCTCGCTCCGAAAGACTCATCAGTCCTCGAGTTGCTGCTGCCGCTCCCGACGTCCCCCCGCTTTTGAGTAGCGGAAGGGTTTAGAGTCTAACCCCGGCGGGAGGTTGGACGTGAAGAAGCGATTCAGCGAAGAACAGATCATCGGGTTCTTGCGGGAAGGCGAT
>Ga0335085_10011985_pt1 | contig 12807 bp, 11 predicted proteins | sample Lox_Sample_45_FD_206712 | JGI IMG/M metagenome (GOLD analysis project Ga0335085, IMG submission 206712) | Soil microbial communities from Loxahatchee National Wildlife Refuge, Florida, United States - Lox_Sample_4.5 | ecosystem: Environmental > Terrestrial > Soil > Wetlands | place: USA...
GACGCGCACGGCGCGCTGCCGTTCCTCGAGACCGCCGGCAAGGCCCGGCCCGCGGACATGGCGGTGCAGTACCACCTCGCCCTCGCCTTCGAGGCGACCGGCGACAAGCGGCAGGCGCTGAGCCTCTTCGAGCGCGTCGCCGCTTCGAACGACACGTTCGACGAGAAGGACGACGCGCGCCGGCATCTGGCCGCGCTCCGCCACAACTGACAAATCCGCCTCCCGTGGGGCGGGCGGAATCTCGGATCGTGCGGTGATCGACGCGCGATGCTACCATGGCCAAGAGTTCGACAACGAACCAGGGAGGGGAGGATGGTCGGCAAGGCACGCTTTGGCGTGGCGGCGGTTCTATCCGTGCTGCTCGCGGGCACGGCCTCGGCGCAGAAACAGACGCTCCACATGGCCTATTGGGCCGGACCGAGCCATCAGATGGTCCAGGCGCAGCAGGCCTGGATCAAGACCATCGAGGAGGCCTCGGGCGGCAATCTCACGGTCGAGGTCGACAAGGCGGGGCTCGCCAAGCCCGAAGGCCAGTACGATCTCATCAAGAACGGCGTGCGCGACATGGTCTGGGCGGTCGCCGCATACACGCCCGGCCGGTTCGATCTGCTGCAGGCCTCGGAGCTGCCGCTCGTCTGCCCCAACCCGCGCGTGTGCAGCCCGGTGTTGTGGAAGTGGTACGAGAAGAACAATCTCGCGGCCAAGGAATTCACCGACACCAAGCTGCTCGCGATCTTCATCGGCGGCCCGTTCCACATTCACACGGTGAAGCCGGCCACGACGCTCGAGGAGCTCAAGGGCATGAAGCTCCGTGCCGGCGGCTCGGGCGTGCCGCCCGCGAAGGCGCTGGGGCTCTCGATCGTCGCGATGCCGGCGACCGACGCCTACGAGGCCATCCAGCGCGGCACCGTCGAGGGCACCATCTTTCCCTGGGAGGCGATGGAGAGCTTTCGCCTGAACGAAATGCTGAAGGCGCATCTCGAAATACCCGGCGGCATCTCCGCGCCCGTCTTCGTCATCGTCGGCAACATCAAGGCGATCGACGGCCTCACGCCCGCGAACCGGGCGGCGCTGATGAAGGCGAGCGGCGAGGCGGGCTCGGCGCTCTTCGGCAAGGCCTGGGATGCGGCCGACCAGAAGGCCCGAGACGATGCCAAGGCGCGCGGGCAGAATATCCAGACGCTCGCGCCCGCCGAGCTCGAGCGCTGGCGCGCCTTGCTCAAGCCCGTCTCCGAGCAATGGATCGAGACGGCGAACAAGAAGGGCGTGGACGGGCGCAAGCTGCTCGACGACCTGCAGGCGATGATCAAGGCCGCATCGAGCTGACGCCCGCATGGACGGCATCCTCGCGCGGGCCAACGCGCGGGTCACGCTGTGGCTCGCGCGGCTGGCGGCGGCGGCGCTCGCGCTCATCGCGGCGATGACGTTCTGCGACGTCGTCGCCCGCTACTTCTTCGATCGGCCCTTCACCTTCACCGTCGAGATCACCGAGATGGCGATGGCGCTCGTCGTGTTCTTCGGGGTCGGGCTCGTCACGCACGAGAACGGGCATATCAGCGCCGATGTCGTGACCTTGCGGCTCTCGCCCCGCATGCAGGTGCGCTTCGCGCTCGTCACCAACGCGCTGGCGTTGGGCTTCGTCGCCATCATGGTGTGGCGACTCTGGCTCAGGGCCGCTTTCCTCTTCGGGAAAGGCGACACGACGCCGATCTGGGGCGTGCCGCTCTGGCCCGTCGCCTTCGCCATCGCATTCGGCGCCATCTTCTATCTCACCGGCGTCGCTCTCCATCTTGCCGATGCGGTAACGCATGTGATCGATCCTGGCCGGCCGCAGGCGACGCCTTCGGCCGCGCCGCCCGACCCGACCTGAGCCGCGAGCGCCCCCCGTGGAGCCGACCACCCTCACGCTCGCGATCCTCGCCCTGCTCTTCGCCCTGCTCGCCGCCGGAATGCCGATCGGCTTCGCGATGGGCCTCTCGGCCTTTCTCGGCACGCTCCTGCTGCTCAACGTGCAGGCGGCGCTCGAGCTCCTGGGACAGACGGCCTACGAGACGGCGCTGACCTACAATCTCTCCGTCGTGCCGATGTTCGTGCTGATGGGATACATCGCCGGCGGCGCCGGCCTGAGCGAGGCGCTTTATCGCGCGTGCAACACCTGGCTTGGTCATCGCCGCGGCGGCTTGGCCCTGGCGACGATCGGCGGCTGTGGCGCGTTCGCGGCGATCTGCGGCTCGAGCCTGGCCACCGCGGCGACGATGGCCCAGATCGCGCTTCCCGAGATGCGCCGGTACAATTACGACGACCGGCTGGCCACGGGATCGGTCGCGGCGGGCGGCACGATCGGCATCCTGATCCCGCCCAGCGTGATCATGGTGATCTATGGGCTGTTGACCGAGACCAGCATCGCCCAGCTCTTCCTCGCGGGGATGGTGCCGGGGATCCTCACCGTCGCCGGGTTCATGCTGACGGTCACGATCATGACGCGGCTCGACCCGCGCCTCGGCCCGCCGGCGGCGCCGAGCTCGCTGCGCGAGAAATTGCTGGCGCTGCGCAACGTCTGGGGCTCGGCGCTGCTCTTCCTGCTGGTGATCGGCGGGCTTTATCTCGGCGTCTTCTCGCCGACCGAGGCGGCGAGCATCGGCGCGGTCGGCGCGCTCGCGCTCGGGCTCCTCAACCGGACGATCACGCGGCGGCTCCTGGTCACCGCATTGCTCGACACGGTCAGGACCACGGCGATGATCTTCACCATCCTGATCGGCGCCATCCTGTTCAACAATTTCCTGATCCTCGCCTCGATGCCGAGCCTGGTCAGCGATTGGATCAGCGCGCTGCCGCTCGGCAAGGCGGCGATCCTGCTGGTCATCATCGCGATGTATTTCGTGCTCGGCTGCCTGCTCGATTCCCTGGCGATGATTCTGCTGACCATCCCGATCGTCTTTCCGATCATCAAGACGCTGGGCTACGACCCGGTATGGTTCGGAATCATCATCGTCATGGTCGTCGAGCTCGGCCTCATCACGCCGCCCATCGGCATGAACGTCTTCGTGATCAAGGGAATCGCGCGCGACGTGCCGCTCGAGACCATCTTCCGCGGCGTCACTCCCTTCATCGTCGCGCAGCTCGTGCTGATCGCGATCCTCGTGCTCTTCCCGGAGATCGCGCTCTGGCTGCCGTCGACGATGCAGCGATAGTCAGAAGTGGAGCTGGTTCGCCTGGACCACGTTGGGGATGTGGCGGACGCGCTCGATCATCGCATCGCTCAACGGCTGATCCACCTGGATGAGGCAGACGGCGTCGGCGCCGGGCGCGCTGCGGCCCAAATGGAAGGTCGCGATGTTGATCCCCGCCTCGCCCAGCGTGCGGCCGAGATTGCCGATGAAACCGGGCTTGTCCTCGTTGCGCACGAACAGCATGTGCGGTCCGAGCTCGGCCTCCATCGCGATGTCCTCGATCGAGATGATGCGCGGCTTGTCGCCGCCGAAGAGCGTCCCGGCGACGCCGCGCGTGCGCCGCTTGCTCGTCACGGTGACGCGCACCAGCGTGTGGAAGTCGAGCGTCTCGGTGCAGCGCGTCTCGCTGACGCGGATGTCGCGCTCGCGGCACACCAGCGGCACGTTCACCATGTTGACGGTGTCGAGCTGCGGCGACAGCAGGGACGTCAACGCGATCGCGGTCAAGGGCTTTAGATTGAGCTCGGCGGCGGCGCCGCAATACTCGATCTCGACGCCCTGGATGTCGGCCTCCATGAGCTGGCCGGCGAAGCTGCCCAGCTGCTCGACGAGCCTGATGTAGGGCCTGAGCCGCGCCGCGTCCTCGGCCGAAAGCGAGGGCATGTTGAGCGCGTTCACCACCGCGCCGCTGATGAGGTAGTCGGACATCTGCTCGGCGATCTGCAGCGCCACGTTCTCCTGCGCCTCGGTGGTGGAGGCGCCCAGGTGCGGCGTCGCGATCACGTCCTCGCGGCCGAAGAGCACGTTGCTCTTCGCCGGCTCGACCGGGAACACGTCGAGCGCCGCGCCGGCGACTTGGCCGCTATCGAGCGCCGCCTTCAGGTCCTCCTCGACGACCAGCCCGCCGCGCGCGCAGTTCACGATGCGCACGCCCGGCTTCATCTTGGCGAGCGCCTTCGCGTCGATCAGGTTGCGGGTCGAATCGGTCAGGGGCGTGTGCAGCGTGATGAAGTCGGCGCGCGCGAAGAGCTCGTCGAGCTCCACCTTCTCGACGCCGAGGCTCAGCGCGCGCTCGGGCGAGAGGAAGGGATCGAACGCGACCACCTTCATCTTGAGGCCGATGGCGCGGTCGGCGACCACCGAGCCGACGTTGCCGCAGCCGATGACGCCCAGCGTCTTGCCGAAGAGCTCGACCCCCATGAAGCGCGACTTCTCCCACTTCCCCGCCTGGGTCGAGCGGTCCGCGGCAGGCAATTGCCGCGCCAGCGCGAAGATCAGCGCGATCGCGTGCTCGGCCGTGGTGATCGAATTGCCGTAAGGCGTGTTCATCACCACGATGCCGCGCTGCGTCGCCGCGGCGATGTCGACATTGTCGACGCCGATGCCGGCGCGGCCGATCACCTTGAGGTTCTTCGCGTGCTCCAGGAGCTGCTTGGTCACCTTGGTCGCGGAGCGGATCGCGAGCCCGTCGAACCGGCCGATCACCTTCTTGAGCTCGTCCGGCGCGAGGCCCGTCATCATCTCAACATCGACGCCGCGCTGAGCGAAGATCTCGACCGCGCGCGGGCTCAATTCGTCGGAGATCAGGACTTTCGGCATGGCGCGGCTCCCGCTCAGGCCGCTGCGGCGCGGCGCACTTCGCCATAGGCCCAATCGAGCCACGGCAGGAGCGCCTCGACGTCGGAGGTTTCGATCGTCGCGCCGCACCAGATGCGCAGGCCCGGCAGCGCGTCGCGATGCCCGGCCACGTCGTAGGCGACGCCTTCCTTCTCGAGCAGGGATTCGAGCCGCTTCACCTGCGCGCGCTGCGCATCGGGCTGAAGGCGCTGGAACCAGTCGTCCACCACCTTGAGGCAGACCGAGGTGCAGGAGCGGATTTTCGGATCGGCGACCAGAAAATCGATCCACGGCGTCGTGTCGACCCAGCGCGCGATCGCCGCGAGGTTCCCTTCGCACCGCGTCTTCAGGGCCGGCAATCCGCCCAGTGACTCCGCCCATTTCAGGCTGTCGATCGCGTCCTCGACCACGAGCATCGAGGGCGTGTTGATGGTCTCGGCGGCGAACACGCCGGCGATGAGCTTGCCCTTCGAGGTAAGACGAAAGATCTTCGGCAGCGGCCAGGGCGGCGTGTAGCTTTCGAGCCGCTCCACCGCGCGCGGCGACAGCGCGAGCATGCCGTGCGCCGCCTCGCCGCCCAGCACCTTCTGCCAGGACCAGGTCACGACGTCGAGCCGGTTCCAGGCGAGGTCCATCGCGAACACGGCCGAGGTCGCGTCGCAGATCGCGAGCCCCTTGCGGTCTGGCTTGATCCAATCGCCGTTCGGCACGCGCGCGCCGGAGGTGGTGCCGTTCCAGGTGAAGACCACGTCATGGTCCCAATCGACCGCGGCGAGATCGGGAAGCTCGCCATAGGGCGCGCGCAGCAGGCGCGCATCCTTGAGCTTGAGCTGGCTCGCGACGTCCCCGGCCCAGCCTTCGCCGAAGCTTTCCCACGCCAGCACGTCGACGCCGCGCGCGCCGAGGAGCGACCACAGCGCCATCTCGACCGCGCCGGTATCGGACGCCGGAACGATGCCGACGCGCCAATCGGCGGGAATGCCCAGGATGGAGCGCGACCGGTCGACGACCTCCTGCAGGCGCGCCTTGCCGATGTTGGCGCGGTGCGAGCGGCCGACGGGCGCGTCCTTCAGCACCGACGGCGACCAACCGGGGCGCTTCGCGCATGGACCAGAGGAAAAGCAGGGATTGGCGGGCCGGACGTGCGGCTTCATGACCTATTCCTTCCAGAATAGCTGCGACCCGTTGGGGGGCCGTGTCCCGCCGCAGAACCTAGGGATCGCCCGCGCCCGCGTCAATTGCGCGCGCGCCGCGCGCGGCAAAGCGCCGCATGATTTTTTCGCGGTGGGAGGGTTAACGAAGTGATCGTGCGTCCTTCGACTGCGCGCTGCGCGCTCCGCTCAGGATGAGGCCACTCTTTTGCTCCTCACCCTGAGCGAAGCGAAGCGTAGTCGAAGGGCACACCTTCCTTAACCTAGCCCGGGCGGCGCTTGATCAGGTGCATCGAGGTGAAGGTCAGCACCGGCTCGTCCGCCTGGTTCAGATAGCGATAGGCGATGCGCACGATGCCGCGGTCGGGCTTGGAGCTCGACGGCCGGACCTCCGCCACCTCGGCTTCGACCCGGAGTGTATCGCCCGGACGCACCGGGCGGAGCCAGCGCAGCTCGTCGAAGCCGGGCGAGCCCATGCTTGTGCCCTGGAACAACCCGGTGTCCCAGATCAGCCGGAAGCCCAGCGCCAGCGTCTGGAAGCCGCTCGCGATCAGGCCGCCATAGATCGAGCCTTTGGCGGCCTCGGGATCGACATGGAACGGCTGCGGGTCGTAGGTGCGGGCGAAGTCGAGGATCATGTCCTCGCTGATCCCCGCGGCCGCGCTCGCGAGCCGGTCGCCGACCGTGTAGTCCTCGAAGTAGCGCCCAGGCATCGACCTGCTCGCGATGAAGGCTTTGTTAACCCAGATGCCGTTCCCTTTAGCGTGTCGATTGAATGATCGGAAGGGATGGCATGGACGCCGACCCCGCGGAGGGCGTAGCCGCGCTGCCGCTTGGCATGGCGCGGCTGTCGAAGCTGGCGTTCGACGGCGCCGACCTGCAACCGGTGTGGCGCGGTCTGCTCGATGCCCTGGTCACCGCCGAAGACGATGCCGGGCCGCTGATGGACCTGGCGACGATCGAGCAGCTCTACGGCAATCTCGCGGGCGGACTCAAATGGCAGGCGGCCGCGCTCGAGCGCCGGGTGCTGTACCGCTCGCGCTGCGCTGCGGCGGCGCCCAGTCTGCGGCTCCTCGCGCTCGCGGCGCCGGGCGATATCGGCGTCAACACGCCGCTCGAATTCCTGCTCGAAGGCTCCGACATCGCGCTGGACACGTTCTATGTCGTGCCGGGCCGCGCAACGCCGGCGGCGCTTCCCGCCTTCGACCTCGCCATCGTCACGGTCGGCGAGGCGCTCGCGAACCGCGCGGTCCTGGACGAGATCGGTCGGCTCGCCACGGCCTGGGGTGCGCCGATGCTGAACGATGCGCAGCGGATCGGACTCCTGGCGCGCGACCGGCTGCCGACGCTGCTCGCCGATGCGGGCGGCCTTTACGCGCCGCCCTCGCTTCAGGTGGCGCGCGCGACGCTGGCGCGCGTCGCGGCGCGCGCGGCCGATACGGTCGCGGGCTGCGGCTTCCCGCTGATCGTACGCCCGGTGGACTCGCATGCCGGACGCGGCCTCGCCCGCATCGTCGCGCCGAGCGAGCTGCAGACCTATCTCGAGCCGCGGCCGGAGGCACAGTTCTTCGTCGCGCCGTTCGTCGACTATCAGAGTCGCGACGGCCTCTATCGCAAGTATCGCATCGCCTTCATTGGCGGGCGCCCGTTCGCCTGCCACATGGCGATCGCCGATCATTGGATGATCTACTACCTCAACGCCGGCATGCGCGAGAGCGCGGCGAAGCGCGCCGAGGAAGCGGAGTTCATGTGCGACTTCGACGACGGGTTCGCGCGCCGCCACGCCGCGGCGCTGGCGGCGATCGCCGACCGCGTCGGGCTCGATTATTTCGCGATCGACTGCGCCGAGCTTGCCGACGGGCGGCTGCTCCTGTTCGAAGCGGATGTCGCGATGATCGTGCACGCGATGGATCCGCCCGACATCTTTCCCTACAAAGGACCGCAGATGCGGAAGCTGTTCGATGCGTTCCGCGCCTTGCTGCTCGAGCGCGCGGGGCGCGCGTGAACATCGAGCGCGGCCTCGCATCGCGGCTCTGGGTGCCGGCGGGCCCGGTCTTGTGCGCGACATCGGCTCCGGCCTCGCCGCTGCCGCCGCTCGAGGCGCTGCTCGTGTCGGGCGGCGACACGCGGCTCGCGCTCGACCCGCTGACCGGCCTCAATCCCTATGGCTGCAGCGCGACGCCGCGGCTCGAGGCGATCGATTTCGCCTCGTCGACGGCAAGCTCGATCTCACACGGCGCCTATCTTCGCGCCGAGCGGACGTGGCAGGCGCTCGCCTCCGGCGGCGCCGGCCAGGCCGATGCGCCGATCGAGGCCGCGCGCACCGAGCTCGCGTGGCTCCTCGGCCTCGACGCCGAGGCGGCCGTCGTGTTCGCCCCGTCGGGCACCGATGCGGCGCTCGCCGCGCTCGCGGTGGCGCGCATGAGCCGCAGCGGGCCGATCACCTGCGTCGTCGCGGCAGCCGATGCGACCGGCCGTGGCATGCCCAACGCCTGCATCGGCCGGCATTTCGGCACGCTGACCTCGCGCGGGCGGGCGGTGACGGCGGGCGACGCGATCGCGGGCTTCGAGGAGGTGCAGGGCGTCGCCGTGCCGACCCACGATGCGGATGGCGCACGGCGTCGCGCGGCCACCGACAGCGCCGTGTTCGAGGCGGTGGAGCGCGCCGTCGCCGCGCGGCATCGCGTGGTGCTCTATGCGATGGACCACTCGAAGCTCGGCACGAGCTGTCCGAGCGCGTCCTGCCTCGCGCAGATCGCGGAATGCTTCGGCGACGCGGTGCAGATCGTCGTCGACGCGTGCCAGGCCCGGATCGGGCGCATCCGCCTCAACCGTCACCTCGCGCTGGGGCGGATGGTGCTGCTCACCGGCTCGAAATTCTTCGCCGGGCCGCCGCTGAGCGGCGCGCTGCTGCTGCCGCCGGCGCTCGCGCGCATCGCGGCCGCCGGAGACATGCCAGTCGGCCTGCGCGACTATGCGCGCGCCACCGACTGGCCGGCGTCGTTCGCAGGGGCGCGCGCCGCGCTCGACCCCGAAGCCAATCTCGGCCAGCTCCTGCGCTGGAGCGCCGCGCTCGAGGAGATGGCCGCGTTCTATGCCCTGCCCTTGGCGCGGCGGCACGCCGTGTTCGCGGCCTTCGGCGAAGCCGTCGCCACGACCATCGCCGAATTCGACGAATGCGCGCCTGTGCCCGAAAGCGAGGCGCCGGACGATGCCGATGACGAGTTCTCGGCGCGGACCATTTTCCCCTTTACGCTGCGGGTCGGCGATCGCTTGGCGTCGCCGGCGCTCGCCGGCAAGCTCTACCGCGCGCTCAATTGCGATGTCCGCGAATGGCTGCCTGGGCTGAGGGGCGAGGAGCGGCGGGTTGCCGCGCTCTGCTGCCACATCGGCCAGCCGGTGACGCTCGGCGAGGCCGGGGCCCTGCGCGTCAGCGCGAGCGCGCGGCTCGTCCGCGAGCCGGAACGGATCGAGGCGGGTCTTCGATCAGTGTTCGCGAAGCTTCGCCTGCTCGCGCGTCACCGCGACGTGGTCGAGCGCGCCTTCTGAAGCTCAGACGGTCGTGTCGACGTGCTTGCCGACATGCTCCGGCGTGGCGGCGCCTTCCATCTGCGTGAAGGCCGAGCGCATCGGCACCTGGACCAGCACGGCGTTGGTCTTGGGATCCCGGCAATCGAGCACATAGCCGCCCGACAGGTCCTGCGAGAACGCGACGACGAAGGCCGGCGTCGAAGGCGGCGGCGGCGCGGCAGACGCCTTCGACACGGTCGGGGCGGGCGTCTGCTGCTGCGGCGCAGGGGGCTTGCCAGCCGCCGACGCCGGCGCGCTGGTCGGAGTCACGCCCGGAAGCGTGTAGCCCTGCGATGGAAACGATGGACCGTCCATAGTCAGTCCGAGTCCGATCCTTGTCCGCTGACTACCGTTCTACGCTCAGCCCGTAAATACTTTATTGACGATTGCTGGCATTTTAACGAACCCTCAGACGATATCCGGGGCATGATTGAGCGGACCGTGGCCGCGCCCGAAGCCCGGCGCCGTGGCGATCGCCCGCTGCAGCCAGGCGTGCGCCCGCTCGATGGCAGGGCGGAGGGGCAGGCCCTGCGCCAAGCCCGCGGCGATGCCCGACGCGAGCGTGCAGCCCGTGCCGTGAGTGGAGCGCGTCTCGATCCGCGGCACCTCGATGACGAAGCCGCCGCCGCCGTCGACCACGAGATCGCGCACCACCGGCCCTGGTAGATGCCCACCCTTCACCATCACCGCGCCCGCGCCCATTGACAAGAGCGCGTCGGCGGCGCGGCGCATGTCGTCGAGCGAGGCGACGGCGAGCCCGGTGAGCGCCTCGGCCTCGGGCACGTTGGGCGTGACCAGGCGGGCCCGCGGGATGAGGCGCCGCTTCAGCAGCCCGACCGCGTCCTCGGCCAGAAGCCGGGCGCCGCTTGACGCTATCATCACCGGGTCGAGCACCAGCGGCACGTCGGCGGCAAGCGCCTCGAGCGCGTCGGCGACCGCGGCAATGACCGCGCCGTCGAGCAGCATTCCTGTCTTGATGCAGTCGGCGCCGATGTCGCGCAGCACCGCCTCGATCTGCAGCCGCACGAAATCCGGCGCGACCGGAACGACGCCGAGCACCGCTTCGGTGTTCTGCGCGGTGAGCGCGGTGATCGCCGTGGCTGCGTAGGCGCCCAGCGCCGTGATCGTCTTGATGTCCGCTTGGATGCCCGCGCCGCCGCCGGAATCCGAGCCGGCGACGACGAGCACGCGGCCCTTCATCCGGCGGCGCTCTCCGCCGCCACGCCGGCCGCCTTCACCACGGCGGCGATCTCGTCGACCACCGCCGCGACCAGCGCCTCGTCCTCGCCCTCGGCCATGATGCGGATCAGCGGCTCGGTTCCGGATTTGCGCACCAGCAGCCGCCCGGCATTGCCGAGCCGCCGCTCGCCCTCGGCAATCGCGTTCTTCACCGAGCGCTGTTCGAGCGCTCCGCCGTTGGCCTTGATGTTGCGCAGGAGTTGCGGGATCGGCGTGAAGACGTTGCACACCTCGCTCGCGGGCGCGCCGGTCTCGACGATCGCGGCGAGCACCTGCAGCCCCGCCATCAAGCCGTCGCCGGTGGTGCAGTAGTCGCCCAGGATGATGTGCCCGGATTGCTCGCCGCCGAGATTGCTGCCGACGCGGCGCATCTCTTCGCCGACATAGCGATCCCCCACGGTGGTGCGCGTGAGCTGGATGCCGCGGCCGACGAGATGGCGCTCGAAGCCGAGATTGGACATCACCGTCGCGACGACGCCGCCCTGAGCGAGCTGGCCGCTGCGCTGCCAATTGCCGGCGATGAGCGCCATGAGCTGGTCGCCGTCGAGCATGCGGCCGCGCTCGTCGACCATGACGAGCCGGTCCGCATCGCCGTCGAGGGCGATGCCGAGATCGGCGCGCATCTCCCTGACCGAGCGCTGCGTCGCCTCGATCGCGGTGGTGCCGCAGTCGCGGTTGATGTTGAGCCCGTCCGGCGCCACCGCGAGCGGGATCACCTCGGCGCCCAGCTCCCACAGCACGGTCGGCGCGACGCGATAGGCGGCGCCGTTGGCGCAGTCGAGCACCACGCGCAGCCCGTCGAGCCGCAGGCCCCGCGGGAAGCTGTTCTTCACGAACTCGATATAACGGCCGCCGGCGTCATCGAGACGCTTGGCGCGGCCCAGCCCCTGAACCGGCGCGCGCTGCGCGCTGGCGCGGTCGAGCTGCCCCTCGATCGCCTGCTCGATCTCGTCCGAGAGCTTGTAGCCGTCGGGGCCGAACAGCTTGATGCCGTTGTCCTGGTAGGCGTTGTGCGAGGCCGAGATCATCACCCCGGCATCGGCGCGCAGGCTGCGCGTCAGCATGGCGATGGCCGGCGTCGGCAGCGGCCCGACCAGGATCACGTCCATGCCCATGGCGATGAAGCCGGCGGTGAGCGCCGGCTCGATCAGGTAGCCCGAGAGCCGCGTGTCCTTGCCGATGACCACGAGGTGACGGTGGTCGCCGCGCCGCAGCACGAGCCCTGCCGCCATCGCCACCTTGAGCACCGTGTCGGCGGTCATCGGCTCGGCATTGGCCGTGCCGCGGATCCCGTCCGTACCGAACAACCTGCGCGTCATCGCGCCCCTCGCATCGTCCACGCGTGAGTTTAATCTAGGCGGCGGCGCATCAACAAACCATTAACCCACATTGACGGTTCCAGGACGGGCCCGGGGCATCAATGGGACGCGCCGATGCCGCACCCTCGCCCGTCCGCTGGTCGGGGGGACCCCAAAACCCTCTCCCCCTTGGGGAGAGGGGTGGCGTGAAGGGATGGCTAGGCGCCCGGCTGCGGTTCGGGCTCGAGGCCGCCGGCGGGCTTGTCGCGTCCGGCGGGCGGCACCGAGGAGCGCCGGCCGGGGGTCGCGGTGCGCGAGGCATCCTCGACCGGGCCGCCGGTGTCGCGGATGATCTTTTCGCCGCGGATCACGCGGCGGATCTCGTCGGCGGACAGCGTCTCGAACTCGAGGAGGCCGCGGGCCAGCGCGTGCAGCTCTTCGAGATGCTGGGTCAGGATCTGCCGCGCCGCGGCCTCGCCGGTATCGACGATGCGGCGGATTTCCTCGTCGATCGTCTTGGCGGTCGCGTCGGAGACGTTCTTGCGCTGCGTCACCGAGTGGCCGAGGAACACCTCCTCCTCGTTCTCGCTGTAGCGCAAGGGCCCCAGCTTCTCCGAGAAGCCGAACTCGGTCACCATGCGGCGCGCGAGGTTGGTGGCGCGGCGGATGTCGTCGGCGGCGCCGGTCGTGACGCGCTGCGAGCCGAAGATCAGCTCCTCGGCGACGCGGCCGCCGAACAGGCTTGCGATCATCGCCTCCAAT
>Ga0335085_10011986_pt1 | contig 12807 bp, 13 predicted proteins | sample Lox_Sample_45_FD_206712 | JGI IMG/M metagenome (GOLD analysis project Ga0335085, IMG submission 206712) | Soil microbial communities from Loxahatchee National Wildlife Refuge, Florida, United States - Lox_Sample_4.5 | ecosystem: Environmental > Terrestrial > Soil > Wetlands | place: USA...
CCGAGGTGGTGGAGATCTACCTGCCGCTCTCCCGGCTGCTGAGCCTCTACATCGGCGCCGGTCAGGCGCTGCACGGCGCGACCGCCACGTTCCTCGGCGCCGCCGCGCCCAAGGTGCCCTTCGTGGTGGGCCTGGCCGGCAGCGTCGCCGTCGGCAAGAGCACCACCGCGCGGGTCATGCGCGCGCTGCTGGCGCGCTGGCCCGGGCATCCCGAGGTGGATCTCGTCACCACGGATGGCTTCCTGCACCCGCGCCGCCTGCTCGAGGCGCGCGGGATCCTGCAGCGCAAGGGCTTTCCCGAGAGCTACGACCTCCGGGCGCTCATCGCCTTCCTGGCCGACGTCAAGGCGGGGCGGGACGAGGTCACGGCGCCGGTCTACTCGCACCTGACCTACGACATCGTGCCCGACGAGGTCCAGCGCGTCCGCCGGCCCGACGTCCTGATCGTGGAGGGGCTCAACATCCTGCAGGGGGGTGACCGGGCGGCCCGGCCGGCCACGGCGCTCTTCGCCTCGGACTTCTTCGACTTCACGATCTACGTCGATGCCGAGGTGGCCGACGTCCGCCGCTGGTACGTCGAGCGTTTCCTGGCCCTCCGCACGACGGCCTTCCGGGACCCCTCCTCGTATTTCCATCGCTACGCCGGCCTCACCGACGGCGAGGCGGTGACGACCGCCGAGCGCATCTGGCGGGAGATCAACGAGCCCAACCTGCTCGAGAACATCCTTCCTACCAGGGACCGCGCCCACCTGATCCTGACCAAGGGCCCGGATCACGCGGTGCAGCAGGTCCGGCTGCGCAAGCTGTGAGCGCGCTCGCCTTGACAGGGGTAAGGTTCTGGCCTACAGTAGTGCGTTGCAAATTTCCTATCCGCCACGCCCACTTACAGTGCGCGAGGGTCTGAAAGACGGAGACGTGATGGCGACGCCGGTGCCGAAGGAGAGCGAGATCGAGCGCAAGTGGTTCATCGTGGACGCCGACGGGCAGGTGCTCGGCCGCCTGGCGACCCGCGTGGCCTCGATCCTCAGGGGCAAGCACAAGAGCACGTTCACGCCGCACCTGGACGTCGGCGATCACGTGGTGGTGGTCAACGCGGAGAAGATCCACGTCACCGGGCGCAAGCGCACCGACAAGATGTACCGCTGGCACTCCGGCTACATCGGCGGCCTGCGCGAGGTGTCGTTCGAGAAGATGGTCAAGACGCATCCCGAGCGGGTGATCGAGTGGGCCGTGCAGGGCATGCTGCCCAAGAACCGGCTGGGGCGGGCGATGGCGAAGAAGCTCAAGGTCTACCGGGGCAAGGCCCATCCGCACGAGGCGCAGCAGCCTCAGGCGCTGCCGGCGGCCCGCGGCGGGGAGGGACGATAGATGGCGGCCGTGCTCGACAGGTTCTACGGCACCGGGCGGCGCAAGACGTCGGTGGCCCGCGTGTGGATCCGGCCCGGCTCGGGGCGGATGGTGGTGAACAAGCGGCAGTTCGAGGACTACTTCCCGCGCGAGACGCTGCGGATGATCATCGCGCAGCCGTTCGAGGTGACGAGCACCGTCGGCCAGTTCGACGTGGTGTGCACCGTCGCCGGCGGCGGTCCCACGGGCCAGGCCGGCGCCGTGCGCCACGGCCTCTCCCGCGCGCTCGCGCGCTTCGACGAAAAGCTCCGGTCGCCTCTCAAGAAGGCGGGGCTGCTCACGCGCGATCCGCGCATGCGCGAGCGCAAGAAGTACGGCCAGCCCGGCGCGCGGCAGAAGTTCCAGTACTCCAAGCGCTGACGCGGTGACCTCCTCCGACCGTGTTCGCGTGGCCGTCGCCGGCGCCAGCGGGTACATGGGCGCCGAGCTGCTGCGGCTCCTGCTCGTCCATCCGAGCGTCACCCTCGCCGGGGTGACGTCCGAGCGGCTGGCCGGCGAGCCACTCGGCCGCGTCTACCCGCACCTGCGCGGGTTGACCGAGCTGGTCTTCCACGATCTCGACCCGGCCTGGCTGGCCGAGGTCGCCGACGTGGTCTTCCTGGCGCTGCCGCATCTCGAATCGCAGCGCCTGGTGCCCGCGCTGCGCGCGGCGGGCCGCAAGGTCATCGACCTCTCGGCCGACTACCGGCTGCGCGAGGCCGAGGACTACGTCACCTGGTACAAGTCGCCGCACATCGACCCGGCCGGGCTCGCCGAGGCGGTCTACGGGCTGCCCGAGCTGCACCGGAAGGCCATCGCCGGCGCCTCGCTCATTGCCTCGCCCGGCTGCTATCCGGCCGGCGCGATCCTGGCCATGGCGCCGCTGGTGAAGAACGGCCTGGCGCGGCTCGACGGGATCGTGGTCGACGGCAAGTCGGGCGTCACGGGCGCCGGCGCCCAGGGGCGGAAGGTCGATCCGATGTACCTCTACACCGAGGCCAACGAGAACGTGCAGGCCTACGCCCTGGCCTCGCACCGCCACACGGCGGAGATGGACCAGGAGCTGTCCGCGCTGGCCGGCAGCCCGGTGAAGGTGAGCTTCACGCCGCACCTGGTGCCGCTCAACCGCGGGCTCTTCACGACGGCCTCGGTCCCGCTGGCCACGACGCTCGCGACCGCCGATCTCAGTCGCGTTTACCGCGAGTTCTACGCGGGCGAGCCGTTCGTGCGCGTGTGCGGCGAGGGCGAGCGGCCCGCCACCCGGCAGGTGGTCGGCTCGAACTACTGCGACGTGGCGGTCGTCGTGGACGCGCGCACGAGCCGGGCGGTGTGCGTGTCGGCCATCGACAACCTGGGCAAGGGTGGCTCGGGCAACGGCGTGCAGTGCCTCAACATCCTGTTCGGCTGGCACGAGCGCACCGGGCTCAGCGCCGCGCCGGTGTACCCCTGAGCGGGATGAGACAACCTGAGGGGACCCCGAGGCGCGCCACGGCTGTGCCGGGGCGCGTCCGAGCGCCGGGGGTCTGGGGGCCATGTCGGGGCCCCCAGGACGAATGATGGCCGAGATCGAGTGGCTCGAGGGCGGCATCACCGCCGTCCCCGGCTTCCTGGCCGGCGGCGTCACCGCCGGCATCAAGCCCTCCGGCAAGAAGGACCTCGCGCTGATCCACTCGCCGACGCCGGCGCGCTCGGCGGCGGTGTTCACCTCCAACCAGGTCAAGGGCGCGCCGGTGCTGGTCTCGATGGAGCACGCGCGCGGCGGCGCCGCCCAGGCGATCGTCGCCTCCAGCGGCTGCGCCAACGTCTGCACCGGCGAGCGCGGGGTGAAGGACGCCCGCGAGATGACCAGGACGGTGGCAGACCTGCTGCGGATCCCGCCGACGCACGTGCTGATCGCGGCCACCGGCGTGATCGGCGTGCCGCTGCCGATGGACAGGATCCGCGCCGCGCTGCCGAAGCTGGTGAAGTCGCTCTCGCCGCAGGGCGGGCGGGCGGCCGCCGAGGCCATCATGACGACGGACACGCGGCCCAAGGAAGCGGCGCTGCGCGTCGAGGTCAACGGCCGGGCCGTCACGCTGGGCGGGATCGCCAAGGGCGTGGCCATGCTGGAGCCGCACCTGGCCACGATGTTCTGCTTCGTGGCCACCGACGCCGCCGTCGCGCGCGGCGCCCTCAACGGCGTCCTGCGCCGCGCGGTGGACCGCTCGTTCAATCGCGTGACGGTGGACTCGGACACCTCCACCAGCGACACCGTGGCGGTGCTGGCCAACGGGCTGGCCGAGAACCGGCCGGTCGAGTCCGGCGGGCGCGGCCTCGGGCAGTTCACGGCCGGCATGGAAGCGCTGATGGTCAAGCTGGCCAAGATGCTGGTCGCCGACGGCGAGGGGGCGACCAAGCTGGTGATGGTCACCGTGCGCGGCGCGGCCAGCCGGCGCGACGCCCTGGTGGCGGCGCGCAGCGTGGCCAACTCCCCGCTGCTCAAGTGCGCCCTCAACGGCGCCGACCCCAACTGGGGGCGGATCATGATGGCGCTGGGCAAGTCGGCGGCCCGGATCGACCAGGACAAGGTGGGCATCGCCTTCGGCGACGAGACGCTGGTCGAGCGCGGAAGCCTCAGAGAAGGCGTGCGCCTGGAGCGCATCCGGGAGATCATGGGAGGCAGTGAGTACGAGCTCACGATCGATCTCGGGCTGGGCCGCGGCGAGGACCGCGTCTGGATGAGCGATCTGAGCGAAGAGTACGTGCGGCTCAACGGCAAGTACACGACGTAGTTCACCCATCACACACGCCGGGCACATTCGGTGGGAGGGCGCGCGCCCTCCTGAGCGCGGCGGAGGCAAACCGAAGGAGGATGCATGGCTGCTCTGACCATGAAGGAGTTGCTCGAGGCCGGAGTGCACTTCGGCCACCAGACGAAGCGATGGAACCCGAAGATGCAGAAGTACATCTTCGGCGAGCGCAACGGCATCTACATCATCGACCTGCAGAAGACCCTCAAGAAGTTCCGCGAAGCCTACGGGTTCGTGCGTGACCTGGCCGCCGGCGGCGGCACCATGCTGTTCATCGGCACCAAGAAGCAGGCCCAGGAGACCGTGTTCGAGGAGGCCAGCCGCTGCTCGATGTTCTACGTCAACCAGCGCTGGCTGGGCGGCACCCTCACCAACTTCGCGACGATCCGCAAGTCCATCGGCCGGCTCAAGAAGCTCGAGGAGATGAAGGAGACGGGCGAGTTCGAGCGGGTGCCCAAGAAGGAAGCCCTCGAGCTCGATCGCGAGCGCGAGAAGCTGGAGAAGGCTCTGATCGGAATCAAGGTGATGGACTCGCTTCCGTCCTCGGTGTTCATCATCGATCCGCGCAAAGAGAAGATCGCCGTCGCCGAGGCTCAGCGTCTGGGGATTCCCATCGTGGCCATCGTGGACACCAACTGCGACCCGAGCGGGATCGACTACCCGATCCCCGGCAACGACGACGCCATCCGCGCCGTCCGCCTGATCACCTCGCGCATGGCCGACGCCATCCTGGAAGGCCGCGGCACCCTGGCCAAGGACGAGACGGAGAGCGCCGAGGCGGAGAGCGCCGAGGCCGACATGGCGGTGGTCGCGGCCGAGACGGAGGCGCCCTGATGGCCGCGGATGCCAAGACCGTCATGGAGCTGCGCGAGCGCACCGGCGCCGGCGTGATGGACTGCAAGGCGGCGCTCACGGCCTCCAACGGCAACCTCGAGGAGGCCGTGGAGTTCCTGAGAAAGAAGGGGCTCGCCGACGCCAAGAAGCGTGCTGGGCGGGAGGCCAAGGACGGCGTGGTCCACGCCTACATCCATCCCGGCTCCCGCCTGGGCGTGCTGATCGAGGTCAACTGCGAGACCGACTTCGTCGCCAAGACCGACGCCTTCCAGGAGCTGGTCAGGGACCTGGCCATGCAGGTGGCGGCGGCCGGCCCCTCCTACGTCGCGCGCGAGGACGTGCCGGGCGACGTGCTGGAGAAGGAGCGAGAGATCTACCGCTCGCAGATGGCCGACCAGAAGAAGCCGCCCCAGGTGCTCGACAAGATCGTCGAGGGCAAGCTCGAGAAGTACTTCAGCGAGCAGTGCCTGCTCGAGCAGCCGTTCATCAAGGACGCCACCGGCAAGACGAAGGTCAAGGACCTCGTGGACAAGGTGAACGCGGCCACCAAGGAGAAGGTCGGCATCCGGCGGTTCTCGCGCTTCCAGGTGGGTGGAGGCGGGTAGCCGTGGCGGCGGATGCCGCGAGCCAGCCGGCGTACCGCCGTATAGTCCTGAAGCTCTCGGGGGAGGCGCTTGCCGGGAGCCAGGGCTACGGGGTCGATCCCGCCGTCCTGGTGCGGATCGGCGCCGAGGTGCGCGAGGTGATCGACCTCGGCGTGCAGGTGGCCATCGTCATCGGCGGCGGCAACATCTTCCGGGGGCTGGCCGCCAGCGCGGGCGGCATGGACCGCTCCACCGCCGACTACATGGGCATGCTGGCCACGGTCATCAACGCGCTCGCCCTGCAGGACGCTCTCGAGAAGGCCGGCTGCCAGACGCGCGTGCTCTCGGCGATCGAGATGCGCGCGGTGGCCGAGCCCTACATCCGGCGGCGGGCCATCCGCCACCTGGAGAAGGGCCGCGTCGTGATCTTCGCGGCCGGCACCGGCAACCCCTTCTTCACCACCGACACCGCCGGCGCCCTGCGGGCGGTGGAGATCGGCGCCGACGCCATCATCAAGGCCACCAAGGTGGACGGCATCTACTCGGCCGATCCCGCGCGCGACAAGAACGCCGAGCGGCTGCCCAAGGTGACCTACATCGAGGTGCTCAACCGGCGCCTCGAGGTGATGGACACCACCGCGATCTCGCTCTGCATGGACAACAAGCTGCCGATCGTCGTCTTCGACCTCACCCGCTCGGGCAACATCAAGCGCATCGTCTGCGGCGAGCCGGTGGGCTCCGTCGTCACGTCCTCGGCCTAGAGGGAGGAAGCCATGCAGGATGTGTTGAAGGATGTGGAAGCCCGGATGAACGCCGCGATCGACGCGCTCGGCCGCGAGTTCGCCTCCGTGCGCACCGGCCGCGCGTCCGCCGCGCTGCTCGATTCGATCCGCGTGGATTACTACGGCACGCCGACGCCGGTCAACCAGATGGCCTCGGTGTCCACGCCCGACGCGCGCACCGTGGTGATCCAGCCGTGGGAGGCCGGGCAGATCGGCGCCATCGAGAAGGCCATCCAGAAGTCGGACCTCGGGCTGACCCCGGTGAACGACGGCAAGCTGATCCGCCTGAACATGCCCACGCCCACCGAGGAGCGGCGCAAGCAGCTGGTGAAGTCGGTGCACAAGATGGCCGAGGACGCCCGGGTGGCCGTGCGCAACGTGCGCCGCGAGGCGAACGACAAGCTCAAGGCCGCCGCCAAGAAGGTGCACGCCTCCGAGGACGAGGAGCGCCGCGCCCACGACCAGGTCCAGAAGACGACCGACCGGTTCGTGTCCAGGGTGGACGAGCTGCTGAAGAAGAAGGAGCAGGAGATCCTCTCATTCTGAGGCGCGCGACGCCGAAGGCCCCGACGCTCGACGGGCTGGGCGAGCCGGAGCTGCTCGCCATGGTCCGCTCGCAGCCGGTGCCGGCGCACGTCGCGGTCATCATGGACGGCAACGGCCGCTGGGCCACGCGCAAGGGGTTGCCGCGCGTGGCCGGCCATCGCGAGGGCGTGAAGGCGGCCCGCGCGATCGTGCGGGCCGGCGACGCGATGGGGCTGCGGTTCCTCACCCTCTACGCGTTCTCGACCGAGAACTGGAACCGGCCCCAGGACGAGGTCACCACGCTGATGCGGCTGCTGGAGGAGTCGATCTACCGCGAGCTGCCCGAGCTGATGGAGCGCAACGTGCGGCTGCGCGTCATCGGCCGGCCCACGGGCGTGCCGCTGCCGGTGCGCCGCGGCATCGACCACGTGGTGCACGAAACGCGCGCCAACACCGGCCTCACGCTGCTGATGGCCTTCAACTACGGCGGCCGCGACGAGCTGCTGGACGCCGTCCGCGCGCTGGCCCGCCGCGTGCGCGCCGGCGAGCTGGCGCCCGAGGACATCGGCGAGGCGCACGTGAGCGGCGCGCTCTACACCGACGGCATTCCGGATCCCGATCTGCTGATCCGCACGAGCGGGGAGATGCGGATCTCGAATTTCCTCCTGTGGCAGATCGCGTACACCGAGCTGTGGATGACGCCGACGCTCTGGCCGGACTTCGGCCCGTCCGACCTCTACCGCGCCGTCGCCGACTTCCAGCGGCGCTCGCGACGGTTCGGTGGGGTGTGACGTGGCGCTGGCAGTTACACGCCAATGGGAGGGGCGGGGGGACCCGGCCAGGGTGGTCCCCCTTCACATGATCAAGCGGGTGCTCAGCGCGCTGGTCCTGCTGCCGATCTTCGTCCTGATCGTCGTCAAGGCGCCGGCCTCCCTGTTCAACGTGCTGGTGATCCTCTTCAGTGCGCGGGCGCTGTGGGAGCTGACCGGGATGCTCGAGCAGGCCGGTCGCCCGGTGCAGCGGCGGCTCGGCGTGCTGGCCGGCGTGGCCGTCACCGCGTCCTTCGCCGCCTCGCGGATGCTCGATCCGCTCCTGCTGCCGGCGCTCGTGCTCACGCTGGCCATCGGCGTGATCGTCGCCGAGCCCATCTTCCGCGGGCGGCCGGCCGTCGAGCCGGCCGCCAACACGCTGCTGGCCGTGATGTACGTCGGCTGGCTGCTCGGCTACGGCATCCTGCTCCACCACACCTCGCCGCGCGGTGACGAGCTGATCCTCTTCGTGGTCGGCGTGACGTGGATCGGCGAGACGGCGGCCTACGCGATCGGCTCGACGCTCGGCCGCCATCCGCTGGCGCCCGTCGTCAGCCCCCGGAAGACCGTCGAGGGCGCGGTGGCGCAGGTGGTCGCCTCGCTCGCCGCCGCGGCCGTTCTCGGGGCGTGGCTGCTCCCGACGTGCGCGCCCGCGACGATGCTGGCGGCCGGGGCGCTGCTGGGCGTGGTGGGCCAGCTCGGCGACCTCGCCGAGTCCGTGCTCAAGCGCGCGGTCGGGCTCAAGGATGCCGCGGCGATCATCCCCGGCCACGGCGGCGTGCTGGACCGCATCGACAGCCTGCTCTTCAACCTGCCCGCGTTCTACTACGTCTCTCGCCTGGCGGGGTGCGCATGAAGCGCGTGACGATCCTGGGAGCGACCGGGTCCATCGGGCTGCGCACGCTGGAGCTCGTCTCGAGCTTCTCCGACGAGTTCGCCGTCGCCGGCCTCGCCGCGCGCGGCTCCAACGTCGAGCTGGTGGCCGACCTCTGCCGCAAGTACAACCCGCACGCCGTCGCGCTGCTCGACGCCGGCGCCCGCGACCGGCTGGCGCGCCTGCTGCCGCCGCCGCGGCCCGAGTTGCTGGCCGGCGCCGACGGGCTGGTGGCGGTGGCCCGGGACGTCGAGGCCGACGTCGTGGTCTCCGCGCTCGTGGGGGGCGCCGGGCTGCTGCCCACGATGGCCGCCATCGAGGCCGGCCGCACGATGGCGCTGGCCAACAAGGAGACGCTGGTGATGGCCGGCAGCCTCATGACGGCGGCCGCCAAGCGGCGGAACGTGCCGCTGCTGCCGGTGGACTCCGAGCACAGCGCCGTCTTCCAGTGCCTGGTCGGCCACAATCGCGGCGACGTCCACCGCATCCTCCTGACCGCCTCCGGCGGTCCCTTCCGCGAGTGGCCGCGCGAGAAGTTCGCGGCCATCACCGTCGAGGATGCCCTCAAGCACCCGACGTGGAAGATGGGCGCCAAGATCACGATCGACTCCGCCACGCTCATGAACAAGGGGCTGGAGATCATCGAGGCGCGCTGGCTCTTCGACGTGGCGCCCGAGCGCGTGCAGGTGATCGTGCACCCGCAGTCGGTCGTGCACTCGATGGTGGAATACATCGACGGCTCGGTGATCGCCCAGCTCGGCGTGCCCGACATGGGCATCCCGATCCTCTACGCGCTGACCTATCCCGAGCGGCGGCCGACGCCGGCCGCCCGTCTCGACCTCACGCGCACCGGGAGCCTCACGTTCTTCGAGCCCGACCCCGTGAAGTTCCCGTGCCTGCGCCTGGCCCGCACCGCGCTCGAGGTGGGCGGGACGGCGCCGGTCATCCTCAACGCCGCCAACGAGGTGACGGTCGCGGCCTTCCTCGACCGCCGCCTGCCGTTCAACGACATCCCCGCGCTCATCGAGCGCGCGCTCGATCGCCTGGAGCAGGGACCGCTGACGTCCATCGAGCAGTGCGTGCGCGTCGACGCCGACGCCCGCCGCCGCGTCCAGGAGTGGGTCGATGCTCGTGCCGGAGGTGCCTGAGCAGTGACCACCATGGTCTCGTTCCTTCTCGTCATCGGCATCCTGATCCTGATCCACGAGCTGGGACACTTCTTCGTCGCCCGCTGGACGGGTGTCGGCGTGGAGCGGTTCTCCATCGGCTTCGGCCCCGTGCTGCTCCGCTGGCGCGGCAAGGAGACCGAGTACGCGCTCTCCGCCATCCCCATGGGCGGCTACGTGAAGATGATGGGCGAGGAGAGCCCGCTCGAAGGCGGCACCAGCCCCGACTACGATCCGACCAAGGCCTTCGCGCTCAAGCCCCTGTGGGCGCGCTTCCTGATCGTCTTCGCCGGCCCCGGGATGAACCTGGTGCTGGCGGCGGTCATCTTCGCCATCGTGCTGGCCACGCTCGGCCGGCCGGTGTGGCCCGCCGTGGTCGGGCGGGTGACCGAGGATAGCCCGGCCGCCGCCGCCGGCTTGCGCACCGGCGACGTGGTGACGGCCATCAACGGCCGCCCCATCGCGTACTGGGAGGACCTCGACCGTGCGGTGACCAGATCGGACGGCCGCGCGCTCGAGCTGCGCGTCAAGCGCGGCGGCGGCGAGCAGCCGGCGACGGTGACGCCGCGCATGCGCAGCACGACCGACCCGATCTTCCGCGAGGCGCATGAGGCGTGGGACATCGGTGCCGGGCCCCAGCTCATCCCGCAGATCAGCTCGGTGAGCGCGGGCTCGCCGGCCGAGAAGGCCGGGCTCAAGGAGGGTGACGTCGTCACCAGCGTGGCCGGCGAGCCGGTCTACACGCCGGAAGATCTCGTCGAGGCCATTCGCACCCGGCCGGGCAAGTCCTTCCCGCTCGTCGTCGAGCGCGACGGCAAGACGCTGACCGTCAGCGTCACGCCCGACCCGGTGAAGGAGAAGGCGCCGGACGGCCAGGAGCGTGAGGTCGGGCGTATCCAGGCCGGCATCGCGACCAGGGCCGTGAGCTTCGCGGCCTACGCCCCGCCGGCGGCGCTCGGCCACGGCGTGACCCTGACGTGGGACATGACCGTGCTGACCCTGAAGGGTCTCTGGAAGCTGGTCTCGCGCCAGATCGACTCCTCGAACATCGGCGGGCCCATCCAGATCGCCACCGAGGCCGGCCGCCAGGCCAAGGACGGCATGGCCTCGCTGGCGCGCTTCACGGCCATCATCAGCGTGAACCTGGCCGTGCTGAACCTGCTGCCGGTGCCGATGCTGGACGGCGGCCACCTGTTTTTCTTCGTCATCGAGGCGATTCTCGGGCGACCATTGTCGCTGGCCAAGCGCGAGGCGGCCCAGCGCGTGGGCTTCGTGCTGCTGATGCTGCTGATGGTCTACGCGCTCTACAACGACCTCGTGCGCATCGACGCCTTCAAATTCTTTAGATAATAGGGAGGGGAAGAGGGGAACCCCTCGAGGGTGCCCCTTCCCAAAGGACGGGAAGAGGGGAACCCCTCGAGGGTGCCCCTTCCCAAAGGACAGGAATCGGATGATCACTCGGCGCAAGAGCAGGCAGCTGCAGGTCGGCAACGTCAAGGTCGGCGGCGGCGCCCCGATCACCGTGCAGTCGATGACCAAGACCGACACGCGGGACGTGCAGGCCACCCTGCTGGAGATCTGGTCGCTGGAGGCGGCCGGCTGCGACATCGTCCGCTGCGCGGTGCCCGTGCGCGAGGCGGCCGAGAAGCTCGGCGAGATCAAGCGCCAGATCCGCATCCCGCTGGTGGCCGACATCCACTTCAACTACAAGCTGGCGCTGATCGCGCTCGAGCAGGGCGTGGACGGGCTCCGGCTGAACCCCGGCAACATCGGCGGCAAGAAGTTCGTGATGGAGGTCGTCAACCTCGCCAAGGACCGCAAGATCCCCATCCGCATCGGCGTCAACGCCGGCTCGCTGGAGAAGGACCTGCTGGAGAAGTACGGCGGGCCGACCTCCCGGGGCATGGTGGAGTCGGCGCTGCGCCACATCCACATCCTCGAGGAGTGCGGCTACCCCGAGATGAAGGTGTCGCTGAAGGCCTCTGACCCGCTGATGATGATCGAGGCCTACCGCGCGCTGGCCGAGCAGGTGGACTACCCGCTGCACCTGGGCGTCACCGAGGCCGGCACGCCCGGCGTGGGGACCATCAAGTCGGCCGTCGGTCTCGGCGCGCTCCTGAGCGAGGGCATCGGCGACACCATCCGCGTGTCGCTCTCGGCCGATCCCACCGAGGAAGTGCGCGTGGGCATCGACATCCTGAAATCACTCGGCCTGCGCAAGGGCGGCCTCACCTTCGTGTCGTGCCCGTCGTGCGGCCGCGCCGACGTGGACCTCGTCAAGCTCGCCAAGCAGGTGGAGGACGAGTTCAAGACCCTCAACGAGGAGATCCACATCGCCGTGATGGGGTGCGTGCCGGAGGGCGAGCGCATCATGACCGCGTCCGGCCCGCGCCCGATCGAGGAGGTCGATGAGGGCGATGAGGTCCTGACGCATACCGGGGAGTACCGAAAGGTGCTCTGGGCGACTCGTCACGCGTTCGACGGTGAGCTTGTCGAGATCCAGCCGGCCGGCTTCCCGCCGTTCCGAGTGACGGCAAATCACCCGCTGCTCGCCGCACCCTCGGGCGACGTCGCAAGCGACTGGGTCCGTGCCGAGCACATCGCCGCGGACTGGATTCTCGAACACCCCGTGCCGTCGACGACCGCGGAACACGCGACGATCCTGTCCGCTCCGGTCCGCAACGTCCGTCGCGTTCCGTACGCCGGCCACGTCCACAACCTCGAGGTGGACGGGATCCACTCGTACGTGGTGCCGGGCGCGGCGCTGCACAACTGCGAGGTCAACGGCCCGGGCGAGGCGCGCGCGGCGGACATCGGGGTGGCGGGCGGGCGGGGGATCGGGCTCATCTTCAAGAACGGGGACGTGATTCGCAAGGTGCCGGAGAAGGAGATCGTGACCGCGATGCGCGAGGAGGTCGACAAGTACCTCGCGGAGCGGAAGGCCGCGAAGGACGCGGCGGGAGCGAGCGCCTGATGGGCCAGTACGAATGCCACGTGTTCGTGTGCACCACCGGTGACGACTGCCCCAAGGGCGGCGACGTCGAGGGATTCGTCAAGT
>Ga0335085_10011987_pt1 | contig 12806 bp, 8 predicted proteins | sample Lox_Sample_45_FD_206712 | JGI IMG/M metagenome (GOLD analysis project Ga0335085, IMG submission 206712) | Soil microbial communities from Loxahatchee National Wildlife Refuge, Florida, United States - Lox_Sample_4.5 | ecosystem: Environmental > Terrestrial > Soil > Wetlands | place: USA: Florida...
GGGCTTCTATCTGACACTGCCACGCGGGCGGGGAGGTTTTTGGAAACGATGGAAATACGCGTGGCAAACTAAGTGGCGCGCTAACGCGTTTCGCATCAACTTCGACTTGCATCGCGCCGGAGGGCTGTGGTCCTGGGTGTTGTTATTTGTCTTCGCGTGGTCCAGCGTGATGCTGAGCTTGCGGCCAGTTTATGACCACGTCACAAAGGCCGTCTTCGACTATCGCAGCGATGAGGACACGATTTCTTCCGTGATGCTGCCGCAACCGCTTGACCACCCCAAGCTCAGTTGGCGTGAAGCACAAACGCTCGGAGAACGTGCGATGGCGCAGATCGCTACCCAGCACGGCTTCAAGATTACGCGACCTTATGGGATGGCATACATTCCGGAGTTCGGCGTGTACACCTACGCCGTTCGCGGCAGTAACGACATTCGTGGAGAAGGCTGGGACACCAGCATCTGGATCGACGGCAAAACCGGCGCACTTCGCGACGTATCGTTGCCTTATGGCCAGCACACCGGCAATACCGTGAGCACCGTTCTTTGGGGCCTCCACTACGGCGACATTCGTAACTTTCTGCCGTATCGCATTCTCGTCGCATTCTTTGGAATAGCTCTAACGGTTATCTCGCTGACGGGCGTTTACATCTGGTGGAAGAAACGAAATGGCAGGAAGTTAGCTACCCTTGCGAAGGCGAGAATTTTGAGAACCAACGGTGCTGCCACCTTCCGGGTCTGAAAATGGAAAGGAAGAGGATCTCACGCAATGCGAAAAGTCGTAATTTGCGGTTCATTGCTTTTACTGATGCAGGTTATGCCTGGCCCACCCTTGCCTGTGGCCGCGCAGGAACCTGACGGCAAGATTCTGAGCTCGAAGCCCTGGCCGCCGTTGCCTAAATATGAGTCGTTGGATGAATTCGGCCAAAGCTATTTTCCGCGGGCAGTCTACGAAGAGGTTCGCACGCAGAAGGAATTCGACCTTCTGGAAATCGCATATTCGAGCGACGGCCTTCCCGTGCGCGGCTTGTTGATCAAGCCCAAAGCGCCAGGCGCACGAAAATGGCCAGCGATCATTTTCAATCGCGGAGGCAACGGCGACCTCGGGCGTATCACGGATAACGGCCAGCCCTGCGGCGGCATGGCGAACACGTCATGCCTGGACGTCGCTGATCTCCTCCTCCTGGCTAAGGCGGGTTTTGTGGTCATTGCGTCCGACTATCGCTACCAGGGCGCCACCGTTAAACGCGACGAGTGGGGCGGAGTGGAAGTCGACGATGTTCTCAATCTTGTGCCGACACTGAAGTCGCTCGCCTACGTGGACCCAGACTGTTTGTTCATGCTCGGTCTGTCGCGGGGCGGCACCATGACCTATCTCGCGATCAAACGAGGAATTTCGGTGAAGGCCGCAGCCGTCATCGGCGGAGTTACGGACGTGAAAGCATGGGTGGACGCGAGGCCCGAGATGGGCATTGTCAACGGGAATGAATATACCGACGGCTTTGCAAATGTCTGGCCAGACTATCAACACCGCGCCGAGGAACACTATCGAGCGCGGTCGGCCGTGTATTGGGCCGACCAGATCAACGTGCCTGTCCTCATCCTCCACAGTCGGACCGACAGAATGGTCCCGGTAACTCAGGCTCTCCGAATGGCAGAAGCACTTCAGCAAAACGGCAAGGTGTACGCCCTCCGCATATACGATCGCGATGGGCATCCGTTGCCGCAGAATCGCGAAGACCGCGATCGCATGATCGTCGATTGGTTCAACCGTGCTAGCCAACGTGACCAATGATCAAGGGTTTTCTTGCATTCGTTAGATCAGGCGATACAGGCAGCAGCGCAGGCGATGCATTTGGGATGTTGTGTAAATTTGCGGTATTCAGCTTTTCGATGGCTTCAATAGCAACCCTTTACAACAGAATAGTGGGCTTTTCGTTGAAGTGAAATCGCGAGTTAACCATAGTTAACTCTGGTGCACGATTGGTGCACAGAACTCTGCAAATGAGGTGATTTCCTGCGAATCACAGCATCTTAAGTTGTTGAAAATACATGAACAGCGATGGGCACAAGCAGGGCAGATTGAATTAGCAAACCACCGCCACCGGAAGATTCTTAAGCTGTTCCCATTGCTTAACAACGGTGTGGAAAACCGTCGTCTTACCCTTTTGTGGGTAATCCAGGCTGACTCTTCGGTCTGTGACCGAAGGGTTGCGCCGAGGAGGAGAAGCGCCTGCCTCGTGAGCAGGTGCCTCAACGGGCTGCTGATCGTCGAATTCACCGGGCCAAGTCCGCTGCAGTATCATTCGCAACGAATTTTGGTAGGTTATCCCGGACGAAGTGACAGAGGTACTCTTTTTAGAGCGCTACTTTAATTAGGTAGAGGTTTGGAGTCGGGTCCCGACGGAATACGGTTTCGTAGTTTACACTGACCTTGGATAGATGCCCTAGTGCAGGCTGGTCCAGACTTGGTATACGACTACCACCATCATGAACAGCAGATAGATTCGAAGCGACCACATCACGAACTTCTCAGGCCCTTTAAGGTGACGCCGGGGAATCAGGTGCTTTTTCAGTCGAGCGAGTTGTTCCGGCTCGAGCGACGACAGAACCAGTTGTTGATCGGAGGAACTGATCGCAACGGGTGTTTTGTCCATTGAGTGCATCTTCCGGTCCTTCTACTTTCCGCCTAGAAACGCGAAGGCATTGGGCACAATCACACTGATGCCGAAGAGCAGGCCAGCCAGCGTAAGAAAAACGACGACACTGGTGGCGAGTATGTTCGCCCACCTCGGACTCACGAGATCGCCCATGACTTCGCGGTCGTTCGCAAGCATGAAGAGGAACACGAGAGCCGGCGGCATCGCCAAGACGGCGACAACGTTGACGAGCAGAACCACATAGACAAGCGGAAGCCCGGGGATTAAAACGATCGCACCGGCAGTCGCCGCGCAGAGAAACAACACTGAGTAGAAAGCCTTTCCCTGCGTGACTGGCAGGTTCAGGCTGTGCGGCCTGCGAGCTACTTCTCCGAACGCATAGGCGGAAGAAATGGAAATCGTCACGGACGCAACCATTCCAGCTTCCACGATGCCTAATGCGAATAATGCCGCGCCGAATCGCCCGATCAACGGCTGGAGAGCTTGGGCGAATTCTGCTCCCTGAAAGTTCTCGGCAGTCATGTGGTGAGCGAATAGTGGGGCTGTTGCAATGATGGTAGCGACCGCAGCTATAGCGGCCAGCGCAGCCCCAACTACCGTGTCGATGCGGCCAAGATGGATATCTTTTCGGGTAAGTCCCTTGTCGACAGTTGCGCTCTGTTGGAAGAAAAGCATCCACGGGGTTACGGTTGCACCGATGTCAGCGAGCACGATGATCAGAGTGTCTTGGGTTAACCCTCCAGGGAGCGGCTTCCAGGTAACGAGTGCGCTGCCGACAGAGTGCCAATTCGGGTGTGTAAGCAAGGCGACGGGAACGAAAACAAGATTGAAAACTGCGATAGCGAGCAGGGTTCGTTCCCACGTCCAATACCGGTGCATCATTACGGCCAAGCACAAGAACACGAGTGCACTTCCGACTGCGGCCCATGGGGGAACGCCAAAAAATCCCAGGCCTGCCCGGATGGCAATAAACTCAGTGATCAGCGTCAGGAAATTACCGATGCCCAGGTCGATCATGGAGAACCAGCCCCAAAAAGGCCCAAACCGATCAAAGATCAATTCCGCGTGGCCGCGGTGCGTGGCGGAACCGAGGCGCATGGTCATCTCTTGTACGACGATGGCCATGCAAAACGTCAAAATAACGAACGGAATGAAGAAACCAACTCCAAATCGCGCGCCGGTCGCGGCGTAGGAAATCATGCTAGGACCGTCGTTCTCACCCAACATCACCAGAATCCCGGGGCCGACGAGCAACCACAGTAGACGGAACCTAGAGAAGAAACCCCGCTGGGCTCGCGCCGCGGACACTCGCACCCGGTCGTGAGCACGATCCACGTCCTCGTGGGTGATGACCACATCTTCTTGGGGAATGGGCTGCGGTGATACTCGGAACAGCTGTCCTAGGTTCACGAGCGTTTCCTCGTAGTGCCCTTCGATTCCTCGGCACGCTTTTCATCGCCGAGGCGCAAGATGTACAACTATAGTCCAGCACATTAACCGCAGTATATCAGATTGTATTAAGTGAGATTAATGAATATTCTGCTGGCGTTCTGGTGTTACCCAGACCTTCTCCGCCACCGGCGAACCCAGCGCCATTCGCTTTGCTTCAACCCTTAGAATGGACGTCCCATCGTAGTTCCGAGACTCGACTTTCAAACGAGTGCCCGGATGGATTCCGTTTTCCTGTAGAAATTCCAGCAGTCTGCGGTCCCTTTCATATACGCTGCACACTCGATATTTCGAGCCCGGCTCGGCTTCACTGAGCAAGCGCTGCCCCCCCTTGCGTCGTTGCTCGGGACTCATCACGGCCAGACCATTTCCGTGAGGGCAGGTCCCTTTGTGCCCTAGCACTTTGACGAGTCTCTGCTCAAATGCGGGTGAAACGGCATGCTCCAAACGCTCTGCTTCATCGTGAACGTCAACCCATTCCATCCCGAATATCTCGGAGAGCATGCGCTCGATCAGGTGATGGCGAAGAATGGTTCGTTCCGCGACCTTCCGTCCCTCGGAAGTGAGTTGAATCCGACCGCCCTTAGTAATTGTGACTAGACCGTCTCTTCGCAGCCGCTTGAGGGCGGCGGTTACGGCTGGTGGTGTTACGGAAAGCCAATGAGCAAGGAGTGCGGAGATTACCGTATTACCTTCCGCCTCGGCCTCTGCAATTGCCTTGAGATAGTTTTCCTTGGAAATTGTGATCAACATGATTCTGACTCCACTGTATCACCACTCGCCCTCGTTGTGGGAGCCAGGGGGCCTGTGAAGGAACTTACCAAGGGTGAGTAGACGACTCCAGCGGAAACACCGTTATTCCTCTGCCCTACACTACGCTTTACTTATACAATTAACTATGCTTAATATATACCTGATTCGAGCCTGTTACGTAAGGCTGCGACACTTGGCCCGTAGGCGATTGCCCGGGGACCAAGGGAAAATCGAGAAAGTTGGCATTTCGCTCATGCCGCGCGCTATTCTTTCAGGTCTTCTGGTGGGTGTTGCGCTATTCTGCGCGGCGAATGCGTTGGCACAGGGTGAAACCACTAGTGCAATCGCCGGCCAAGTGACCGATGCCACCAATGCCGCCATTCCCGGCGCTCTCGTCACCATCACAGACCGCGAGACAGGGCTGCAACGCCATGCCACAGCCGACGAGCAGGGACGCTTCAATTTTCCGCAACTAAAACCCGGCCCCTACTCGGTCAAAGCAGAGGCAGAGGGCTTCGATCCGCAACAGAATGACAATGTGATTTCGGGTTTAGGACAGAAGCAGACGATCCAATTCACACTGAGGGTGGCGGAATCCAGACAGACGGTGGAGGTGAGCAGCGAGGCCCCGCTCATCAATCCGGGAAACGCAAACACCTCGACAAACTTGAGTGCGCCAGCGCTGGAGGATCTACCTAATCCGGGCGGTGATTTGACTTACCCCCTGCAGTTTGCCGCCGGTGCGCTTGTCAACACGGCAGGAAGCGGGAATGATTTTGTCGGCGGCACGAACGGCTATGGCAACGTTGAGTTCAATGGACTGCCGGCTCTTTCGAACGGCTATATCGTCGATGGCCTGGAAACGAATGATCCGCTGACGAATCTGAACAGCGGACTCTCGACGAACCTCGTTCTCGGATTGAACTCGATAGCGGAAGTGACGGTCAATACGCTTTCCTATGCAGTCGATCAGGGGCGTTACGGCGCGTCGCAGATCAATTACGTAACAAAGTCCGGCTCAAACCAGTTCCACGGAAATCTGTATGAGTTGTGGAATGGTTCGCGGTTCAACGCGGCCAACTATTTCACGAATGCAACTCCAGGTAATCACAAACCCCGCTCCACAGTGAACCACTTTGGAGGCAGTGTTGGGGGCCCGATTCTCCATGACAAACTGTTTTTCTTCTTCGACAGCGAGTGGGTTCGGATTGCGCTACCCATTGTCACGGCCGCCACCGTCCCTACTCCTGCCTTGCAGAATTATGTTTTGCAGCAACTCCCATTGGGTGGAACTGATTCAGTCACCGGGTCCGTTTACCAGCCGTCCCCGGAGTCGGTGCCGTTCTATCAGAAGATGTTTTCGCTCTACGGAAATACGAACGGAACGCCTCTCACGGTACTTGGCTGTCCGTTCGATGTCGGTGGAGTTACGCCCGCAATTGCGAATGATGGAAACGGTTGTGCCAATCGACAGAGCATCTCGCATTCGAGCGCTGATCACGAACAGGTCCAGACGGTTCGCATCGATTACAACATCAATGAGAAGAACACGACCTGGTTTCGCTTTCAGACGGACAACGGACTCCAGGCCGCCTATACCGATCCCATCAACCCCTTGTTCAACGCTCTTTCTCCGCAACCTCTTTACTCTTTTGCAGCGGGATATACGCACCTTTTTTCGCAAAATCTGGTGAACTATTTCAATCCGGCCTTTTCCTGGTATGGAAGCCTGTTTGGCCCCAGTGATTTTCAGAAGACACTCGCCGCGTTTCCCATCGTATTGGAAGGCAGTGGCGCGAATGCCCCTTTCACGAAGGTCGGGGGACTGGACAACACCTGGATTCAAGGAAGACGCGCCACCCGGTTTTTCATCAACGACAACCTCGCCTGGAGCCATGGCGCGCACGAACTCCGCTTTGGAACCAATACCCGAATTTTTCGCCTGAACGACTATGACTTCGGCCAGGGTTCGGTCCCGACTGTGACCTACACCACGCTGCCGCAATACATCTATGGAGTTGCCTCTACCGCAGCAAAGACGTTCCCCACCTCAGCGAACGAGCCGTTCAACTTTCTCAATCTCGATCTCTACGCACAAGACACTTGGAAGGTGACGAAGAAGCTTACCTGGACCTTCGGGATACGGGATACGTTGAATTCCAACCCATTGAACCCGCATCAGCATATCGCCCGTCTGAGCGGCTCTTTCGATTCCATCTCGCATGATGTGAATCAGCCCTTGAACGCCGCCATTCAAACCGGTCTCGGCAACGTGTTTTCCTCGACGCCCCTCGCGATTCTGCAACCAAGAACAGCCATTGCCTGGCAGTTTGAACCGAAGTCCGTGCTGCGTGCCGGTTTTGGGATTTTCAGCGACATATTGCCCGGCGCCATTGCCGATGTGGTTGGTGTCAATCCGCCCTACGTCCAAACTTTCGAGGGCGGGCTTCTGGGAACCGTGGGTGGAACAGCCATTGCACCAGGAGTCCCTGGTAGTGCGGTTGACGCAACCGTGGCCGCGAATCAAACGTTTAGTTCCGGATTTGCGCAGGGCCACCTTTCCTGCGCGTCCGCTCAGTCGAATCCTGCAACTTGTCTTGCCCCAGTCGCTATCACGGCGGTGCCCGATGGAAAACTTCACGCGCCCTATTTCATGGAGTGGAGTCTTGGCCTGGAACATCAGTTTGGATCGACAGCAAGCATCCACGCGCAATACGTCGGCACCCGCGCCGTCAACCAGCCATATCTTACCCAAGTAAATGGCTATCAAACAGTCTGCGCGGGTTGTTTTGCGCCGTTTCCCTATGCGCAATCGACGGATTCCCGATTCGGCGCGGTAACGCAATTTTCGACGGGTGCGAACAGTCACTACAACGGGTTGCAGATCACCGCAATGAAGCGCCTCGGCCACGGATTCATGGGACAACTGAACTACACGTTGAGCCGTTGCATGGACACCGTCTCCAATGGCGGATTTCTCCAGTTCTCGGCCGGAGGAATCCTGTCCCCGCTCCCCGGAGACTTAGCGCGCGACTACGGTCCATGCGACTACGACATCCGCCAGAATCTCAACGCGCAATACGTCTATCAGCTCCCCCTGAAGTTTAAGAATCGATACTTGGCCTACGCGCTGAATGGCTGGCAGCTTTCTGGAACCGTCTTTTGGCACAGCGGGATTCCGTTCTCGGTTTTGAGCACGCCGTACTCTGCTGATGGCAATGGCATTGTGAACGGCAGTGGCCCGCAATTCGCCAGCGTGATTCCGGGTGTCCCCCTCTATGAGCACAAACCGATTCCCGGCGTCACCCAACTGGGCACCGTGCAATGGCTCAACCCAAATGCGTTCGTCTCCGCCGTGGATCCAAGCACAGGTGCATGCAATGGCGGAGACAATCCCAAGACTTGTCAATTCGGCAATCTCGGCCGCAACGCTCTCCGCGGTCCCGATTTTGCCTGGAGCGATTTTTATCTAACAAAATGGTTTGTCTTAACCGAGCGGGTAAAGCTACGTTTCGACACGCAATTCTTCAATGTCTTCAACCATCCGAATTTTGGACTTCCGAGCATGGTTCTTGCTGGGATTCCGGGAAAGGCTTCTACCCAGACTGGGTTTGGAGCGCTGACGTACACGACGTCTCCGCCGACCGGTTTGCTTGGCGTTGGGTTGGGCGGTGATAGCACGCCTCGCATGATCGCGTTTCAATTGCGGCTGGAATTCTAGGGATCCGGGAGCTATCGCATGTAGATGGCTCAGTGCAGTAACGACAAAAAGGCGTTTTTCTTTACTACTGTCCAAACCTAACTGGCGACATTCACTACAACCCCCACTCGGCGGCTTCGAACTCGAATGCGTCGCGCATTCAGGGGAACCGCAGGTTTGGAGGCCTCGCTCTGATTAGGGGTGAGTCGATGTACCCATTCGCTTCTCCTATGGATGATGGCGCATGTTGGACACCACGACCCGCGCTTTATTTTTTCTGGCATGTCCATCTGCGCATCGCCACTCGAGAACTGTGCGCTCATTCACATGGGTCTCAGACAAACACACTCCACCTCTGTTTGCCGCAAGCTTCTGAAAAAGCGGCAAACTTGGCCGCTGGTTGCGGGCGCACTTGGGACACCAAGTGCCCTGGGCAATGTAGGATGGCGCCGCTTGCCACTGATGCCCCAACCCGCATTTCCACGTCAATTTGAATTTGCTGCCAAGATATTCTGCGGACAAGCACGTGCCCCCACGCGCGATCGCCAAACCTCTCATTGCTGTTATGCTTAGTCTTTCATGAAATCTCCGCCGCTCGTTGTAACACTCCCTGCACCAACTCCCTTTCCTTCGGAGTCCACCCTTCACATTAGCTGCACATGCACACTAGAAGGTAGCGGCGTGCTGGTCGCGGTTGGACGGACTCCGAACACGCAGCATATCAGGCTTGAAACCGCCGGAATCGAGCTGGATTCGCGTGGCTACATCAAGGTCAACGAGCGATTGGAAACCACCGCTCCGGGGGGCTGGGCGGGGGATTGCGCGGGTAGTCCTCAGTTTACTCACGTCTCGTTCGATGATTTCCGCGTGGTCCGAGACAACTTGAACGGGGGTAGCCGCACCACCCGCGATAGGCTTGTGCCGTTCTGCATGTTCACGGACCCTGAGCTTGCCCGAGTCGGTTTGAGCGAATCGGAGGCTAAGAAACGCGGCATCGCCTACCGCTTGGCGAAAATATCGATGGCCGCCGTTCTCCGGGCCGTGGCTATAGTCGAAACCCGCGGCTTCGTCAAAATGCTTATCGACGTTAAAAGCGACCGCATATTGGGATTCACCGTGTTCGGCATGGAAGCGAGCGAGATGACGGCAGCAGTTCAGACGGCGATGCTGGGTGGCCTGTCTTACACCGTGCTGCGCGACGCAATTTTCACTCACCCGACCGCCGCAGAAGGCTTAGGCCCGTTGCTCGCCACTATTCCCGCAAGAGCCTTGCGGCAACCAGCCTAGGCGAAACGGTCAAATGTCGCGTCGACTCCTAAGTAGTCGGCAACTCGGAACCTATCTCTGTGGATGGAGAGTCGGCTTTCCGTCCTTCTGGTGCAAAGGCTCTATTCAGGACGACGGCTCGATCCCAATGCGATCGTTCACTGCGTTCCGGATTCTCTGCTTGCAGCCGAGATATTTCTCAGTCGTCTGAACCGAAACGTGTCCAAGCAGAAATTGAATCTGCTCCAGTTCGCCGCCAGCGACATGGCAAAGACGGGCACAAGAGCGGCGAAGATCATGCGGCGCCAACTGATGCAACCCGAGCTTTGCGGCGTAGTCTTTGACAACGTGCCAGACCACTCGGTCAGTCATAAAGTCGCCCCAAGTCTTGCCAGCTCGACAAACACATCGGAAAAGCTTCCCGCTACTTATACCGGCCGCGCTGACCCACTCCTGGATCGTTCGCGTCACCCAATCAGGAACAGGCACGGTTCGGACGTGCCCGCCATTTCCTGTCAGGTCGACTATGGCCCAGTGATCTTCTCGACGCTGAATATCGTTCAATTCCAATGCTGCAACCTCGCCACGGCGCAGTCCGCAAGGCAAAAGAAGTGACAGGATCGCCCAGTCCCTTTTTCCCTTCAATGTTTTGCCATCCGGCATTTCCCACAATTGACGGGCTTCGCCCGCGAGAAGCCAGTTCCCAACCCGGACGCCAAGCTTCTTTGCACCTTTGACACGCCGGATCCCAGCCGCTTGCTCTGGGCTTAGCAATCCGGAATCAGCCGCTTCATATGCCAGACGACGAATAGCCGCGAGTCTGAGGTTGACTGTTCCTGGAGCTAATCCACGTGACTCAAGATTCATGCGATAACGGGTGACCACGGCCTTATTGAATGCCAGGCGAGGTTCGGAGCAGTACCAACCGATGAACTCCGAGATGGCATGCTCATAGCAACGCCGCGAGCCGGGCGAACGGAGACTCCCCAGGACCGCTGATCTAGCCACATCGAGGTCTGCAAGTCCGAGCATTGCTGATGGATTGTTCTGTTCTCTGTCTTTGATTTTCATAAGCAGCCGCTCCCAAACGGCGGCTTAAGAAATTACGGCTAGGCTTAGTCACTAGAGTGGAAAGCGAGTTTTCCAGCTAAGTGGGATGTAGATGGAATTGCAAGCCGTGCAACGGTTTAGCAAGTTGAAAAGTCCCAGGCCCTGTTGAAATACTCCAGGCCCCTCATCGGTGCGTCGTAATCTCTCGAAAAGTCCCCAAATCGTTCATCGGAGACTATTGCCGGGCTGCTAACGGCGGCTTTGCATACGGGATCAAGATTAGCGAATGGCGATAAGTAAGCCACCGCTGACGCTAAGCGAATGCTCATGACTAGGTCCGAATTTGTAGTCGTAACTCGGTTCGAGGTACCAGCCGAACCTGTGTTTCTTTGAGGGCCAGAACATGAAGTCCGGCGCGACTTCGACGCCCACTGAGTTGGTTTTTTTGCCGTAGCCATTTGCGTAAACCCACTCGGGGCCAACACCGAGCATGAATTCAATCTTGGGCGAAAGTGTCCAAGGTTTCTTGAAGAGAAGGTCGGTGGTCCATTCCGTTGAGTGGCGTCTAAACAGCGGCGTAATACCCGCCTCAAGTTCCAGCCAGTTCTCAATCGGCGTAACCTCGACCGCGACCGTCGGGCCGAAGCTAGAGTTTCCTTCCGTGATACTCCGCTCAGCAGCCCCGCCAATCTCAACAACCGCGATTTCCTTCGGTTCCTTATCCACCGACTGCGCGAAGGTGCTTGTGCAGCTCACTAGCAGCAAAGCCACGAGCTGCGCGCAGCTTGCTGCGCGCGCACTTTTTGCCTTCGCCGCGGCGGTTTCCGGTACAGGGCTCATTCCGGACGTCATCGCAGCAAACGTGGACGGCGATGCAGCAGAATTCTTTTCCCGTGACGGCCGCTCATGTTAGCTCTCGCCATCTAAGCCCCTATCTGGCGACGTGCTCAACCCCTACCTTAAATCGCGGCCGAATTCGGATTGTTCGTCTTTCTGCATCCCCTTCGGATGCCTTCCGCGTGTCGGTGATTTGACGAACCGTGCGCTCACGCCTTCTCATCCTATGGGCACATATAGCGCACCAAGAACCCCTCTTCACTTTGGCCGGAGCGGTTTTCCATTCGTGCCCATCGGCGCACCGCCAGTGAAGAGGGATGCGTTCATTCACATAGGCAAGCGAGAGACACGTGCCTCCGCGGCTCGCCGCGAGCTCTTGGAACAATCGCAACGTCAGCCGCTGATTGCGCGCGCATACGGGACACCAACTCCCTGCCGCCACTGTGGCAGGCGCCGATTGCCAGCGATGTCCCTTCTTACATTCCCATATCAGCTTTACTTTACTGCCGAAATACTCTGTGGATATACATGAGCCTTCGCGAGAGGCTGCCATCGCCCGCATCGCTTCAATGCTTCGCCGGCCGTGAAATCGGCGACGCGCCTTGTAACATTGTCCGCACCAACTGCCTTTCCTACGAAGCCCCGGCTTTACCGAGGCCGCACAGGCTCGCCAACGGTGCCCGGACCGGCACACCCACAAGAGAGGTGTGCTGGCGTTTTTGTAGGTCCGCGACAGACACATTCCGCCGCGCGTTTTCGCGAGTTGGTGCATCTCTTCCAACCGTAGCGTTTCGTTGTGAGCGCACTTCGGGCACCAATGACCGGCGCGGATTGCGGACGCCCGAGTGCGCCATCGGTGACCAGCGGCGCATTCCCATTCGAGTAGGCCGGAAGAATTGATGTACACAGACGAAACACAACGGCCGCCCTTCTCGGCCGCGATCCGTTGCAGGCGAGGCAAGCTCAGGCGCGCGACGCGTGCGCAGAAGGGACACCAGTGTCCCTTTTGTACCTGATTTGGCGTGGCGCTCCATGTGTGCCCCGCCGAGCAGCGCCACTGCAATTTAGAAGAGCCGTTCTGATAACTCTTGGAA
>Ga0335085_10011988_pt1 | contig 12806 bp, 9 predicted proteins | sample Lox_Sample_45_FD_206712 | JGI IMG/M metagenome (GOLD analysis project Ga0335085, IMG submission 206712) | Soil microbial communities from Loxahatchee National Wildlife Refuge, Florida, United States - Lox_Sample_4.5 | ecosystem: Environmental > Terrestrial > Soil > Wetlands | place: USA: Florida...
ATCCCAAAATGCGCGTCGCCTACATCAACCGGGGCGCCGCCTATGAGCGGATCGGCCGCAAGGATCTCGCGCTCGCTGACTACGACACGGTGATCGAGTTACATCCGGACTGGGAAGTGGGCCACCGAAAGCGGGCGGAGCTTTTGACTGAAATGGGTCGCGGCGGCGAGGCGATCGCGAGCTATACGAAGCGCATCGAGCTGCAGCCGGGCGACGCCTTCAATTGGTCCGACCGCGGCGACGCCTACCGCGCCGCCGATGATCTCGGGCACGCATTAGCCGATTACAGCGCGGCAATCGAGCGCAAGCCGGGCGATCCGCGCTTCCGGCACGCGCGCGCCATGGCCTATCGGGCGCTCGGCGACAACGCACATGCGCTGGCCGACCTCGACAAGACTCTGGAGCTCTCGCCCAATTACGCTCGCGCCTACCGGGAGCGCGCCGAAATCCGCCGTGCGATGGGGGACGTCGCCGCCGCAATGGCTGACGAGGCCAGGGCGGACCAGGTGCCAAAGAACTGGCCCGACCCCGGCGAGTTCATGCTGCTCGTCGTGCTGGGCCTGTTGCTGAACCCAATCAACATCATCGTGTCGGTCGCCGCGGCAATCCTGCTGCGGCGACGCTGGCTGAGTCTCGCCGTAGCCGTCGGTTTCGGCGCGGCCAAGGAACTCACCAGCCCGCTGCTTGATCTCTACGACGCGCTCTTCACCTCCAAGGGGTTAGAAGCGCTCAGCTGGGTCGCGATGTTGCCCGCCGTCATGTATGCCTTGGTGAGCCTGGTGTGGTGGGGCCTTGCGCGCTGGCTTCATGGCCTGCTATGGCGCCGCCCGCCGCAGCCGCAAGCCTCCTAGCGGTCAAAGCCGGCGCACAGCGAATGCTTTAGTTGCGGCCTTCTAGCCACGTTCTGCAGCGAGAGGCGCCAGTCCCCTATGCGTAAGCTCAGTCACCTTCCTCAGGTGCTCGATGGCGTCTTTTGCGCCTTCAGTCTTGGTTAGGTAATCGAACATCACCTCTTCGTCATCCCGGACCGGGGTGAGCGCTTGGTCCTTATAGAAAACACGATTCGGGTCACGTTCGATGCGACGCTTGAGAGCAAATATCAGCCATGCAGTTTTTATGAACCGCGTATTGCGCACAAGTAAGTCCCGCCAATGGCCAAGATAGAATGCTAGCCGCGCCTCTTTCGGCAGCCCAGGTCTGCGCTCGGTCGGATGCTTCATCCGGATTAGTCCGCTCTGCAACGGATGCACCTTTTCAAGCTGCATCATCGTCGAGAACTGTATCAGAACCTTGGCAAGACTCGTCATCGGGACATTGGTGACCGCCGCTCGCCGCAGCAGAGTTTCGACGTGTTCAGGCGTGTAATAGCAGCCCCAGGCCTCTTCGTAGATTGCCTGCAAAGTATCCCGGGACATCTTTGGGTGGTCGCAAACAACGTGCTCTAGGTCGTACTTGTTAAGGTCGGCATCCATATCGACCTGTTTGTGCCACAGCATCTTGTGGTCCTCCGACCCGGGCAGCGGCGTCAGGATGTTAAACTCAACAAGATCGAGTGGAAGCTCGCGCTGCATAATCTCAATGTCGCGCCGGATCGATTCCGGCGTGTCGCCCGGGAACCCAAGAATATAGCCCGCGTAGACGAAGATGCCTTGGGCCTTCCAAGCGAGAAGCATCTTCCGGTATTCGGTGATCTTGTTCTGCTTCTTCTTGGCAGCGACAAGATTGTCCGGGTTGATATTTTCTAAACCTATGAACACCCGCGTGACGCCGGCAATTTTGGCCTTTTCGATGAACCGCGGGATCTTGTGGCACATCGTATCAACCTGGATCATCAGGCCGAGCGGGATTTTGTCCACCTCGCGCAGTTTCGCAAGCCGATCGAAAATCGCCTCCCACTCCTTGTTGCGGGCGAAATTGTCATCGGTGATAAAAAAGCGTGCAATATTTTGCTTCCAGTTCTCTCGCACGATCTTCTCGATATCGTCAGGCGTGCGATAGCGGGATTTGCGGCCCTGCACGTTGATAATGGTGCAGAACGAACATTGGAACGGACAGCCGCGGCCGGCATCGAAGCTCGTGTTGGTTCCGGCCGTGCGTTTCACGAATTCCCGGGGCAGGAAAGGAATTGGCGTGCCGCCCATGCTGGGCAAGTCGTTCATGTAATTGTAGAGCGGCTTCATCGCGCCGGCAGCGGCATCGCGCAGAAAATCGTCAAAGCGGCCTTCTGCCTCGCCAGCGAAGAGCGAGATTCCGATATGGCGTGCAAGTTCGAGATCGATCGCCGATCCATCGAGCATCGACAAGCAACCGGAAACGTGAAATCCGCCCATGGCTACTTGGATGCCCGCCGCCCGGAACGGTCGAGCGATGTCAAGCGCACGCGGATACTGATTGGACTGCACGCCGACCAGCGCGAGGAGACCAAAATTGCCGCGTTTGTAAAATTTTCGGATGAGCTTCTGGATATTTACGCGGGTGTTGGTCTCGTCGATGACTTCGACGTCAATGGTGACTTCCGGGCCGAGTACTTGCCGCTCAGCAGATTCGACTGCCAGGCCATAGACCGCAGCGAGCGAATTGGAGGGGATTAGCGCGCGCCACCAGCGAATAACGTACCCGTCATCGTGGTAATGAGACGGCTTGACCAGAATCAGCAGAAACCGACGGTTCGCCTTCGGTCGACAAGACACTACCCCACCCCCCGGACAATGACCCTTATCTCGCCAGCGAGACAAGAATTTGCTGCCAACCGTACCATCGTTGCCATCATCCAGCAATGAAAAGGGGACAATCCCCGCAGCCGCCGGTCTGATCGGATTACCGATGGGGCCGTTACCAATATCAGTTCTGGGTCATTTTCGACCGATCCGGCCGGTTTTTGTCTGCGGTTCATATGAGCTTCGCCGCGAAAGCCGACCTAAGCCGGGGCGACAAGCAGAAGGCGAGGTTGTCGAGGGTCGGTGATTCAAACCCCAAGCTGCGCGCCTCGAAAACCGGCCATGAAACGAAAATTGCAGATATTGCTTTTTTTGAGAATCGTCCGGTCTGTCTAAAGCATGATCCCGAAAAGCCGACGCCGGTTTTCGGAAAAAGATCATGCTTCACCAATAAGCTCGAGCGGCCCGTCGATTCGGCGGAATGTCATCCCGCTCTAGCGCATCGGCAGAACGGGAGCCCTTTGCGCAGGTTCGGTTCGGATTGCGCCGGGCAACATCGCGGCGATCTGGTCACGACAGTTGCGGGCAACCACCGAGAGCGACCGCAACGGAGCGGTAAGACGCCAACTCGTCGAGTGCAGCACCGCGTCGAGCGCCTGCTGCGCGGCACGCGCATCGACCCGCGCCGTGTAGGCTTCGGCCAACGCTGCGTCCATCGGTTGGATCGCCTTGGCCGCCCGGGACTTCGGCGCCTTGACGACCCAGGCCTGCATCAGCCGATCCGTGTCGGCGCACGGCACGAAGGCGTCAAGCGGGCTTTTGGATTCGGCCGCCGCGGCGATGCGGCGCTCGAAATAATCGCGCAACCATCGGCCGTCGGCCAACAGCGCTTCGGGCACGAAATAGCGCTCCAGCAGCCACGCCAACGTCGCATCGTTGTTGATCGGCGCCGCAGATTCGATCTGCCGGAAAAAGTCGGCGAATGTCGTCGCCTGGGCGATGCCGGCAAGGTGGCTCGTCGCCGGCGAACCGAGCGCCCGATTGTAAAGGAAGCCCTGATAGCCGACATTCGACGAAACGCTCCACACGCCGTCGACACGCCGGGCGAGAAACTGCGAAGGCGAGGCATAGGCGCGGAACTGATCCAGGAAGATCAGGTTGGCGAAGTTCGCCTGCAGATAACCGATGTTTTCCCCGCAGCCGGCGCTCTTGAGCACGTGGCCCCACTCCAAATATTCGGTGACGATGACGCCGACTTCGGGCGGGGTCGCCGCAAGCACATCCAGCAGATATTCGAACTGGGTGCGGTAGTGCGACTGCTCGTCGAAGGAATAATAGTTCGAGACCTGCAACGGCAGCAGGACCAAACGGTCGAACTTGGCGCGGAAATCGGTCGAGCCGAACGGATCGACCGCGTCAAGCGCGAGCGCGTTACGGGTGCGGAATGCGCTCGCCAGAGCAAGCGCATCGTCAGTTGCCCGATGCGAGCGCAGCGCGCATCCCGCCCGGCCAATGATCGAGCGGCGGTACATACCGACGTGATCGAAGAACAGACTGAACGGATAGGGATTGCGCGAGTAGGCGCCGGTCTCGACGTGGAGCCGTGTCGCCCGCGGCCACAACGCGGCGAGAAAATCGGTCTGAATGGCGAAAGAAATGACCACATCGGGCACGAAGCCGCGGGTGCAGCGCGCTACCTCTGCGGCCAGCGCCGGCAGCGCGCCATCGTGCGGCGACTCCGTGCCGTAGGCCACTTGATCGAGCGCGGTCGGCAGGGCTCCGAGCGCGCCGAGCTTGCGGTACAGCGCGACTTCGTCGAGTGCGGCGACGCGGATGCCTTCGAGGAGATCGGCGCGGCCGACCTCCCTGGCCCAGCGGATCGGCCAATCGCCGGCGATCATCATGCAGTCGCAATCGGCATCGCGACGCAATGTCTGCAGCAGCTTGGCGAGGATTTCGAACCAGGCGCAGTTGAAATTCGGCCCAAGCGCCTGAGCAACCGGATGAATGTATGCCGCTATCTTCACGGCCTGGTCCCGAGGCGCCTGTCGAAGCGTGCCGCCACCCAATCGGCAGCGCGTCTGCGGCGGACGCAGCCGCGCCCGGCGTCGGCGCAACCGGCTGCGCGGGCCGGTGCCCAGCAACGCATGCAGCGGGCGAACGTGAAGCTCAACGCCACCATGCGTGAAGGATTGCCGGGGATTTCGGACAAGGTGCGACTCCTTCCGATCAGCCCCGGAACGAGCCTGCACCCGCATGGTTAACAAAGGCTTAACCGCCCTGCCCAAGCCGATCCGGCAGGTCTCTCGTGAACCGCGCGCGAACGCGGGATGGGTCCGGTCCGCGGCGCTGGCACGGCCGGGCACCGGACGTGGCCTGCCACGGTCCGCTTGCGAAAGGCCGGCCCTTGACCGCCTGCAATTTGGCCCGCTAAGCCCACCGGCAACCTCAACGCTGCGCCCTCGTACAGCGGACTTTGCCTCAAGGCGCAATCAAGGTAGGTACTGCTTCTCCTGAGCGGCCGGCCGGCGGAGGGGCAAGCGGAGCATCATGCGGGTTTGCCTGGATTTGAGCGTTCTGAGCAGTCGGCCGACGGGGGTCGGATATTACGGCTACTTCCTGGGAAAAGCGCTGCTCGAACAATTTGCCGATGCCGAGCATTATGTCGCCTTCGACGGACTGCGCTTTGCCGGGCTGAAAAGCCGGCTTGACGATTTTGCGCGGCGAAGTTCGGTCAAATCCAGCCTCAATCAGTTCGTGTGGCAGACCACCGCGGCGAACTCGCTGCTGCGCAGCGCATGGCGCCGAGTCAAAGCCGTTGCTTTTGCACGCGGCTTATCTCGCTGCGATCTGGTGCACGCCATCTCCTATGGGCCGCCTGCCCGCGCGTCGACACCTTGGATCCCGTTGATTACGGATTTGTCGCACCGGCGGGTTCCGCAGTTTCATCCGGAAGAGCGCGTCCGCTGGCTTGAAGCGCAGGACGCGCGTATCGACGATTCGGCCCTGATCAACACGATATCGGAGTTCACGAAAAGCGAGGTCGTCTCCTTGCTTGGGGTTGATCCGGCGCGCGTGCGCGTCACCTATCCGGGGGTCGATCCGATCTACGCGCAATTGCGACCCGAAGATGCTCTCACCGTCGCCCGGTTTGGCCTGACCGAAGGCCGCTACCTGTTGACGGTCGGCGCGATCGACCCGCGCAAGAACCTCGAGACGATCGCGGTAGCCTTTGCGCGATTGCCGCAACCGGTCAGACGCGATTGCGTGCTGCTCTTTGCCGGCCAACCCGGATGGGGCCGCGTCGACTTCCCGGCAATCGCCGCTCCGCTGCGCGACCGCGGCGAGATACGTTTCATCGGCTATGTGTCCAGCGACGAACTGCGCGCGCTTTACCGCTATGCCGCGCTGTTTCTTTATCCCTCCCACTACGAGGGCTTCGGCATCCCGGTCGCGGAAGCTCACCTTGCCGGCGCACCGGTTGCGATCGCCAAGGGATCGGGCGCGCAGGAAGCAGCGTGCGGGCTTGCGGAGGAGATAGCGGCAAACGACATAGACGGGTGGTCGGCACTCATGCGCCGGGCGCTCGAAGGCGAGGCGTGGCGGGACCTGCAAGCGCGGGAAGCGCGGACCGCGTCTGCGCGCGCCTTCACCTGGGAACGAAACGCAGCCCTGACTCACGAAATCTATAACGAAGTGGCCCGATGTTTACGGTGATGGCGCCGGACGCGCCCCGGCCGGGCTCGCGCGGTTTGCTGCGCCGCCCGGATCGGGCGGACGCGGGCGTGAACAGGTTTACGGCGGCATGATCGCCAGAGCCATGACGCGCTTCCACAACTGGTTTCTCAGATCGCCCTTTCGCCCAATGCGGATCGCACTCCTTGGGCATTGGCGGAAAGAGTAAATCGCTTGAGGCGGCTCATCCGGCTGGCGCCGTTTCTGTTCTTTAGGCTGGGCTTGCGGGCCGCTTGGCAGCTGCTCCCGAGGCCGATGCGACGGCGCCTCGTAAGCAGGCTCGCGCCGCAGCTTCCCGCCCAAAGAAGCCGGCTCGCGCACGCCGTCGAGCCCGTGATCGTGGTCGGTTTCTTGCGTGGCACAATGAGCTTCGGGTGGACCGCACGGCAAATACTCGATGTCGCACGCTCCGCCGGTCTAACGGCCTTTGGGCTCGACATCGCGAAGGCGTTTGCCGCCGAGCATCTTTCGGCGTCATCGCAGTCCGCCACCGCGCCGCCGCCGGCGATCATCGAGGGTGGCGCAACGCTGATCGTCTGTGTCAATCCCGATCAATTCCAATATGCGGCTGCGTTCCTGCCGCCAACGGCTTTTCAGCGGAAATACGTCATCGCCCATTGTGTGTGGGAGCTCGAAAAGATTCCGCATGAGTGGCTCGCGGCGCTTGCCGCGGTGGACGAGATTTGGGTTCCTAGTCAGTTCGTCCGACAGGCATTTGCCGATGCTGGCCTCAAACTGCCATGCCGGATCGTGCCGCCGCAGCTCGAAGAGCCGCCTGCGGCCAGCGCGGATCGCCGCCGGTTCGGGATCGCGCCGGATGCGTTTGCGGTTCTGCTCGCCTTCGGGTTTGGGTCGAGCGTGGTCCGCAAAAATCCGATGGCCGCCGTGCGGGCCTTCAAAAAAGCCTTCCCCACCGAGCGCGACGTCTGCCTGGTGCTGAAAATCTCCGACATCGAGACCAACGCTGAAGCCTGGAACGCGTTCCGCCGCGCGGCCGGCGACGACGATCCGCGCTTCGTGTTCATCACCGACCGGCTGACCGATGCGGAAATGTGGTCGCTGTACGCCAGCATCGATGTGGCGCTCTCGACCCATCGCGCCGAGGGCTACGGCATGATTCCGGCGCTCGCCATGCTCAGCGGCCGCGCCGCAATCGCCACCGGCTGGTCAGCGGTGCTGGATTTCATGACAGCGGAAAACTCGATTCTGCTGCCGTACAAGCTCGTCGCCGTCGAAGACGCCGAGAAGCGCTACGTCATCGAGGGGACACGCTGGGCGGAAGTCGACGAAGACGCCGCGGCCGCCGCCCTGCAGCGGCTTTACGCGGACCGCGACCTGCGCAACCGCCTCGCTCTGGCTGGCAAGCACAGCATCGAAGCCTATCTCAAACAACACAGGGACGAATTGGTCGGATATATGCGAACCTGGCAGCCGAGCAAGGACGCGTCCGGCAGGCGAAACCTCGTTCTTTCATGATCAACAAGGCTTAATTTGCCAGTTGCCGCCGTCGTGTAAGCGGGCCCGGTAAGCATGGCCGTTGGAATCGCCGCCGCCTGTTCGGCGGCGTTGCAGTCGGCTGCAAGAGGAAGCTGGCCCGCTACGAAGACAACGCCCCGGGATCGCTGCTGATGAATTGCATCATGTCGTCTTACCTGATCGGCAAATGTGCCGCCAGAAAGTCCACAAGCAGCCGGTTGAACTGATCGGGACTGTCTAGGCTCGAGAGATGGCCGGCTCCTGAGATCACCGCGCAACCTGACCCGGCAATTGCAGCGCTCATTTCCCGACTCTGCTGCGGGCTGAAGAGGCCGTCGTGTTCGCCGGAGATCACCAGCGCCAGGGTCCGAGTGGCAGCAAGATGCCCGCGCAGGTCGAATTGGCTCATGCCGCGCGACGTAGGCGAGTTGACGATCCCTCGACCGTGGCCAGAACCCATGCCCAAGCATCGAATGCGGCGCGATGGACTGTGATTACGTTCTGGACGTTTTGTCAATTCCAAGATAAATTGTCCAAAGGCGTCCTTGCCGCCGGCAGGTCGTTGCTGCAACGGCGGCGGCGATTGGCGTTATCGAGGCGGTTTTGAAGCCGGCACGCACACCCTTGGCTTCCAAGCCTGATCAATGGCGCAGGCCCGGGGTTTCGCCCGCTCGCCGAGATGCGGATCGGCGGCTGCGGATCCTGGCGCAGATCATCGGCCCGCTCACGCGGTCGCTGGGCGCCAATTACGAAATCGTGCTGCATGACTACCGGATTCCCGATCGCTCCGTCGTAGCCGTTGCCGGCAAGGTCACGGAGCGCCAGGTGGGCAGTGCGATGTCCGAGATCGGGCTATCTATCATGGCCGAGGGAGGCGAGGCGCAGGATCGGCTCAACTATCTAGCAATGGCGCCGAACGGTCGCATCATCAATTCCTCAACCATCGTGCTGCGCGATGAGCAACGCAATGTGTTCGGCGCGCTGTGCATCAACATGGACGTGACCGCCATCCGTCAGGCCACGGCGATCCTCGAAACGCTCAGCGGGAACTACGTGGAGCCTAGGCCGACCACTTTCGCCAACGACATTCGCGACGTAATCGATGCCGCGCTGAACGAGGTGCTCGACGGGCGCGGCGCGGCGCCCTTGTCACGACAGGACCGCCTCGACGTGATCCGGGCGCTTGATGCCCGCGGGATTTTCAGTGTGAAGCGGGCGATGAGCCGGGTTGCAGCCGCCTTGCGCGTATCGCGCGCAACCGCCTATTCCTGCCTGCAGACGGCGCGGGCGGCGACGGCCAAGCCTGATGGCAAGCGCTCGAAACACGTTTTAGGTCGGTCGCCGTGACCGCCGCGGCAATCCCGGCCCCTGCAGCCGCTGCCAGTACAATTCTCGAATTGCGCGGATTGCGGAAGACTTTTCCTGGTGTTGTTGCTCTCGACGAAGTGGATTTCGACGTCCGGTGCGGCGAGGTTCACGCCCTGCTCGGTGCAAACGGCGCCGGCAAGAGTACGCTGATCAAGATCGTGTCCGGTCTCTACCGTGCCGATGCCGGCCAAATCTGCATCGGCGGTCGGGCGGTCGAGCTTCGCGATACGCAGACGGCGCGCGCGCTCGGCGTCAGCGTCATCTATCAGGACCCGGCCTTGGTGCCGCACTTGTCGGTGGCCGAAAACCTGTTCCTCGGCCGTGAACTGATGACACCGTTCGGACTGATCGACTGGCGCCGCACCCACGCCGAGGCGCGTCGCCTCCTCGGCCGCCTCGGCATCGAGATTCCACCGGGGGCCAACGTTGCGAACCTCGGCACCGGCCAGCGGCAACTGATCGAAATCGCCAAGGCACTCGGCATTGAGGCGAAATTACTCATCCTGGACGAGCCGACAGCCTCGCTCAGCCGGGGAGAGGCCGAAACCCTGTTCACTCTGCTGCGAAAACTGGCGCAGTCCGGCGTGGGTGTCGTCTATGTCAGCCACCGGCTCGAGGAAGTCGCTTCGCTCGTCAATCGGGTGACGGTGCTACGCGACGGTCGATCCGTCGGCACCTATCCGGTCGAGCAGTTGGATCGCCGCAACGTCGTGGCTCTGATCACCGGGCAGGATCGGCGACCGTCGGAATCGTCGCCTCGCACCGCCGGCTCGCACGGCGAGCCTTTGCTCGAAGTCCGCCGCCTCAATCGTGCCAACGAATTCGAGAACGTCTCGTTCACCGTTCGTCGCGGCGAGATTCTGGTGTTGACTGGATTGGTCGGCGCCGGTCGGACGGAGTTGCTGGAGACTCTCTTCGGCGCGCGCCGCCCAGCGAGCGGCGAAATTCGGATCAGGGGCCGGGCGGTCAAGTTCGCCGACCCCCGCGACGCGATACGCAGCGGCATCGCGCTGCTTCCCGAAGATCGGCGCGGCCATGGGCTCGCAGTGATCATGCCGGCATTCGCAAACATCACGCTCGCCTCGCTCGGGCGGTTCGTCGGTCGGTTCCTGCTCCATCCGCAACGGGAATTGCACCACGCGCGTCGCATGATCGACGAGCTTGCGATCAAGACGCCGAGCCCGTTTCAGGCCGCCGGACTGCTATCCGGCGGCAATCAACAAAAGCTGGTTCTGGCCAAATGGCTTTCGACATCCGCCGAGATCTTCCTGCTCGACGAGCCGACGCAAGGCGTCGATGTCGGTACTAAGGAAGAGATCTACCGGTTGATCCGCGATTTGGCCGCCGCCGGCAAGGCCGTGCTGGTCGTGTCGTCCGATCTCGAGGAGGTACTGGAGATCGGCGACCGCGTGCTGACCGTCCGCCGGGGACGTATCGTCGGGGAATTCCGCAACGAGGCGCTCGATCCTAATCTTCTGGTTGACGCCATCACCCACGGGCAGGCGGCGTGATGAGCGCGACGATTGCCGGCCCGCGATGGCGCGCTTTGCTGGGTCGCATCGAGCCGGCGACAATCGGGCCGGGCCTCGCTCTCCTTGCGATGATCATCGTGTTTTCGATTCTCAGCCCATACTTCCTGACCCGCAATAATCTAACCAACGTGCTGGTGCAAAGCGCCCCGCTTCTTATTTTGGCTACCGGACAGACTTTCGCGCTGCTGATGGGAGGCCTCGATCTTTCGCAGGGATCAATCGTCAGCCTCGTCAGCGTCGTCACCGCCGGAGTCATGATGCGCGATCACCTCGTGCTCGGGGCAGCGGCGGGTTTCGCCGCCGGCTTTGGCATCAGCTTGCTCAACGGTCTGTTGATTGGTCGCGCCCGCATCCAGCCCTTTATCGTGACCCTGGGCACGCTCTACATGGGGGCCGGTCTGGCTATGGTCTATTCCGGCGGCTCTTCCATTTTCGGCCTGCCGAAACCTGACGTGGATTATTTCTTCTGGTTCGGCGGCGGCTTTGTCGGATCGGTGCCGGTGCCGGTGCTTATCGCCGTCCTTGTGATCGCGGTGACCTATGTCGTTTTGACGCGAACGCGCTTCGGCCGCCACGTCTATGCGGTCGGGGGCAGCGAATCGGTCGCGCTGATGTCGGGCATCGAAGTCGGAAGGGTAAAGATCCTGACCTATGTGATCAGCGGCGGCTGTGCTTCAATCGCCGGTTTTCTGATGAGCGGTCGCGTGATCTCGGGTCAACCGCTGCTCGGCGCCGGCGATATCCTTCTGCAGTCGATTGGCGCGGTGATCATTGGCGGGACCAGCGTGTTTGGCGGCCAGGGCGGCGTGCTGCGCACGGTGCTCGGCGTGCTTGTCATCGCCTTCATGGTCAACGGGCTCAATCTCCTCGCCATCGATACCTTCGCCCAACAAGTCATCGTCGGCGCCATTATCATTCTTTCGGTGTGGGTGAATTCGCTGCGCCGACGCCGAGCCTAACAAGAAAACACCGTATCCGCCGGCTGCGGATGATCGCGCCTCGATCGAGGCAAACCAGGGAGTAGGTAAATGAACGCTTTCCAGGCACTCATTCGAACCAGGACTGCGGCAAAGTTGGCTCTGGCGCTGACCGGGGCCGCGGCCATCGTCGCGGCTTCGACGGCGATCGCAGCGGCGCAAGCCCATAAGGAAATCGCCGTTATGCTGCCGGCTGCAGGCGATCCTTATTTCAAACTGAAAGCTTGCGGCTACATCGAGGCGGGCAAAGAGGCCGGATATGACGTGAAAATCTATGATGCCGGCGGCTACGGCAACCTGAACCGGCAAGTCTCGCAGATTCAGGATGTGATTCAGCGCAAGGTAAGCGGCATCGTGCTCGTTCCCGCAAGTTCGGACGGGACGGTCCCTGTCGTCGAGCAAGCGATTGCCGCCGGCATTCCTGTGATCAATGACGGCATTGCCACCCACAGCAGCAAGGTAACGGGGTTCGTCGGCGAGCCGTCCTATGTCATGACCGAATTGCTCTCCGCCTATGTCACCGACAAGCTTGGCGGCAAGGGCGACGTCGCGATGCTGTCGGGACCCAGCGGACTCGATTTGACCAAGTTGCGCGTCGACGGATTCAAGGACTATCTGGCTAAATTTCCCGGCCTCAAGGTCGTGGCTGAAAAGTTCACGTCGACATCCTCGGCCGACGCGCTCAATACCATGCAGGACTTCCTGCAGGGTCATCCTAATTTGAAGGCGGTCTATACTTTCAACGGGCCCGTTGCCGTCGGCGCGGTGCAGGCGTTGCGCGCCGCGGGCAAGAAGGCCGGCGACGTTGTCGTGGTGACTACCGACATGGAGGTCGAGACCGAGCGCCTGATCAAGGAGGGCTGGATCCAGGCGACGGTTGTGAGCCAGCCCGTGACGATGGCACAGCTGGCGGTAAAGCATGCGATCGACGCGGCCGAAAAAAAGCCGTTTCCGCAGACCCAATTGACTCAGGCCTCGATGATAACCGCGACGACCGTCAGCGACGTCGACCTATCCGGTCAGGAGTGCAAGAAGTAACTCGGTTCGGCGCGACGGCGTCA
>Ga0335085_10011989_pt1 | contig 12806 bp, 15 predicted proteins | sample Lox_Sample_45_FD_206712 | JGI IMG/M metagenome (GOLD analysis project Ga0335085, IMG submission 206712) | Soil microbial communities from Loxahatchee National Wildlife Refuge, Florida, United States - Lox_Sample_4.5 | ecosystem: Environmental > Terrestrial > Soil > Wetlands | place: USA...
TCGTACGAAGAAGAAGCGGTCGGCTGATCTATCGGCGTTTAGGCGGGACTGCCTGCGACAGTTGATAAAGGGGGCAGGGTGTCCCCCTTTTCATTTATCCCGCATGGGCGAGCGGGCTGGTGGATGCGATAAGGCATAGCCGGCCGAAGAGCTTCCCCATTCATCGGCCGATCCGTGAGCACCGTGGCCGATTTTTCCAACTCCGAAATTGAAAATGGCCGGCGCCTGTTTGCCGGCGATTGGAGCTTTTCGTCAGCGGCGAGCTCCGTCGGCTCGCTCCCGCCGCCAAGCGGCCTCGAGGTTGCGTTCGCCGGCCGGTCAAATGTCGGCAAATCAAGTCTGATCAACGCGATCACCGGCCGCCGCGCGCTGGCGCGCACCTCGAACACGCCCGGCCGCACTCAGGAACTGATCTTTTTTGGCGGACCCCATCGGCTGGTGCTGGTGGATCTGCCGGGCTACGGCTATGCGGCGACGGCCAAGAGCAAGGTCGCGACCTGGACTCGCCTCATTCACGACTACCTCCACGGACGTACTGCGCTTGGGCGCGTCTATGTGCTGATCGACGCACGCCACGGTTTGAAAAGCGTCGATGAGGCCATTTTCGACGCCCTCGGTGAGGCCGCCGTCAGTTACGAAATCGTCCTGACGAAGTGCGACCAGGTAAGCGAGGAAGAACTGGAAAAACGCAGCGAGTCGGTGAAAGCGGGTGTCCGAAAGCGGCCGGCGGCGTTTCCAGACCTGATCGTCACCTCGGCGCACACGGGCGTCGGCATCCCGCAGCTTCGCGCGGCGATCTCGCGACTGTTGGCGGAGCGTCGCCCGTAAACGCATTGTCGTTACGCCGTCACGCGGCTACATACACTGCGCCAAATTGCACCCGACGAACGCCGGAAGATTGAGGCAATGAGCCAGAGCGATCCTATCAGCCCCGAGGTGCAGGCCCGCATCCTGTCAGAAGCGCTGCCGTACATGCAGCGCTACGACGAGGAGACCATCGTCATCAAATACGGCGGTCACGCCATGGGGCAGGAAAGCCTGGCGCGAGAATTCGCCCGCGACATCGTGCTGCTGGAGCAAACCGCGATCAATCCGATCGTGGTGCACGGCGGCGGGCCGCAGATCGAAGCCATGCTCAAACGGGTCGGGGTCCAATCGCACTATGCGGCAGGGCTGCGCATCACGGATGAGAAGACCCTGGAAATCGTCGAGATGGTGCTGGCCGGCTCAATCAACAAGGAGCTGGTCGGCTATATCAACGCAGCCGGCGGCAAGGCAGTCGGTCTTTGCGGCAAAGACGGCAACATGGTGATCGCGCGCAAGCTCACGCGCACAGTGGTCGATCCCGATTCCCACATTGAGAAAATGGTCGATCTCGGCTTTGTCGGCGAACCGGACAAGGTCGACGTCACCGTGCTCAACCAGATACTCGGCCGCGAACTCATTCCGGTATTGGCGCCGGTCGCTGCCGCCGCCAACGGCGGGACCTTCAACGTCAACGCCGATACCTTCGCCGGTGCCATTGCGGGTGCGCTCAAGGCCAAGCGTCTCCTGTTGCTGACCGACGTGCCGGGTGTGCTCGACAAATCGAAGAATCTCATCAAGCAACTTTCCGCCGATGATGCCCGCCGCTTGATTGCCGACGGCACCATTTCCGCCGGCATGATTCCGAAAGTCGAGACTTGCATCGATGCGCTGGAGCGTGGCGTCGAGGGTGTCGTCATCCTCGACGGCAAGGTTCCACACGCTGTACTGCTGGAACTGTTCACCGAGCTCGGCGCCGGCACGCTTATCCACAACTGACGCGTTTTAAGCCTGAAATGACCTGCGCCGATTCACCTGCCGTTAACTGCGCGCTGCGCAGCCGGACAACGCCGCCTTTACCAATGGCCGCGTAACACTGACGCTTCTCGCACGTTGCGGAGGCGCGTTTGGATCTGTCGCCCGGCATTTCGTATTTTTTTGGCCAGCTGAGCAAAGCGTTCCTGTCGCCCGGGTCGCATATTTCGCTGCTTTCGCTGTTCAGCGCGCTGTGCGTCGCATTCGCTGTTCTTGCCGCACGGCGATACAGAAGAGGCCGGCGCATTCGCCTTAAGCCGCTGTTTCGGTCGCTGTTCCCGAAGCGAATCGTCTTGAGCAAGTCGAGCATGGCGGACGCCGGCTATTTTTATTTCAACGTTTTCGTCTTCGGTATCTTATTCGGCTGGGCTCTGCTGTCCTATGACACGCTGAGCCGTAGCATCGCGGACCTGCTGACCAACGCGTTCGGCGCCATGCCGCCGGCGCCGTGGCCGGTATTTGTTTCCCGGTCGATTATCACGGTTATGCTGTTCCTGGCCTATGAGCTCGGTTACTGGTTCAACCACTATCTTTCGCACCGCATACCGTTCCTCTGGGAATTCCATAAGGTCCACCACTCGGCGACGGTGCTCACGCCGCTGACGAACTTTCGTGTGCATCCGATCTATATGTGCATCTTCATCAACATTCTCGCAGCCTCGATGGGATTCGCGAATGGCCTGGGAGACTACCTGCTCGGTCAGCCCGCCTCGCAATATGGTCTCTCCGAGACCAACATTATTCTGGTGTTCTTCATCTACTTTTACGTTCACTTGCAGCACTCGCAATTGTGGATTTCGTTCACTGGCTGGCTCGGCCATTTGCTGATGAGTCCGGCTCATCATCAGATTCATCACTCGCGAAATCCGGTTCACTTCAATAAGAATCTGGGCAGCTGTCTGGCGCTGTGGGATTGGATGTTCGGGACGCTGTACATTCCGGCGGCAGATCGCGAACTGCTCGAGTTCGGAGTTGAGCCGGATCGTGAACACGCCCACACCATACGAGGCGAGTTGATTGCACCGTTCGTTCGCGCGGCGCTGGTGCTCAAGGAGCGATTCGAGAAACCGGCGGCGCCGGTTATGCATCCCGCACCTGAACAGGAACGCATCTTTATCGAACGCGCCTAGTTTTTTTTCGCATTATGCGCCAGTTCACAATCCGGGTTGCGGCGCAGGCCGCCGCCGCGTATTGCGTCGGGCGGAATTCCACACGGGTTGTTCTACTTGGCCTCCCGCTTTGTTTTTTCGGTGGTGCCCGGGCTCGCCGCTGCGTTCTCGCTCGGCGTTGCCGATGTGCTCGCCAAGATCATCATCGCGTCGCACTGCGACGTGCTCACCATGCTGTTGTTTCGCAGCGTGGTCGGGCTCGTCTTGATGAGTGTATGGCTGCGGCTCGGGCCGAAGCCGGCGCTGGTGGACACGCGTGTTCGCCTGATATCCTTCGGCGTTGGCGTGTTGTTCTCGGTGCTGATCTTTTGCCTGTTCAAGGCGATTGAAGCCAATGATGTACCGACGGCGGTTCTGACTTATTTCGTTTATCCGTTGCTGACCGGACTGGTTGCTGCGGCAACGGGTCTCGAGCGCTTGCGCTGGCAAGGGGTGCTGTGCGCGCTCGCGGCTTTCACCGGACTGGCGATTATGATCGGTGCTCACCCGGCGGGTCTCGCGCTTGGCGGCATTGCCTTCGCCATCGGCGCGGCGTGCTGCCGAACTGGTGTGCTGATTTTCACACGCGCATTCCTTGTCGGCGCCGACGCGCGGCTGACGACGTGGTACTCGGTGATGGCGCAGCTCGTGATATTTGCCGCCGTATCGCTTCTCACGCAGACTTGGCAGCCGCCACAAACCGGCGGCGGCTGGATCGCGTTGATCGCCCTGAGTTTTGTCACCACAGTCGCCATACTGTTCGTATTTGTGTCGACGATCCGTATCGGGCCGTTCCGTACTGCGTTGCTCACCAATTTCGAGCCGATGATTGCCATGGCGCTGAGCGCGATCGCCCTCGGAGAAGTCATCACCCCGTTGCAGGGGGTCGGGAGCGGAACCATGCTGGCTGCGCTGATCGCCTTTCAGCTGTGGAAATGACGAAATCAAATCGCATGGGTGTCATGCGTCCGGCTCGCCGGATCATGACTGGGTGCCGCGTGGGGCGGCGCGCTATTGATGCAAATTGTCACGGGCTTTCAGTCACAAACTCGGCCAAGTTGAGGACGATGTTTTGCTACTCCGTAAATCTGTCCGTACTATTGCGGTGAGGAACGGACTATGCGCGGGTTCCAAAACTCTTCGTTTGACCCTCAGACGCTGGTGATCCTCGAGGCCGCCTTCGACGAGGCATGGCTGACGCTCAAGGCGGTCGGCAACAGCACGGTACGGCCGGACGAACTGGCGCGTTCGCTTTTGCGGCTGGCCATGGAAGGCGAGCGCGATCCGGTGCGTCTGCACGACGGCGCACTCAAGGGCCTGCTGCCGGCGGCGGCTTGGCGCGAAGCGGTCTAAGCCGCGCTAGAGCGTCCTCAGGCACCGGAAATCAACATTGCGAAGGCGGCCAGAGCCGCGGCGGCCAACGTGCCGATCAGCGCCGCCTGCACAAACGGAACTGACCCGCGCAAAAGCTTTTGGATCATTGCTCCCGGCTGACCGGCTGCTATTACTGATTCGGCGAGCTTCCTGGCGTCCTAGCCGGGAAGTGTGGCAACAGCGAGTCGCCGGGCATGATCGAGCGTCAGATTGAAGACCAGGCCCGAGCTCACGCTCGCGGCTTCGGTGCGGTCGAAACTTGGGTATTCGATCTCGATAACACGCTCTATCCGCACCACATCAATCTTTGGCAGCAGGTCGATGAGCGCATTCGCGACTACATCGCCAATTTCCTGCGCGTGACTCCGGATGAGGCGTTCCGGGTGCAGAAGGATTACTACCGCCGCTATGGCACCAGCATGCGCGGCTTAATGGAGGAACACGGCCTCAACCCCGACGAGTTTCTGGAAGTCGTGCATCAGATCGATCATTCGCCGCTGACTCCCGACCCTGCGCTGGGCGCTGCCATTGCTCAGCTCCAGGGACGCAAGCTCATTCTCACCAACGGCACGCGGCGGCACGCCGAAGCGGTGACGGCGAGATTGGAAATCGCGGAACACTTCGACGACGTGTTCGATGTCGCCTCAGCCGCGTTCGAGCCGAAGCCGCGGCCCTCGGTCTATGATCGCTTCCTTTCCCGGCACCATGTCGATCCGCGGAAGGCGGCGATTTTTGAGGATCTGTCGCGCAATCTCGAAGTGCCGCACGCGCTCGGGATGACCACCGTGCTGGTGGTGCCGAATGGCACTCGCGAAGTCTTTCGCGAGGAGTGGGAGCTTACCGGGCGCGATGCCCCGCACGTCGATCACGTCACCGACGATCTCGCCGGCTTTTTGCGCGGTATCGCTGAGCAGCGAGGTTTTGGTGCCGATCAAAAGTAACCGGCAAGCTCGCCGATATGCCAGGTGACCGGAAGGAGAACCGCAATAGTGAGCGCGGAATCGCGTCGAAATAGCCACCGCGCCTGATTGTCGCCGCGCAACACATTCAGGCCGCCGTAAACGATCGCATAGGTCAGAATCCAGAACGCCAGTTTGTACCAGCCAAGCCAATAAAATACGCCGGCCATGACTGCTATTCCCATTGTGATCATTGGAAACCCTCTGGTCGCATCGTTTCTAAGCGAGCTATGCAAGAAAAGTTCCAATTTTAGGGTCCACAGCGACCGCAGTGCTTGACATCGATCAAGCGCACTCCGACAAACCGCCGCAACTGGGGATTTCTTTATGTCGGCTGCCGAATTCGCCAAGCCTCAAAGCCAAACCGGGACAAAATCGTTGGCGGAGGCCATCGAAGACGCTTTCGAGCGGCGCGATGAGTTTGGTCCGGCGACAACCGGCAAAGTCCGCGAGGCGGTCGAGGATGCGCTCGACCTGCTCGACCGCGGCGAGGCGCGGGTGGCGGAACGCGCGGCCAACGGCGCTTGGCGCGTCAATCAGTGGCTCAAGAAGGCGGTGCTACTGTCGTTCCGCCTAAACGACATGAGCGTGATCTCGGGTGGCCCCGGCCGTGCAGTATGGTGGGACAAGGTCCCTTCGAAATTCGACACCTGGGATGACAAGCGCTTTCGCAGTGCCGGATTTCGCGCGGTGCCCGGCTGCGTCGTAAGGCGTTCCGCTTATATAGCGCCGGGCGTCGTGCTGATGCCGTCTTTCGTCAACCTCGGAGCCTACGTGGATCGCGGCACCATGATCGACACCTGGGCGACTGTCGGATCATGCGCGCAGATTGGCAAGAACTGTCACATCTCCGGCGGCGCCGGCATCGGTGGCGTGCTTGAGCCATTACAGGCGGAGCCGGTGATCGTCGAGGACAATTGCTTTATCGGCGCGCGCTCGGAAATTGCCGAGGGCGTGATCGTGCGCGAAGGCGCGGTGCTGTCGATGGGCGTGTTCATCGGCGCTTCAACCAAGATCGTCGACCGCAGCAGCGGCGAAATCTTTCAAGGCGAGGTGCCGCCTTATGCGGTCGTGGTGCCGGGCAGCCTGCCGGGTGCGCCGCGCGCGGCGGGCGGCGTGACTCCCAACCTCTCGTGTGCCGTCATCGTCAAGCGCGTCGACGAAAAGACGCGGGCCAAGACCAGCATCAACGAATTGCTGCGGGACTGAAAGTTCGCGTTGCGACGATGGATTGGGCTTACCTTCTCAATGGCTTTCACGGCCGCATCGGCCGCCAGACGTTCTGGTTCGCGATGGGCGTGCTCGCGATCGCCGAGATTTTCGGCCATCTCATCGCGGAGGAGATTCAGGGCGATCGGCTAAGCGCCATCGTCGATCTTGCCTTCACCTATCCGGAATTTGCCGTCGCGGTGAAACGGGCGCACGACCGCAACATGCCGATTTGGCTGTTGATTGTTTTCTTCGGCGCCGGCGCCTTGCTTGATCTTTTCACCGTACTTGGCGTTGCCGGCAATGATGAGGCGCCGAGCATGCTGTCGCTGGTGATCGCGGTGCCGTTTACCGTGTTCGGCTTGGCTTTGCTCGTCGAGCTTGGTTTCCGCAGGGGCACGGTCGGCCCGAACCAGAACGGTCCTGATCCGCTGGCGAAGGTTTAGGGGCGATGACTGCCGATCCCGTCGCTATTGCGCGCGATCTCATTCGTTGCCGCTCGATCACGCCGCAAGAGGGTGGAGCGCTCGGTTATTTGCAAGGCGTGTTAGCGCAGGCGGGATTTGCCGTGCATCGCGCGACTTTTGCCGAGCCCGGCACCATTCCGGTCGAAAACCTTTACGCACGCATCGGCAGTGAAAAACCCAATCTGATGTTCGCCGGGCATACCGATGTCGTGCCGCCGGGAGACGAGGCAAATTGGCATCATCCGCCCTTCGGCGGCGAATTGGCAGACGACAAAATTTACGGCCGCGGCGCCGTCGACATGAAAGGCGGCATCGCCTGCTTCGTTGCGGCGGCGCTGGACTATCTCGCCGCCAATGGCGGCCGGCCGAAGCACGGCTCGATTTCGCTCCTGATCACCGGCGACGAAGAGGGCGTAGCGGTCAACGGCACGATCAAGCTCTTGCAATGGGCGGCCGAACGCGGCGAGACTTTTGACCACTGCATCCTCGGCGAGCCGAGCAACGTCGAGACGCTCGGCGATACCATCAAGGCCGGCCGCCGCGGCTCGCTTAGCGGCACGCTCGTCGTCACCGGCCGTCAAGGTCACGTCGCTTATCCGCATCGCGCCGACAACCCGATCCGCGGGTTGGTGACGCTCATCGCAGCGCTGCAGGCGCCGCTCGACGACGGCAGCGAGCATTTCGATCCTTCGCATCTCGAATTCACTTCGGTCGATGTCGGTAACGAAACCGTCAATCTCATTCCGGGGCAGGCGCGGGCGCGATTCAACATCCGCTACAACGATTGCCACAGCCCGATCGCGCTCAAAACTTTGATCGAGCGCCGCGCGCAGACCGCCGCGGCCGGCCGCGCACATTATGCGTTCGAGTGGCAGCCGTCGAATGCCGAGGTCTTTCTCACCAAGCCGGGACCATTCACCGATCTGGCGACCGCCGCCATCGACGAGGTCACCGGCCGCAAGCCGAAACTTTCGACCTCCGGCGGCACGTCCGACGCACGCTTCATCAAGGATTTTTGCCCGGTGCTTGAGTTCGGCCTGGTCGGACAGACCATGCACCAGGTCGACGAATGCGCCCCGGTCGCGGACCTGCGCGCGCTGACCGCGATTTACCGGCGGATCATCGAGAAGTATTTCGCTACGACGCGTTAGTACTCCACCCGCACCAGATAAAGCCCATGCGGCGGCGCGACCTGGCCGCAGGCAGTGCGGTCGCGGGCGGCGAGCGCCGCACCAAGATCCTCCGCGCTCCACTTGCCTTCGCCGACATGCACGAGCGAGCCGACCATCGAGCGCACCTGGTGATGCAGGAACGAGCGCGCTGACGCCGTAATGCGTACCTCATCGCCATCGCGGGCGACGTCGAGCTGGTCGAGCGTCTTCACGGGCGATTTGGCCTGACATTCGGTGGCGCGGAAGGTGGTGAAATCATGCCGGCCTATGAGCTGTTGAGCTGCCGTATGCATCGCCGCGCTGTCAAGTGGCCGCGGCACGCGCCACGCGCGATTTTGCTCGAGCGCGAGATCGGCGCGGCGATTGATGATGCGGTAGCGATAATGCCGCTTGATCGCCGAGAAACGCGCCTCGAACGTGTCGGCGACGCTTTCTGCTGTTAGCACCGCAATCGGTTGCGGGCGCAGGTGAAAGTTGATGGCGTCACGCACGGTGTCGACGTCCCAATCCTTGGCAAGATCGACGTGAGCGAGCTGGCCGAGCGCGTGCACACCGGCATCGGTGCGGCCGGCGCCCTGCAGCGAGACGTGCTCGCCGGTAAATGCCGCAATTGCTTCGGTAATGACGCCCTGCACCGAGACGCCGTTGTCTTGCACCTGCCAGCCGACGAATGGTGTGCCGTCATATTCGATGGTGAGCTTGTAGCGAGGCATAATTGATTCACCGCAAAGCGACGGTTCGATATTTCCAATAATCAACGCAACGCGAAATCGTCACAATGGTAACGAGCACGGCCATGAAACGAGAATTCAAGCAGCAGATCATCGACCTTCTCGCCCATCACCGAATCATGACAATCGCTACCAACCGTCCCGATGGATGGCCGCAGGCCACTATTGTCGGCTACGCCAATGACGGGCTCATCATCTACTTCGTGATCGGTCGCACCAGCCAGAAATTCGCCAACGTCACCCGCGACGCCCGGGTATCCGCCGCTATTGGCAACGATTTTCCGCAGCCATTGCAAATCCAGGGTCTGTCGATGGCTGGCCGCGTCAGTGAAGTACAAGATCGAGACGAGATCGAACACGTCGCCGAAATCCTGTTTCAGCGATATCCGGAATACAAAAGCATGCCGCGGCCCGATCCCGCCGAAGTTCCGGTGATGCGGCTGAGGCCGGAAATTGTGTCGATCCTCGACTATTCGCAGGGCTTCGGCCACACCGATTTGGTGCGCGTCACCGACGCGGATCTTGCCGAATATGTGGAATCTGCTCGACACCGGTGGGTCAATTATCAAGCTGCGTAGTTTAGAGGGCGCGATGCGAGCTTACGTACGGACGCCGAGGTTACAGCCGGCGACGATCGGCGTTCCGCGCAAAAAATCTTCCGTCTGCATCGGCTGGCGCCCGGCGCGCTGTAATTCGACTAGCCGTACTGCGCCTTCGCCGCAGGCAACGGTCAGACGTTCGTCGAGCACACGCCCGGGCTCGCCGTGGCCCTCGCCCCTGGTCGTGCGTAACACCTTGACCCGGCCTGCGCCGCCATTGCCCAAAAACTCAAACCACGCGCCTGGAAACGGCGATAAACCCCGGCAATGATCGTGGACCTGCTGCCAGTGCTTGGTCCAGTCGATGCCGGTCTCGTTCTTGTCGATTTTGCTGGCGTAAGTCACGCCGCCCGCGGATTGCGGCGTCAGCTGCAGGGCGCCCTTTTCCAGCGCGGCGAGTGCGCGCAGCATCAGATCGGCGCCAAGCCGCGCCAGAGTGTCGTGCATGTCGCCCGCGGTCACGTCCGGACCGATGGGTACCCGCTCCGCCATCGCGACCGGTCCGGTATCGAGACCTTCTTCCATTTTCATCACCATCACGCCGGTTTCGAGGTCGCCGGCGATGATGGCGCGCTGGATCGGCGCCGCACCGCGCCAGCGCGGCAACAGCGAAGCGTGCAGATTGAAACAGCCGAGCCGAACAGCGTCCAGGATCGGTTTCGGCAGGATCAGTCCGTAGGCCACGACCACGGCCGCATCAGCGTCGTGTGCGCGCATCGTCGCTGCGGCGTCGTCACCCTTGAGAGTTTTCGGCGTTAAAACCTGCAGCCCGAATCGCTCCGCTTCGCGCGCGACTGGACTCTGCCGCAGTTCCATGCCGCGTCCGGCCGGCCGTGGCGCGCGCGTATAGACCGCTACGATCTCATGTCCGGCACCAACGATTTCGAGAAGTGTAGGCACGGCGAAATCGGGTGTGCCCATAAACACGAGGCGCAGCGGCAACTAGGCCTCCACCTTGGTCTTCGTCGTCTTGCCCGCTGCTTTGGCTGCCTTGGTGAATTTCTTGACGATGCGATCGCGCTTCAGCTTGGAGATGTGGTCGATGAACAGCACGCCGTTGATGTGGTCGATCTCATGTTGGAAACAGGTCGCCAACAGTCCCTTCGCCGTAATCTCGTGGGCTTTGCCGTCGAGGTCGAGATACTTGACCTTGATCTCGGTTGGCCGCTCGACCTCTTCGTAGAATTCCGGAATCGAAAGACAGCCCTCCTCGTGGGTGGATTTTTCTTCCGATGCCCAGGTGATTTCCGGATTGATGAAAACTTGCGGCTTGTGCGCGTCTTCCTTTTTCGACAGGTCCATAACCACGACGCGCTTGGCGACGCCGACCTGGATGGCCGCGAGCCCAATGCCGGGCGCGGCATACATGGTCGCAAACATGTCATCGACCAGGACGCGAAGACCCGCATCCACGCGCTTCACCGGTTCGGAATGAAGCCGCAGCCGCTTATCGGGGAGCTTGAGGATCTCGCGCACAGCCATGTCACCAAGCCTTTGAGGGCGATGTAAGCGGTGCATAAAGCGCGGTCAATGTAGGCAATTTGTTGCGTTAGCGGCGTGTCCGGGTTGTCGATGTTCACTTTATGTTCTATAAGAGCTACATGAAGACAGTCGGGTCCCCGCCTCGGCGAATCACGTAGAAGCTACCCATGACCGATGCCTCCCAGATTATCGCCGTTGTGGCCGTCATTGTTGCGGTCGTCGCTCTTGCAGCAATGGCCATCTTGCTCTGGCGTTCCCGTAATCCTGCACCGACTGAGGACGCAGCAATGGCCGAGCTGTCCCGGGCTCAGGCCGACGCCGCCGCACGCCTCGAGGGCGCGATCAGGCTATTGGCCAATGGCCAGTCGCAACTGCAGCGCACCGTCAATGAGCGGCTCGATTCGGTCTCGCACCGCCTCGGCGATTCGCTTGAAAAGACCAAGCAGAGCACATCCGAGAACCTGCAAAAGCTCGCTGAACGGCTGGCGGTCATCGATCGCGCGCAGAAGAACATCACCGACCTCGCCAGCCAGGTGACATCGCTGCAGGGGGTGCTTGCCAACAAGCAATCGCGCGGCGCGTTTGGGCAGTGGCGGATGGAGACGATCATTCAGGACGGCCTGCCGAAAGGGGCCTACGCATTTCAGTACACGCTCGCCAACAAGACCCGTCCGGACTGCTGCATCTTCCTGCCCGACAGGCGTCCGCTGGTAATCGACGCCAAGTTTCCTCTTGAAGGCATTACCGCCTATCGCGACGCCAAATCAGATGACGAACGCAAAGCTGCCGCGCAACGCCTGCGCGGCGACGTCAGCAAGCATGTCAGCGACATTGCCGAAAAATATTTGATTCCAGGCGAGACCCAGGAGATCGCCTTCATGTTCGTGCCGTCGGAATCGGTCTACGCTGATTTGCATGATGGCTTCGATGATCTGGTGCAGAAGGCGTATCGCGCGCGCGTCGTCGTCGTGTCGCCGTCGATCCTCATGCTTGCGATTCAGGTGGTGCAGCAGATTCAGAAGGACGCCCGCATGCGCGAAGCGGCCGACCAGATTCGCGACGAGGTCGGACGCCTGGTGAAAGATGTGAGTCTGCTCGGCGATCGCGTTCGCAGGCTGCAAACCCATTTCAACCAGTCGAACGAAGACATTCGGCAGGCCATCATCTCGATCGACAAGATCGAAGCGCATGGCGAGCGCATTCAGCAGGTCGAACTCGGCGCGCAGGCATCGGCCAATTCGAATGTCATCTCTGCGCCGGTCTTTAAATTAGAGGCGGGCGAGTAACGGCTTCCGGCCGGCCGCTTTCGACCGCCCTGTGATTGCGGATTGTGATATTGGCGTCCATCAATGACCGACGCCCCGGCCCGCACTTCCATCATCGACACATTCGCCGTTTATCTGCAGCGGCGGGTGCTGATTGTGATGTTTCTCGGCTTCTCGTCGGGTCTGCCGCTGGCGCTGTCGGGTTCGACGCTGCTGGTCTGGATGCGCGAGGCGGGGGTTGATCTCGGTACCATCGGACTGTTTGCACTGGTCGGCACGCCGTATACGATAAAGTTCCTGTGGGCGCCGCTGATCGACGCGCTCGACGTGCCGGTGTTGTCGCGGCGGTTTGGCCGGCGGCGCGGCTGGCTTCTGCTCTCGCAATTTCTGTTGATCGCGGCGATCGTGCTGCTTGGCGCCAGCGATCCGGCGGTTTCGCCGTTGATTGTTGCGGCTGGCGCACTGCTGGTCGCTACTGCGTCGGCCACCCAGGACATCGTCGTCGATGCCTTTCGGGTGGAGAGTCTCGATGAGAGCGAGCAGGCGGCCGGCATGGCATCT
>Ga0335085_10011990_pt1 | contig 12805 bp, 13 predicted proteins | sample Lox_Sample_45_FD_206712 | JGI IMG/M metagenome (GOLD analysis project Ga0335085, IMG submission 206712) | Soil microbial communities from Loxahatchee National Wildlife Refuge, Florida, United States - Lox_Sample_4.5 | ecosystem: Environmental > Terrestrial > Soil > Wetlands | place: USA...
CACACTTAAATAATTTTCCATCCTTAAACCGATAAATCCTTTCACACGCACCACAATGAGGACAAGCTATCTTCCCACCCCAACGCATTTGCTCCAGATGCTTACGACATCTATCTTCATCAGCGAAGTAGCGAGTGACATCGAGTAGTGTTAAAAGCTGTTTCATACTTTATCTTTTAGAAATTCTAATTCAAAACATTGCTCTTTTCCATTGTAGGTAAAAAGGAAATGTTTTAATTCTGGAGTGCTAAGAACTACATCTACATCCATTGGAAGTGCTTCTTCTTTTACTAAATCAAATTTTATCCAATTCATTTCAATACCTACTATTTTAAAATGCGCCCAATAAATGTCTCTTAGATTTTTTAAGTTATCACCTAACCTCTCTTGTTTTAGTTGATAGACGTGTTTATGTGGTTTAAACGCAGTGAATAAATCTTTTCTTAGATGAGTTTTCTCAGCCGCTGTATCAATAACACATCTCAATTCAGTAGTTTTATACACAACTTCATTATACTCTATCACAGCTAAGACAATTTTTAAATAGGCGAATCCACGCGCCGAATCAATCGGGTTTGATACTTTAGTTGGCATAAGTGAATCTATCTTTTGGTATGGAAAATATTTTGTTGGGGAAAAGTAATAGGTTTTTGGGTCTGATTTATGGAGAAGTGCCGTGCGCACTCGTTCGCTGCGCAAATGCTTAACTGCAAACGAGCGCGAGAAAGAGGTTATTCCAAACAAGAGCCTTTCACTTTTTTTTGCTATCAATTTTCCGTTTTTTTTACATAATGCCGCTTTTAGTGGTTGAACGTTATTTTTAACAACTTAAAAAGTAAATAATGCCCATACCAGTTACCTCCACTTTCCTGAGAACTATCTTATTTGTCGGTATGGTTATCTCAGCTTCATATTGTCTTGCGCAAGATGTAACTAACCCCAATTCACTTTCAAAAAACGGATCAAAACGGAATCCGGAAGAACGTGAAGTGCCAAGGGGACGCAAAGTGCACGAGCTTCCACAGGGAACGCCCTTTGCCGCATTCAGCAAAGGCGGAGAAAAAGAAAAAGAGCTGAACGATTTTATTACTGAACAAAAAGTAGCCGGCATCATGATTTTACAGAATGGTAAGATCCGTTTGGAACGGTACGCTCCCGGAGACAGTGAATCTATTCGGTGGTCTTCAATGTCTGTTGCAAAGTCTGTAACAAGTACGCTTGTGGGTGCTGCAATCAAGGATGGTTATATTAAGAGTATTGACGACTACGTTACTAATTACATCCCCGAATTAAAAGGGAGCGCTTACGATAGTGTGAAGATTCGTCATCTTCTCACTATGACTGCAGGTATTCGATGGAATGAAAACTATACTGATCCGAATAGTGATATTGCCAGGTTTTCTACTGACTCGATTGAGCCAGGCATGAATGCGACGGTTAGTTACATGAGACGTTTGCCGGCAGTGTCTGCACCCGGCGAAAAATTTTTGTATAGTACGGGTGAAACTCACTTGCTGGGTGTACTTATAAGCGCAGCAACCCACCAAACCTTATCACACTATCTTTCCTCGAAAATCTGGAGACCTTACGGCATGGAGCAAACTGCCACTTGGAGACTGGATAGAACAGGGCAGGAAATGGCCGGATGTTGCCTGCAAATGACGCTCCGAGATTTTGCCAGGTTTGGACAATTCGTTCTTGAAGATGGCCGCATCAATGGCGAATCCATTGTTCCTGATACCTGGTTTAAGACAGCAACTGAAATTCAAGTGCCGCTATGGCCTGGTGGGGGCTATGGATTCGGATGGTGGATTTTTAATAGCAGCAGTTTTGATGCATTGGGGATTTATGGCCAGAGAATTCATGTCGACCCTTCAAGGCAACTGGTAATTGCAATCAATAGTGCATGGCCAGAGGCTGAAAGTTACGAGCGACAATCAGCTTTTGCCAAATTTCTTACATCTATTAATAACGAAGTTGACAAGGAAGAGAAGAGCACTCAAACGAAATAAGTTCACTCTGTCCGTGGTTGGTTTATGATTTAAATCATCGGATGCTGGTTAGTGTTACGCTAATTTCGTTACGCTAATATTTCCTGATCTAAAAACCTGTGATCATGGATAATTTGAACGACAAAGAACTGAGGCAAGAAGCGAAAAAGCGCATTGATTTCAAACACCACTTTCTCATTTACATTTTCTTCATTGCGCTGATTTGGATAACGTGGGCGATTTCCGGTTATGGTTATGTGTGGCCGATCTGGCCAACGATTGGTTGGGGTCTTGGGATCATGTTTCACTACACTGCTGTCTACCATCCGTTCAGCTTATTTTCAATAGAGAAAGAAATTGAAAAACTGAAACGGGAAAAAGGCAAGATACAGAGTTGAATCTGGAGCAACAAAAAAGGAGTTCCTGCTACGTTTAATCTATCGCCGGAAATGAAAGCTGCAATACGCAACCGCTACGGAGGTCCTGAAGTAATTGAAATCAGAGATGTGCCGCAACCCATTCCCAAGCAAAATGAAATTCTTGTTCGCGTTCATGCCACCACTGTCAACCGGACTGACTGCGGATTCCTGATGGGAAGTCCATGGGTCGCGCGCTTGTTCAGCGGACTCTTCAAACCCAAAGCCCGCATTCTTGGAAATGAATTTGCCGGTGAAGTAGTTGAAGCAGGCAAACTCGTCACAGCATTTAAACCGGGCGATCGTATCTTTGGATTTATTGAATGGAAGTTCGGTGCTCATGCAGAATATCTCGTTTTTCCAGCCGATGAATCAGTCAGCACTATTCCTGAGAACATGACTTATGAAGAAGCGGTTCCGATTCTCGAAGGCAGTCACTATGCACTCAGTGACATACGTGCAGCGAATGTGAAAGCAGGTCAAGATGTTATGGTTTACGGAGCTACCGGAGCTATCGGCACAGCTGCGGTGCAATTGCTCAAAGATCTCGGAACTAATGTCACTGCAGTTTGCAACACGAAGAACGTAGAACTCGTCCGCTCGCTCGGCGCTGATGTGGTGATTGATTATCAAAAGCAGGATTTCAGAGAAATGGATAAGCGCTTTGATTTCATCTTTGACGCAGTAGGCAAACGAACATTTGGCGAATGCAGGCCACTGCTGAAGAAGAAAGGCATTTATATTTCAACGGATCTCGGTCCCGGTGCGCAGAATCCTTTTCTTGCACTCATCACTCCGCTGCTTGGTAGCCGCAAATTGCTTTTTCCTCTGCCAAAGAATACAAAGGAAATTACTGAGTATATCAAAAGTCGGGTTGTAGCCGGCAAGTTCAAACCCCTCATTGATCGCACCTACATGCTTGATGAAATACAAGAGGCATTCAGTTATGTGCTCTCACAACAAAAGACCGGCAACGTCGTCATCAAAATTGTTTAGAATTTCTTTGACCAAAGCAGCGCCTGCCTTCCAAAGATTGCTACGAGTTACCGCTTTCATTTAAACCGCAGCAGCAGACGCTTTCAGCACATTGAATTCTTTGTTGTCTTCTTTACAAATGATCTGTACTGTATCGCGTGCTGAAATGAGAACACCCGGTAATCCTCCACCTACTGCAACCCATTGTCCGCACATGTAGAAATTCTTCAAACCCGGAAGCGTGTGCGGCAGACGTTTGAATCCGGAGTCCGGAGTGATCAGCCATCCTTCAAAGCTGCCTTTCCAGTTGCCTGAGAAATGAATGAACGATACAGGAGTTGAGACATCAATCATTTCAACATTTTGCTTTACACCTCCGAACCTCTTTTCAAGAATTTCAATGACTGCATCGGCGATGCGCTTCTTCTCGCTCTCATACATTTCTTTGTTCGTTTCATAGAGAGAGTTCCAGTATCTATAGTTATATGTCTCAAGCATGAAAGTGAGCAACGTGCCTCCTTCCGGAGCGAGCGTAGGATCGAAGCTGTGGTTGTGAACAAGGAGGTCACTCAGTTTTGTTTCCGGATCAATCACCAGCGGCTCAACGAGCGGAAGCATCAGCATGTGCGGCTCCTTAGTGAAATCTTTCTTCACGCCCAGCGCTACAAAAATGAGTGAAGGAAATGTTTTTGCAGTCGCGTAAAATTTCTGAAGCTTGTCATCCATGTAATTTCCTCCAAGCATATCGTAAATCGTGGCATGTCCGTCGGCGGCAGATATCGTGAAATCACTATAAAATTTATCTCCGTTTGTAAGTTCAATTCCAACCGCTTTCTTATCCCTGACGAGAATTTGTTTCACGCGTGCGTTGAAAACAATTTTGCCTCCGAGCTGTTGGTAGCCTTCAAAAACTTTTTGTGCGAAATTCAGGGAGCCACCGACAGGATAGCCCGCAGTTTTGTTATGAAACCATACAAGGGCAAACATGCCGAAGATGATTCCCATTTCAGGATCGGGCAAATGCATCATCACCTTTTTCATCAACGGATTTTTGAAATGTTCGCTGTACTCACGGCAGGTGAGTTTTCTGAACTTCCCCAGCGTCTGCAGGTACGGTGCGAGCTTTCCAATCAGCTTCACCCTGTGCCATACGTTGGCAACTTCCCATGCTTCTTTACTGGGCATGTCAAAGGTGGAAAGCTTTCTGAGTGCGGAAATGAATTCGCGAATCTCTTTTTCATCTTCCGGGGATTTCAGCAAAAATTCTTTTTCAAGCTTGTCGATGTCGGAGAAGATGCTGATGTGGTTACCATGTGCGTCTTCCACTCTGTAAAATTCTTCGTGGTCAACGAACCTGAGTTCGTCAAGGTCTATCAATTCGTTCCATCGCTCGTAAAAGCTGCTCTTGGGCCCGCTGCCTACGAGCCAGTGAATGCAAAGGTCAATCGTGTAACCGTTGCGCTGCCATGAAGTGCATACGCCGCCGGGTGTGTGGTTCATCTCGTAGATGGTGACATCATAACCGTTCATCTGAAGGTATGATCCGGCGCAAAGGCCGGCCATGCCACCACCAATGATGTTAACTTTTTTAGATGCCATGGGAAATGATTTGAAAGCAAAGTTTTGAAATCCAGCCTGAGAAAAATGATGAGACAAATCAGCAGGTGTAAGAGCTTTGCTCATTATTCGAGGCCCCTCGCCATCACACAAAGCTTAGATAGAAAAATGTTGTTATCTCCGCACTCGTTCGCTCCTCACAAAGGCGTAACGGCAAATGAGCGCCAGAGGAACCAGAAATTCGCCCACACTCGTCCTCGCCCTGTTGGTCGGGATTTGTAATCCCGGCTCGTTGAGAAATTGGATTTTAAATCCGATCACTTAAAAAGTCCGGATTGCAAATCCGGACTAACCGAAAATCGTTTAGAATTTCTTTGACCAAAGCAGCGCCTGCCTTCCAAAGATTGCTACGAGTTACCTCCTTCTGGTTCAAGCGTCCGCTTGGACCTTTTATTCTTCACAAAAATATCATGGCACAAGCGGACGCTTGCGCGAGTTAGGGGTTCGCTCGATGGCTTACACGACATTCGTGCTCGAGTTAGGAATGTTTACCAATTTTTAGAGAAGATTACCAATGCGTTAAGAAATTTCTACTGCATTGGAATTATTAAAAGGCTCCATGATATTTGAACGCTTCAAAATTTCCATCATGCAAAATACGGCCGCCGCAATATCTGCTTCTGAGTTAACTGCAGAGCCGGTAACGGAAAAAAAAGTTGATATGGCCTGGCAGCTATTTACGAGTTTAGAAGATCAGGTACTGGTGGCAGATCGAAAGGTGCAGGCAGTATTCGGATTAAATGCCTTTCTGGTTGCCGCCATCTCGTTTCAGAATCAGCAATCGCTTCATCATTTATTGCAGCTAAACTTTCAGATTGCAATCATCTTCGATCTGCTTCTTAAAGGCGCATTTCTCGGCTGTGTTTGCATGGCAACCTGGTCAGCTATTAAAGCACTTACTCCGCGATTCAAATCCAAAAAGAAAAGCATGACGGCAAAGCGATCATCGTTATTTTTCTTCGGCGACATTCACTCCAGAACATTTAATGATTTCTCCTCAGCATTCAAGAACCTATCTAATGAGGAAGCAATAAATGAGATCCTTGCAGACGCACTTTCAATCTCAGGAATTCTTATGATCAAATACAAAATGCTTCACCGGTCCACCGTGTTCCTGTCTCTGGCTTTATTGATCTGGATATTCATACAGATTAACAAATTCCTTTCATGAAAATTTTTTTCGGACTTTCTTGGCCTCGAGTTGGAGTCTCAATTATTCTTTCTCGCGCTCGTTTGCAGTTAAGCATTTGCGCACCGAACGAGTGCGCACGCGTTTCCTCTCGCACATTTCTCTCACGACAAACGCGCGCGAGATGGGGCGTAATAGGACGCTTGCGCCGGCGAGGTGATATTCTATTTGTTGTTTTTTACCCACCACACTAATAAAAATAAAATGGAGGGTAGCAGGAATAACAATAGCACTGCGCTATAGGTAGAATCTGGGTTAGGGTCAACTGCAACAAGGATGTTAAATACAATAAAACCTGCCAATGAGATTAGTCCTCCTGTACCTGGTTTCCACAAGGCAAATAATAGTCCCGCAAGTCCTATACCCCAAACAACAAATGTTATTATAGTATAAGTGTCGAAACCCGGACCAGGCTTATTTTGCCCCTCAAGCATCTCACCAATTCCAATGAACAATGTAAATGCAACCATTAATGTTCCGATAATGCGAGCCGTCCAGTTGATAATGCTGATTGATGTTGTTTTTTTCATTTAGTTTAGAATTTGCGAATGATATATTTTAATACTAAAATTAACCTGTAACCCTCATCTCGCTTCCACTGTCGAGCGCGAATGTCGTAAAGCTTTTGCGTAAGCCTTCGCGTTCGTTCTGTTTATCCGCACAGCGCACGCGAATTGCTCACCCATGTTCGTCTGGAGTTGCAATCCGCAAGCTAGTCGAGATTTGCAATCCGGACTTTGTGAGTTATCAGATTTAAAATCTGATTTCTCAATAGTTCGGGATTAAAAATCCCGACCAACACTGAGTTCACTCCAATCACTTTCTGTCAAAAGAATGATCAAGATGCTTGTTAATTATGACATTCATCATGCTTAGTCCTGTGGACTCAAACCAGTTTTACGCAAATCTTTACTGAACACCAAAATCAAACACTAATCACTTCTGTGAATCGAACGCATCCCAATTATGATTTTGCGAAGAAGCTTCAATAAAATTTTAAGAACACATTTCAAACCAGTTTATGAAATACAAAATTGAATTAGCATCGCTGATGCTCATAGCATTGACGATGATATTTAGTTGCAATCAGCCGCAGCAAAAAAGTGAAACGGCAAAAAGAGAAAACACCACCGGCGACCTCGACCGCACCGTGCTTCCCATTAAAGAACCAGCGCGACAAACCTACACTGAACTGGATGTGCGCAATGCAAAACCACCAGAACGTTTTGAAGTGACGGCGCCGAAAGGTGCGCCGAATGTTGTCGTCATATTAATTGATGACATGGGCTTCGGAGTCTCAGATCATTTCGGAGGACCAGTGCACATGCCTACGTTTGATAAGCTCGCGAATGAAGGAATTGCTTACACTCGTTTTCACACTACATCAATCTGTTCACCTACTCGTATGGCGTTGCTTACCGGATACAATCATCATAGTTGCAATACGGGCTCCATCATGGAAACAGCGACTGCATTTCCCGGCAATAATGGGATCAGGCCTCAATCAATCACCCCGATGGCCGAAGTGCTGAGGCAAAATGGATTCAGTACAGCCGCTTTCGGAAAATATCATGAAACACCTCCGTGGGAAATTTCTGTTTCAGGTCCGTTTGATCGCTGGCCAACACACTCCGGCTTTGACAAATTTTACGGCTTCATCGGTGGAGAAACCAATCAGTGGGCGCCGCTCATTTATGACGGCACCACTCAGGTTGAACTTCCGAATGATCCGAAATATCATTTCACTACTGACATGACCAACCAGGCCATTAGCTGGATGCGATTTCAACAAGCACTTACTCCTGACAAACCATTCTTCATGTACTTCGCTCCCGGCGCCACGCATGCCCCGCATCACGTTCCTCAGGAATGGATTGACAAGTACAAAGGAAAGTTTGACATGGGATGGGACTCAGTGAGGGCGCAAACATTAGAACGTCAAAAGAAACTCGGCATCGTGCCGCAGAACACCAAGCTTGCCCCGAAACCTGAAGACATCAAAGACTGGGATAAACTTTCTGCCGACGAGAAAAAACTTTTCGAGAAGCAGATGGAAACGTATGCCGGCTTTGCAGAGCAAACCGATTATGAAATCGGGCGGCTCATCTCGGCTATTCAGGATTTGGGTGAGATGGATAACACGCTGATCATTTTTATTGCGGGAGATAACGGCGCCAGCGCGGAAGGAGGAATGAACGGCTTGTACAATGAAATGACATACTTCAACGGTGTGGTTGAAACCGTGCCCGACATGCTCAAGCATTACGATGAATGGGGCGGACCGAATACGTATCCTCACTTCGCGGCAGGATGGGCCGTTGCCATGGATGCACCTTTCTCCTATACGAAACAAGTGGCTTCCGATTTCGGAGGAACAAGAAATGCCATGGTCATTCATTGGCCCAATGGCATTAAATCCAAAGGACAAATCCGCACGCAGTTCGCGCACGTGATTGATATTGCTCCCACTGTTTATGAAGCATGCAAGATACCCGCTCCGAAAATGGTGAACGGCATTCAGCAGGATCCGATTGAAGGAACAAGTTTGGTTTACAGCTTCGATGATTCGGCGGCGAAAGAGCGGCACACTGTTCAGTATTTCGAAATGTTTGGTAACCGCGCCGTTTACAAAGATGGATGGATGGCCAGAACCATTCATCGTCCTGCCTGGCTGCCTCAACCGCTTCATCCGCTCGCAGAAGATGAATGGGATTTGTACAACACCATGGATGATTTCAGTTTGTCAACAAATGTTGCCGCGCAAAATCCTGACAAACTCAAGGAACTTCAGGATGTATTTATGAGCGAAGCGGAAAAGTATCACGTGCTCCCGATTGATGACCGAATGCTTGAAAGGTTAGACGCCAAAAGCGTTGGCAGACCGGACCTGTTAGGTGATCGTACTTCAATGACACTAGGCGAAGGAATGAAAGGCATGGGAGTGGATGTGTTCATCAGCACGAGAAATACTTCCTACACCATCACTACCGATGTGGAAGTCCCGGCTGCAGCCAACGGAGTGATTGTTTGCCAGGGAGGAAAATTCGGCGGCTTCTCGTTCTTCCTCAAAAACGGAAAACCATCTTTCACGTACAATTATCTGGGGATAGAACAATTCACCGTGGCTTCATCACAGGCACTCAAACCGGGCAAGCATGTACTCGTTTATGATTTCAAATACGATGGCAACGGATTAGCCAAAGGCGGGAATGCGACGATTACTGTTGACGGTGCTAAAGTAGCCGAAGGCCGAATTGAAAAAACACAACCGGGACCTTTCTCTGTAGATGATCTCGCTGACGTTGGTGTTGATGAAGGAACATGGGTGACTGATTACGGTTCATCAGCCAAGTTCAGCGGCACACTTGGTAAGGTGACGATTGAAACGCACCCGGCGAACTTAAGTGAAGCGGATAAGAAAACACTTGATGACAATGAACAGAAGAAGAAGAAGGTAACAGAATAGCAAGCCAGGTTTTTTTTCAATTCTGAAATCATAGTGCAACGGCAGTTTGTAAGAACTGCCGTTTTCCGTTTCCAAGTGTAAATTGCACAATCAATAAAAGGAAAGCAACCGAAATTACTTTTCTCTATTTCCTCCTTCTCGCGCTCGTTTGCAGTTAAGCATTTGCGCAGCGAATGAGTGCGCACGCGTTTCCTCTCGCACATTCCTCTCACGACAAACGCGCGCGAGATGGGTGGGACGTGCTTACAAATTCAGACACTCTCACGTCCGCTTGCTCATTTTAGTTGAGCTTTTAATCAAATAAGATCAACCTAATTATAGTATATTCGCAAGTAATCTTTTCCGTTTTACCACTTCCTCCATGGATCACGAGAAAGATTCTGACGAGTTACTCAGTCTTATGGTGACCAATGCCGTTGCCGAGATCCGCCATGCAAACGACAGGCAGGAGATGCTCAACCACCATGACTGTATCGCAATTACCGAGCGCAACAAATCAGTGCGCTGGATTCCGAAAAAGAACATCATTAAAGTGACTGCCAGCGGCAACTACATTGTGGTGCACCTGATGGAGGAGGGCAAAGTGAGGGAACTCATCGCCTGCCGCGGACTCTGCCATCACGAACCCGTGTTCAGGGAAGCAGGACTGCTGCGGCTTGGCCGCTCTTTAATGGTGAACCCGGGATATTGCATGCAGTTGGAAAGCGGTTCTCAGTCAGTCCGGCTCATTGACGGCTCCTGCGAGCACATTCCGCGCGGCAAAATCAGGCAGGTGAGGGATAAGATCACGCGGGCATTTTCAAAACAGTAAAAGCAAAGCAGCAAGGACTACAGGTAAAAACATTTTGCTCCGTTAATTCAAATATTTTAATTGCCTCTTTCAAAACTGATTGTATTATGACCAGGAAAGAGAAGAAGGAAGAGGCTTTACGACTCAAAGCAGCAATCGAAGCAAAGAAACCTAAGCCCGAAAAGCCGGTGGGACTTTCTAAAGAAGAGCAAGAGAAATATAACTGGAAGAAATATCGCCGGGGCAGAAATAAGGAAGACCAATTAGATAAGTGGATGCGGAGACAATTAGGGCAGTGAAAAAGAAATGACTTCTTTCCGGGAGCGCGGGGAATGGGTGTTAATAACCACATCACTAATTTTAATTTTCATTAATAGCTTTATCAGAAAATATTTTTGAAGATGAACCTCAACTTTCAAATTACAAAGCAGGCTGCCATGCGCTTGAGAGCAGTGAATCACAAACTGCGCAATACAATCATGGATTACATTGACAAAAAGGGTGAAACCGATGTTACCCACCTGTATAATGCTCTTGGGCTTGAACAGTCGGTAGCATCCCAGCATCTTGCCATTCTCAGGAGAGCCCATATCGTAAAAACAAGACGCGACGGTAAGTTTATTTATTATTCTATTGACTATAAAAGCTTAGATAGGTTGATGGAGTTGGCTCAGCAGATGGTGAAGGGTAATTGAGCAATATGCTCGTTGAAACCGCATTGCAAATGCTGCTGAATGGCATCCGCGTTACAAACGCGCACGAGTTCCTTCTCGCGCTCGTTTGCAGTTAAGCATTTGCGCAGCGAACGAGTGCGCACGGCACTTCTCCATAAATCAGACCCAAAAAAAGAGAGTGGGATAAAAAAAGAAAATAGTTACTACTTTTTCTCTCCGTTAATTTACGAATTAAAGCCAAGAGAAATGTCAGAAAAAATGATGAACCCATTAGACGGAAAAACAGGTTTTGCGTTTGCCAAGATTGAACTGTGCAAAATGCAAAATGGTAATTGTACGAATGTCATTTCTATGCTTAATGCCGTAATTGATACAGGAGCAGAATACACAAACGTGAATGAAAAATTTATTACACATCTTGATGCTTTGGATTTGAATAGAACTCTACATGAAATAAAAATGGGAGATGCCAGAAAAACAACACCAATGAAAATGTACGGAGCGTGCTTCAAAATGTGCGATATAGAAATGGAATCAAAGTATTTAGAATTTGTAAGTAACCCAAATTTGCCGAATGGGATTGATGTGATATTAGGTGCTCCAGAACTCAGACATTTCAAATTTACATATCACGGCAACCTTCAACTTTTTGAATTAGAATTTCTAAAAGATAAAGCATGAAACAACTTTCAACCTTACTCGATGTGACACGATACTTCGCGGATGAGGATAGATGTCGTAAGCATTTAGAGCAAATGCGTTGGGGTGGGAAGATAGCTTGTCCTCATTGTGGTGCGTGTGAAAGGATTTATCGGTTTAAGGATGGAAAATTATTTAAGTGTGGTGAGTGCCGCAGAAAATTTACCGTAACGGTGGGGACTGTGTTTCAGGATTCTAAAATTCCCCTGTCAAAGTGGTTTGTAGCTATTTACATCATGACAAGTCATAAGAAAGGAATTTCGTCTTTACAGTTAGCAAAAGACTTAGGGGTGAAGAAAAGCACTGCGTGGTTTATGCTTCATCGGATTAGGGAAATGGTGCGTGATAAATATCCTGAACGCTTTTCTGGAATCTGTGAAATGGATGAAGTATATCTGGGCGGCAAAATTGAGAATTGGCATAAAGACAAACGTGCGGCATTGGGAAAGAATAGGCATTCATCCAAACATAAAATGGCAGTAATAGCGATTGTACAACGTGGAGAGAAGAAAGTGGCTATCAAAGCGGTTGAATCGGCGAATCAAAAGGAAATACACGATCTGCTGCATAAAAACGTAGAAAAAGGCACAACACTTCATACTGATGAATCACGCCTTTATCATCGAATCTGGCAATCTTATTTTCATCATACGGTAAGCCACAATCAGCTTGAATACGTCAGAGATAATGTACATACTAACACCGTAGAAGGATTCTTTGCAATCCTCCGGCGTTCTATTTATGGTATCTATCATCAGGTATCACCCAAACATCTATCGCGCTACTGTGATGAAACAAAATTCAGATACGAACACCGTGAACAGAGTGAAATAGAACGCATGAATCACTCTCTGTCAAACTGCGAAGGCAGACTGAAATACAAAAACCTCATTCAGAAAAACATCCTACCTTTGAATGAGAATGAAGGTCAAGAAACAAACGCTCCCCAAGCGTAAAAAGAAATCTAAGTTTCAGGAAAAAATTAAGG
>Ga0335085_10011991_pt1 | contig 12805 bp, 11 predicted proteins | sample Lox_Sample_45_FD_206712 | JGI IMG/M metagenome (GOLD analysis project Ga0335085, IMG submission 206712) | Soil microbial communities from Loxahatchee National Wildlife Refuge, Florida, United States - Lox_Sample_4.5 | ecosystem: Environmental > Terrestrial > Soil > Wetlands | place: USA...
CCCGTGAACGCACCGGTGCCCAGTGAGAGGAGCCCGGTGTAGCCGGTCAGCAAATTGAGGCCGATCGCAGCCAAAGCGAAGATGAGAAACGGAATCAGGATTGTGTTGAGCACGAAGTCGTTGCCCGCAAGCGGGAAGACGACGAAGGCGATGAACAGAATAACCGCAATCCCGATCCGGTCCTGCAGGATCGGGAATACCGCCATGTCGGCGGCGTAACTGGATTTGTATTGGCCAACCTCGCGATAGAGCATCGGTTAAATCCGCTCGATGATCTTTTCGCCGAACAGGCCCTGCGGCCGAAACACCAGAAATCCGAGCGCGATCACATACGCAAGCCAGGTTTCGATGCCGCCACCGAAAAGCGGCCCCCAGTAAAATTCGCCGAGTTTCTCGCCGACCCCGATAATCAGGCCGCCAACAATGGCGCCCGGGATCGAGGTTAAGCCGCCGAGGATCAGCACCGGAAGTGCCTTTAAAGCGATGATCTGCAGGGCGAAAGAGACCTCGGAACGCGCCCCCCACATAATGCCCGTGGTCAGCGCCACGATGCCGGCTGCGAACCAAACGATGACCCAAATTTGCTCAAGCGAAATACCGACCGACAACGCCGCCTGATGGCTGTCGGCGACTGCGCGCAGCGCCCGGCCGATCCGGGTGCGTTGAAAGAAAATCGCCAGCACCGCAACCATGATGGAAGCGATAATAACGGCGGCGATGTCAATCTTCTGCAGCGATACGAAACCGCCGAGTCCTTTGAAGCGCAGCGCGCCGTCGGGCAGGTAGAGTTCCTTCGCGATCATCACCTTTGGATTGCCGCCAAAAACCAGCTGACCCATCCCGATCAGGAAATAGGTGATGCCGAACGTCGCCATGAACAGGATGACGTCCGACTGATTGACCAGCGGCCGCAGCACCAGACGCTCAACCCCGAACGCCAGCACGAACATCACGCCGACTGTGAGGGCGAGCGCGACAAACGCCGGGACGCCATGCTCGTGCAGCCCGACCAGCGTCAGCGCGGCGAACACGACCATGATGCCTTGGGCGAAGTTGAAAACGCCGGATGCCTTGAAGATCAGCACAAAGCCGAGGGCAATCAACGCATAGAGCACGCCAGCCACGAGTCCGTCCCATAGCGTTTGGACCAACAAATCCGGTGCGGCGCCCATCTGCACAAATGGATCGACGAAGATTTGATAGAGGATGTGCATGGCCGTCTTACTGCGGTTCGCCGAGATAGGCGCGGATCACCTTCTCATCGCGCTTGACTTCTTCGGGCGGAGCGTCCGCAATCTTGCGGCCGTAATCCAGCACGACGATGCGATCTGAAAGATCCATGACGACACCCATATCGTGCTCGATCAGAGCAATCGTGGTGCCGTATTGCTGGTTCACGTCGATGATGAAGCGCGACATGTCCTCTTTCTCCTCGAGGTTCATGCCGGCCATCGGCTCGTCGAGCAGCAGGAGATCGGGCTCCATGGCGAGCGCGCGGCCAAGCTCGACGCGCTTTTGCAATCCGTAGGCCAGACGTCCGACTGGAATTTTACGGATGGCGGCGATTTCCAGGAAATCGATGATCTCTTCCACGCGGTGGCGATGCTCGACTTCTTCTCGAAGCGCCGGACCAAAACGGATCAGCTGCCAGAAAAATCCGCGATGCATCTTCAGAGCGCGACCTGCCAGGATGTTATCGAGGGTGGTCATGCCCCGAAACAGCGCGAGATTTTGGAACGTGCGCGCGATGCCGCCTTGAGCCGCGGCATAGGGCCGCATGCTGTTCCTTACCTTCCCCTTGAACGTGATACGGCCGGATTGCGGCTGGTAGAATCCGTTGACCACGTTGAGCATGGAGGTCTTGCCGGCGCCATTCGGTCCGATGATCGCAAGAATCTCGCCCTTACGAATGTCGAACGACACGCCGCTTAAAGCGCGAACGCCGCCGAAAGAGAGCGAAACATCCTCGACCGCGAGCAGGACCTCGCCGACCGCCGCCTCACGCGAGGACGGCGCTCTCATGCCGCGCGCTCCAGCCGCGCGGCGCGCACCACCGGATAAGGCTTTACGTCACGGATCGTTACCCGCGCTGCGAGCACGCCCTTGTGTCCGTCCTCGAAGGTGACTTCGGTTGCGATCTGCGCCTCGGTCGAGCCATCGTAGAACGCCTCCACCAGCGGGGCATAGCGATCGATGATGTGGCCGCGGCGAAGTTTCTGCGTGCGCGTGAGTTCGCCGTCGTCCGGATCGAGCTCCTTGTGCAGGATGAGGAAGCGGCGGATTTGCGCGCCGGCCATTAATTCCTCTTCCGCCAGCGATCGGTTCACTTCGTCGATGTGCCGCGCAATCATGTCATACACCAGCGGATTGCCGGCGAGTTCCTGATAAGAGCCGTAGACAACGTTGTTGCGCTCCGCCCAGCTGCCTACTGCGGTCAGATCGATGTTAATCATGGCGCAGACAAAATCACGCCCGGCGCCGACCGCCACGGCCTCGCGGATGTTCGGATAGAACTTGAGCTTGTTCTCGATGTACTTCGGCGCGAACACCGTGCCGTCTTTCAGGTGGCCGAGGTCTTTGGCACGATCGATGATTTTTAGCTGGTTGGTCTTCGGATCGAAAAAGCCGGCATCGCCGGTATGCACCCAGCCGTCCGGCGTCAGCACTTCGGCAGTCTTGTCCGGATCTTTGTAATATCCGGCGAACACACCGGGAGAACGGAACAGAACTTCGCCGGCGTCGGAAATCTTGATCTCGACATCCGTCGAAGCCTTGCCCACGGTGTCCGAATGAATTTCGCCGTCCGACTGGGCGGTGATGTAGACTGAGGCCTCGGTCTGCCCGTAGAGCTGCTTTAAGTTGAGGCCGACCCCGCGCCAGAAGCGAAAAATTTCCGGACCGATGGCTTCACCGGCGGTATAGGCAACGCGGACGCGCGACAGCCCAAACTGGTTCATCAGCGGCCCGTAGACCAGAAGATTGCCGATGGCATACAGAAGCCGCGCCGTCAGCGGCACTTTCTCGCCATCAAGAATCTTCTCGCCCCAGCGCCCGGCCACGCCGATGAAGAAATCGAACACCTTGCGTTTGATCGCTCCGGCGTCCGCCATGCGCACCGTCGTCAGCGTCAGGACGTTTTCGTAGACCCGGGGCGGCGCGAATGCGTAGGTCGTGCCGATCTCGCGACGATCCTGCACCACCGTGTCGGCTGCTTCCGGACAATTGACACAGTAACCCGCGACGTATGCCTGCACGTATGAGAAAACATAGTCGCCGACCCACGCCAGCGGCAGGTAGGCGATCACTTCTTCATTTTCATCGAGGTGATCGAAGGCGTTGGCATTGCGTGCAGAGATAATCGTATTCTCGTAGGTGAGCATGACGCCCTTGGAGCGTCCCGTCGTTCCCGAAGTGTAGAGGATGACACTGAGATCGCTGCCCTTGCCCTCGGCGACGCCCGCTTCCCACTGCTTCAGACACTCGGGGGCGCTTGCAAGCTTGTTGCGGCCGATGCTCTGTATGTCCTCAAATGAGTTCAGCCGGCGTTGGACGTAATCTTTTAGTCCGCGCGGCTCGTCATAGATGACTTTACCCAGCCGCGGCAGCCGATCAGATACCGCGATGATCTTGTCGACCTGCTCCTGGTCTTCGACCACCGCAACGGTCACCTCGGCATGCGCCAGCACATAAGCCATTTCATCAGCTACAGCGTCGGCGTAGACCGGCACCGGCACTGCGCCGAGCGCTTGTCCGGCGCACATTGCCCAGTAAAGACGCGGGCGATTGCTTCCGACGATGGTAAATTTATCGCCGCGTTTGAGGCCGAGTTCAGCTAGCCCAACCGAGAAAGCGCGAATCTCCTCGAGCATTTGCGCCCAGGTCCATGTCTGCCAGATACCGAGATCCTTGTGGCGCATGGCCGGCCGCGCGCCGATCGCGGCGGCGTTATGTATTAAGATCTTTGGCAGCGTGTCTAAGCTGCGATCAATAGCCTTCACGGCGTTCCTCCGCCCCGCATTTTGCACCACGCTTCGCCCAAGAAGCGCGCCGCTCGCAACCAGGGGACTATGCCGCTTCTGCGGTTCTAGGACGCCGCCAAATCGCCCGGTACCAACAGCCCGAACGCGTAGCGACGCGGAAACCCCAGATCCCCCAATCCAAGGTCACCGGCGTACGTTATCAGTACGTTTAACACAAATTCTCGCATTGCTGGACGAAAACGACAATGCTATTTCGACTTCCAGGCCTAGGCATTTTGACGCAAAAACCGCTGCGATCCTGACTGAATAAGCCGCCGGGCTGGGAAACGTCCTCATGCTCGATAAATCCCCGGGCGCTGCGCCTCAGTTCTCGCTCGGAGAGGACCAAATCGCGGTTCGCGACATGGCGCAGGCGTTCGCCGCCGAAGTCTTTGCACCGCACGCTTTGGCCTGGGATGAAACCAAACACTTTCCGGTTGCCGAGATGCGTGAAGCCGCAGCGCTTGGCATGGGCGGGGTCTATATCGCCGCGGATGTCGGCGGGTCGGCGCTCTCGCGTTTCGATGCGGCCTTGATCTTCGAGGCGCTTGCCACCGGTTGCCCCACTGTCGCGGCTTATATGTCGATCCACAACATGGCCGCGTGGATGATCGATGCCTACGGATCGCAAGCGCAACGCCGGAAGTGGCTGCCGAAACTGTGCACGATGGAGCTTCTTGCCAGTTATTGTTTGACCGAGCCCGGGGCAGGTTCGGATGCCGCAGCGCTCGCAACGCGGGCTGTGCGTGACGGCGACCATTATGTGCTGAATGGCCAGAAGCAATTCATCTCCGGCGCCGGCGCCGGCGACCTTTACGTGGTCATGGTCCGAACCGGCGGCACCGGGCCGTCCGGGATTTCGACGCTGGTCGTACCGGGTGACACCGCCGGCATCTCGCTTGGTGCCAATGAACGCAAAATGGGTTGGAACGCGCAGCCGACGCGCGCTGTCATTTTCCAGGACGCGCGCGTGCCGGTCGAGAACCGGCTGGGCGAGGAAGGCATCGGTTTCAAGATCGCCATGGCCGGGCTCGACGGCGGCCGCCTGAATATCGCGGCATGTTCGCTCGGCGGCGCCCAGAGCGCGCTCGACAAGGCGCTCGCCTACATGAAAGAGCGCAAGGCCTTCGGCAAGCGCCTCGACGAATTTCAGGCGCTGCAATTCCGTCTCGCCGATATGGGGACGGCGCTTGAAGCGTCGCGCACGCTGTTATGGCGCGCCGCCGCCGCGCTTGACCGGCACGATGCCGATGCAACGCAGCTTTGCGCCATGGCCAAACGTTTCGTCACCGACGCCTGCTTCGAGGTCGCCAACCAGGCGCTGCAACTGCATGGCGGCTACGGCTATCTTTCGGAATTCGGCATCGAGAAGATCGTGCGCGATTTGCGCGTGCATCAGATTCTCGAAGGCACCAACGAGATCATGCGCCTTATCATCGCAAGAAGCCTGGTCGGACGATAAGCGCAATGGTTCTTCACGAGGGTGATGTCATCGTTCGCGCCGAGCGGGCGTTGCGGCGGATCACGCTGAATCGGCCGAAAGCGCTCAACGCGCTGACGCTCGACATGGCGGTCACCATGACGAAATACCTGCGCTCCTGGGCAACGGATCCCGAGGTCGGCGCAGTCCTGCTCGATGGCGCGGGCGAGCGCGGCCTGTGCGCCGGCGGCGATATCCGTGCGCTGTACGACGCGGCCAAGTCGAAAAGTCCCCTCCCCCAGCAGTTCTGGTCGACCGAATACCACCTGAACGTTCTGATCGCGCGCTACCCGAAGCCGGTGATCGCGGTTATGGACGGCGTGGTGATGGGCGGCGGCGTCGGCATTTCGGCGCATGCCTCGCACCGCATTGTCACCGAGCGATCGGCGGTGGCGATGCCCGAAGTCGGAATTGGATTCTTTCCCGATGTCGGTGCGTCGTTTCTGCTGGCGCGGGCTCCAGGCTGCGCCGGCACTTACCTGGCATTGACCGGCGAACGCATGAACGCAGCCGATGCGGTTTTTTGCGCGTTTGCCGACCTGCACATTGCGGCGGCGAAACTTACGGAGCTTCCTTCCGCGCTCGCCGATTGCCGCGGCGCCGAAGACGTGCGAGAGCGCCTTAGCGAGATGTCGATCGCGCCAATTCCGGGCAATCTACAAGCGGCGCAACGATGGATCGACAGTTGCTTCGACGCCAACGATGTCGAGACGATCTTCGAACGCCTAAATTCCAGCAATCTTGATGAAGCTCGCTCTGCGCTCGCCGCGATGGGAAAAGCCTCCCCTACATCGCTCAAGGTCACGTTGCGCAACGTCCGCGCCGCGCTATCCTTCGCAAGAGTAGAGGAGAGCTTTCGGCAAGACTATCGGATCGCGCTGGCTTGCATCGCCGGACATGATTTTATCGAAGGCGTCCGCGCAACGATCGTCGACAAAGACCGAAATCCGAAGTGGCGTCCGGACACGATTGAAGACGTCACAGCTGAAATCGTCGATCGGCACTTTAAGTCGGTCGGCGCCCTGGAACTGAACTTCGCAGATTAAAAAAGGCCAACGCACATGCCGCACATCGGATTTATCGGCCTCGGAAACATGGGCGGCCCGATGGCCGCCAATCTCGTAAAGTCCGGCGAGCACGTCTTGGGCTTCGATGTTGTACCGGCGTCGCGCGAAGCATCCGCCCGGGACGGCGTGCAGATCGTCGCCAATGCAAAAGCGTGCGTCGAAAACGCCGACGTCGTCATCAGCATGCTCCCGGCCGGCGAGCATGTGTTGTCCGTGTGGAACGACATGGTGCCGCACGCCCGGCAAGGCACATTATTCATCGATTGCTCAACAATCGATGTCAGCAGCGCCCGCAAGGCGCATGCGCTCGCAGCCGCGCGCGGCATCGCCACGCTCGATGCCCCGGTCTCCGGCGGCGTCGGCGGCGCCAAGGCGGCGACGCTCACCTTCATGGTTGGCGGATCGGCAGCCGCGTTCGCACACGGCAAGCCGGTGCTCGAGCGCATGGGCAAGCGCATTGTGCATTGCGGTGAGGCCGGCAACGGTCAGGTGGCGAAAATCTGCAACAACATGATTCTCGGCGTGTCGATGATCGCGGTGAGCGAAGCGTTCGTGCTGGGCGAAAAGCTTGGCCTCTCGCACCAGGCTCTGTTCGACGTTGCTTCGGCTTCATCGGGGCAATGCTGGTCGCTGACCAGTTATTGCCCGGTGCCGGGGCCGGTGCCCGCGAGTCCGGCGAATAACGGTTACAAACCCGGCTTCGCCGCAGCGTTGATGTTGAAGGATCTCAAGCTGGCGAAAGAGGCCGCGGGATCGGTCAAGGCGGACACAGCACTGGGCGCGCGGGCCGCGGAGATCTACGAGCGTTTCGCCCAGGAAGGACACAGCGGCGCCGACTTCTCCGCGATCATCAACCTCGTGCGCGAACAATCCCGGCGCGAATAACCATACAGCCAGTCATGCCCGGCGATGCCGCCGGACATGACGTGTTTGCAGACTCACATCACTTCGCCGGGTCTTTTGGCGACCACAGAATGACCGGCGACGATTTTTCGTAGGCCATGCCTTTCGGATAGCTGATCGCCTCCAATTGCAGGCCCCAGGGGGCGAGGAAATAGAAGATGCTTTGTCCCGCGGCCGGTCCCTGCTCCACCGGGAGATTAAAGAAGGTCTTCACGCCTTTACCATCGAGGTAGGCCTTCGCCGCCTTGATGTCGTCGACGTAAAAGGCGATGTGATAGCCGCCGATGTCGCTGTTCTTCGGCGTCATGTTCTTCTGGTCAGGCGACGTATACTGAAACAGCTCGATGTTGGAGCCGTAACCGCAGCGCACCAGCGTGATATTTTTGATAACCGCCCGCGGATTGACGTTGACGAGTTGCTGCATGAAATCGCCTTTGTCGTCCGAGAACGGGCCGAACGACATGGCCTCTTTGCAGCCGAGCACGTTGATGAAGAAGTCGGTCGCCTGCTTCATATCCGGCACCGTGATGCCGGTGTGATCGTGTCCGCGCAGACCGGGCATGCCGTCGGCGCGGGCAGTGGCTATGCCAGCGAGCATCGCGGCGCCGAGCGCTGCGATGGCGAGATGGCGGGTTAATTGAAACACGATTACCTCCTGGGTTGGGGTCGGGTTTAAGGATCGCACCGGGCAGCCCCGTTGCCGGCGGCGCGATTTTGGCTTCAGGCGGTTGCGGCAATTTCCACGGCGGCCCCGCGGTTGAGCCAGCCGGGATCGACTGTCGGAAGCGGAATGGCATCGATCAACATGCGGGTGTAGTCGGCGCGCGGCGCGGCGAAAACCTGCTCGCAAGGACCTTCTTCGACGACCCGGCCGTCATGCATGACGACGACGCGCTGGCAGATCGAGCGGATGACCGAAAGGTCATGACTGATGAAGGCCAGCGCGAGATGCATTTCGCTGGTCAGCTCTTTGAGCAGGCGCAGCACCTGGGCTTGCGTCGACACGTCAAGTCCGGACACGATCTCGTCGGCAAGAACGAAGTCCGGCTGCAACACAACCGCACGCGCGATGCCGACGCGCTGCCGCTGCCCGCCAGAAAGCTCAAACGAGTAGCGGTCGACCGTGCTTCGCGACAGCCCAACGCGGTCGAGAACGCCGTACACCAGCGTCAACGCGGTCGCGTGGTCGATCGCCAGTCCATGCAGCAGGATCGGCTCGATCAGAATCCGCCCAATGGTATGCCGCGGATTGAGCGAAGACATCGGATCCTGAAAGATCATCTGCATACGGCGGCGAAACGGCTGCCGGGCGCGTTGGTCGAGGCCGGTGATGTGGGTCCCGTCAAACAAGACCGTGCCCGCGGAAGGCGCGACCAGACCGAGGAGGGCGCGCCCGAGCGTAGTCTTACCGGAGCCTGACTCGCCAACGATACCAACGGTTTCACCCTTACCGACGCGAATGTCGACGCCGTGCAGCACCGTGGCAGCCGGTTTCGCCGGCGACAGAAATCCGCGCGTCTGATGGTAAGAGACCACAAGGCCCGTTGCGACAAGCAGATCAGCCATGAGGCGCGCCCTGATTGTTCGCGTCGAAAGCCGCGATCTCGGCGCGGAGCGCCGCTATAACCTCGGGCGGCGTCGGTTCGAGGCCAATATCCGGACGATCATACCGGGGATTGGCCGCCAGCAATGCCTTGGTATAGGCATGACGCGGAGACGTCAGCACGTCGGCTGTGCCCCCCTGCTCGACGACTTTGCCCATGTACAACACGGTCACGCGATCGCAAATCTTCGCCACCACCCCGAGATCGTGAGAGACAAACAGGACGCTGGTCCCATGACGTTCTTGCAGCGAACGGATCAGCCGCAGAATCTGTTTTTGCACGGTGACGTCGAGCGCCGTTGTCGGCTCATCGGCAATGACGAGCTTGGGCTCCAGTCCGAAGGCCGCGGCAATGAGCACACGCTGGCGCATGCCGCCCGAAAGCTGGTGCGGGTAAGAGCTGAGCACGCGTTCCGGATCGCGTATCTGAACTTCGTCGAGCAGCGCACCGGCGCGTTGGCGAGCCGCTTTCGCGGAAAGCCCGCGCTTGAGCCGCAGCCCATCTGTCATCTGCGCGTCGATCCGCCGGGCCGGATTAAGTGCGGTGGAAGGGTCCTGCGGAACGAGCGCGATGTCGCGTCCGAGCACCGCACGCAGTTCGCTCGCCGACAACGCCAGCAAATCGCGGCCTTCAAACCCAATTTGTCCGCCGGTCACTTTCACCTGCGATGGAATAATGCCGAGGATCGCCTTTGCGATGGTCGACTTTCCCGCGCCACTCTCGCCGACAAGTCCGTGCACTTCGCCGGTGCCGACAGCGAGCGAGACCCGGCGCAAGATTGGCTTGCCGCCATCGCGCAGCGAAATCGCGCTGAGAGAATCGATCAACAGCCTGGGTTCGCTCATCGGCGGAGCACCGGATCGAGGCTGCGGGCCAATCCATCGCCGAGCTGATTGAAAGCGATCACGGTGGCGAACAGCGCCACCAGCGGCACCGCCAGCACCCACCAGGCCTCGTGCACAATCTGGCGGCCCTCCGCGATCATGCCGCCCCAGGTTGGCGTGTCCGAAGACACCGAAAGGCCAACGAAGGACAGGATCGCCTCGACCACAACCGCAATACCCATTTCGAGGGTGAGTAATGCAATCAGCACCGGCACGACATTCGGGAGAATTTCGCGGAATAGAATTGCCGGGTTCGAGAAGCCGATCGTCCTGGCGGCAACCACATAGTCCATCTGCGCCTGCCCCATGGTTTCGGTGCGCACCACGCGGCAGAACCGAGTCCAGTCGATGACCACGATGGCGATGATCACTGAATGCAGACCGGCGCCGATAACCGCGACCAGCAGGATCGAAAGCAGCACCGGCGGAAACGCCATCCAGATATCCACCAGTCGCGAAATCAGCGCATCCACGAATTTGCCGAGGAAGCCGGCAAAAAGGCCGAGCAGCGACCCGATCAGGCAGGCGAGCCCGGCGGCAACGAAAGCAACCGTGAGCGATACCCGCGTACCGAAGATGACCCGCGAAAGTACATCGCGTCCAAGCCCGTCGGTGCCGAGCAAATATCCCGGCTCAGCGTCGGCAAAGCCGATGGGCGGTACAGTCGCAATCAGCAGGTTCTGGGCCAACGGATCCTGGGGAGCCACCCATGGCGCCGCAATAGCGAGAATGATCAACAAAACAATGAAGCCGCCCGCGCAAACGACTTTTGGGTCCCGGGCAAGCCGCGCGACAACGGAGGGCGGCTGCGGGCCGTTATCCTGAGTCGCTGTCGCAGTTGTTGGTGTCCAGTGTTCCACTTTGTGCCGGTTCCGGCTCAGCCATGCCGCAGTCGTGGATTGAGCGTCGCAACCGTAAGATCGACCCCGATGTTGATGAGGATGAAGATCAATCCGAACAACAGGACCAGTCCCTGGATCAGCGGGAAGTCGCGGTTGATCACCGCGTCGATCGCAAGATTGCCGATCCCCGGGTAAGAAAAAATGCGCTCGACGATCACAGTGCCGCCAATCAGGAAGGTAAATTGAACGCCGGTCAGCGCCAGCGTCGGGCCGACCGCGTTGCGCAGTGCTTCCTGCAGCACCAGCCGAAGCTCGCGGAATCCTTTGATCCGGGCCAGCAGCACATAGTCCTGTGTCATCGCTTCCTTCAGCGACTGTTTGAGCAAACGGACGATGACGGCGGCGAGCGGCAGCGCGAGCGCTATCGTTGGCATCGCCATATGGCTGATGATATTGCCGGCTACGGCAAATCGGCCAGTGACAATGCTTTCGAGGAGATAGAATCTGGTCGCAAAACCCTCCGCCAGCTCCGGATCGATGCGTCCGGTGAGCGGCAAAACCGGAATGGCGACGGCAAACAACAGCACCAACGCCAGCGCCCAGATGAAGTCTGGTACGGCGAGCAGGATTGAGTTCAAACCATCGATGACAGTCTCGCCGGCGGTGCGCCGCATCAGCGTGCCGGCAATCGCGACGCTGCCGCCTAAAATCACGGCGACGATTAGCGCAGCAATTGCAAGTTCGAGCGTGGCGGGCAATCGGGAAGCCAACACGTCCGTTACGTAGACGTGAAGCGTGATCGAAGTCCCGAAGTCGCCGGTCACTGCGCCTTTGATCCAGATCCAAAACTGAGTGAGCAGCGGCGCATCCAATCCGTAATGCGCCTTCAGCGCGGCAATATCGGCCGGGCTCGCGCCCGGTGAGATCATCATCGAGACAGGATCGCCGGGAACGACACGCAGCAGCACAAATACGACCACAGCCACGCCCGCAAGTGTGAGCAGGGCCATGGCCATGCGATTGACGACAACGGCAAGAAGCATCGACGGTCCTTGAAGCTAATAGCGTCGATGCCCGCCGCGCCCCGGCGCGGCGGCGGACCGCATCGACGCGTGATCTTAGGCCTTCGAGACCAGCGTTGGTTGCAAGGCGCCCGAAACATTCGGGGTCACCTTGAGAGAGGACTTGTAGAGGACCGGCTGGGCGTATTGCAGCAGCGGCAGCACATAACCCTGCTCGGCGATGTAGCGATCCACGTCTTTCCAGCCCTGGATGCGCTTCTTCTCGTCCTTCTCGCCCCAGAGCGGGCCGATCTTGGCGTCGAGATCCGCGGCGTGAAACGCACAGTGCGGCGATTTCGAGAACATCGCGAAACCGGTCGACGTGGTCGGATCGCCGATCGCATTGCCCCAATTATAAAACGCCGCCGGAGCGAGCTTATGTGACATACGCAACTCAAAATGCTTGGCGATTTCGTAGATTTCGATGTTGGCGTCGATACCGACATTGCGCCACATCCCCACGATCGCCTGGATCATCTCGTAATCCTTCGGCTTGAAGCCGCGCGTCGTCTGAATGGTGAACTTGGCGGGCTTCTCTTTCGAGTACCCGCTGGCGGCAAGGAGCTTCTTCGCCAAAGCCGGATCGTGCGCGACTTTGATCGAAGGATCGAAGGCCGCGTATGGCGGCGCCTCGAGTGTGGCGATCGGCACGCCGTAACCGCGCAGGAGCCGCTTGACGATCGCTTCTTTGTCAACGGCATGGCACATGGCGAGACGGACGTTCTTGTCGTCCATTATCCCGCCGTTGGTGATGAAGATCATGCCGATATCCGAAATCGGCGTGACCTCGCCCTTCAAACCGGCCTTTTTCCTGAGCCGATCGTACTCCTCATACGGCACTTCGAGAGTCACGTCCGATGAGCCGCTTTCGATCTCGGCGACGCGGCTCGTGGCATCGGGAACGAACTTGAATACCACAGTCTCGAAGGCGGGCTTGCCGCCCCA
>Ga0335085_10011992_pt1 | contig 12805 bp, 11 predicted proteins | sample Lox_Sample_45_FD_206712 | JGI IMG/M metagenome (GOLD analysis project Ga0335085, IMG submission 206712) | Soil microbial communities from Loxahatchee National Wildlife Refuge, Florida, United States - Lox_Sample_4.5 | ecosystem: Environmental > Terrestrial > Soil > Wetlands | place: USA...
CTGACCCGGTGGCTGCCGCTGCCGGTGGTGGAAATCTCCCATCTTGCCGGCAGCGCGGTGGGCCTGGGACTGCTCATCCTGGCGCGTGCGCTGTTTCGCCGCATTCAACTCGCCTACCACATCAGTTTCTGGCTGCTGCTGGCCGGTGGCATTTTGACGCTGCTCAAGGGCGGGCTCCTCAAAGAGGCACTGTTCCTGTGGGCGGTGCTGATCATGCTGGTGCTGGGACGCAGCTCCTTCTACCGTCGCGCCTCACTGCTGCAGCAGCGCTTCACGCCCACCTGGGCCGCGAGCATCGTCGGCGTCATCGTCGCCAGCGTCTGGGTCGGTCTGCTGGTGAACCGTCACGTCGAGTACTCGAATGACCTGTGGTGGACCTTCGCCTTCGATGCCAACGCACCGCGCATGCTGCGCGCCTCGCTGCTGGTGTGTGTGCTGGCGGCCGGGGTGTTGCTGGTGACGCTGCTGCGCCCTGCCCGGCCGGTGCCCGAACTCACCCACAAACCGACGCTCGAGGACATCAAGCGGGTGCTGAGCGAGTCTCCCTCGACGCTCTCGAATGCGGTGCTCACCGGCGACAAGCACCTGCTGTTCAGCGAAAGCGGTCGCGCCTTCATCATGTACCAGGTGCAGGGACGCAGCTGGATCGCGCTCGGTGACCCGGTGGGCCCGCGCAGCGAGGCCGAGGAGCTGGTGTGGCGCTTCCGCGAACTCTCCGACGAGCACGGCGGGCGGGTCGTGTTCTATCAGTCCAGCGTCGAGTGTCTGCCGCTGTACGTGGATCTTGGGCTCGCCGCCATGAAGATCGGCGAGGAAGCGCGCGTGCCGCTGGCGAACTTCTCACTCGAGGGCAGCATCCGCGCGGAGCTGCGCACCGCGCGGCGCCGCGGCGAGCGCGACCGCGCCACCTTCGAGGTGGTACCGCCGGAGGAGGTGCCGCGGATCCTGCCGGCGCTGCGCACCATCTCCGCCTCCTGGCTCAAGGAAAAGGCCACCGCCGAGAAGGGCTTCTCGGTCGGCTCCTTCTCCGAACGCTACCTGCGCAATTTTCCCATCGCCGTGGTCCGGCGCGACGGGGAACCGGTGGCGTTCGCGAACCTGTGGCAGTCGGCGGCGCGCGAGGAAATTGCCGTGGACCTGATGCGGTTCGGGCCGGACGCGCCGCCCGGGGCCATGGACTTCCTGTTCGTGGAGCTGATGCTGTGGGCCCGGCAGCAGGGCTTTGCCTGGTTCAGCATGGGCGTGGCGCCACTGGCCGGCCTGGAGCGCCATCCGCTCGCCCCGGCCTGGCATCGGATCGGAAATTTCATCTTCCGCCACGGCGAGCACTTCTATAACTTCGAGGGCCTGCGCCGCTACAAGGCCAAGTTCCATCCCACCTGGGAGCCGAAGTATCTGGTGGCCCCCGGCGGCGTCGGACTGCCGCTCATTCTGGTGGACGTGTCGGTGCTGATCGCGGGGGGCCTGAAGGAGCTGTTCGTCAAATAGGCGCAGCGGCGGGACCGGCGTGACATAAGCTCCCCGCCCGCGCCTATGTTCCTGTCCGGCCTCGGCAATTGGGTTACTATGGTTGGGCCCAGGTCGCCACCAGATCCGATACCAACCAAAGTCGGCCGCGGCACAGGACCATGTCCGCCTATATCGACGCTTCGGGCCAGCTGATCTACGAGCAGGAACGCAATCTGGTGCTGCAGTGCCCGCACTGCGACGTGACCGCCCATATCGCCATCAGCGCCGTTCCGGACTTCGCGCAGCTGCAGCAGTACAAGCCCCGCGCCGTGGGCATCGTGGCCCGCTGCGACGCCTGCCTGGCGCCGGTGTTCCTGCGCTTTCCGGTGCGCATGTACCGCAGCAACCGCATCGAGCTTTCGGCACAGTTCACCGAAATCGAACGACCGCGCGAGAAGTTCACCTTCACCCACCTGCCGACGCAGATCGAGCAGCCGTTTCGCGAGTCGCTGCTGTGTTTCTCCAGCGGTGCCTACAACGCCTTCGCCTCCATGTGCCGACGCACCGCACGCGCCGCCTTCGCGGATCTCGGCGAATCGGGGAAGTTGCGGATGTTCGATCAGCTCAACGCCGTGCGCACCCTGGTCGGGATCGATCCGGAAACCTTTCAGCTGCTCAAGGCCGTGATCTTCGGCACCGCCACCGATGCCAACCCGGAGCCGCCGGCGCTGGATGCCAACGGCGCCGCGGTGGTGCTGGAGGTGATGAAGGACCTGCTGTACGAGGCGTACGTACGGCGCGGACGGCTGCAGCAGGCGCTGTTGATGCGCCGCTTCCTGGCGGACGAAACCGCCGAGACACTGATGCCGGTGCGCGACGCCGGCCAGCAGCCGGCCGAGGCCCGTTAGCTCAAGTTGCCCCAGGCGGCGCCGTTACAGGGGTTAACTCCCGCACGGATTGCGTCATTCATGTCAGTCGCGTACCCCAACCCGGTCAGCTCCTACCAGCTCCGCCAGGCTGCGGCCGATGCCGCGCAGGCCGGTGCGGATGTCATGGTGGCGGTGCTCGATGGCGCCATTGTCGCCCTGGAAATGGGCCGCAGCTCGCTGATCGAGGGACAATGGCAGCACGCGGCACGGCAAATCCTTGCCACCTGCCAGCTGCTGCAGGCCCTGCGTGACAATGTCGACGTGCTCGGCGGCGACCCGCTCGCCGCGAATCTCGCCGAGCTGTACGATTATGCGGGCCAGAAGGTGGGGCTCGCGGCGGCGGCGAAGAGCCGGGCACCGCTGGATGAGGTCTGGCACCTGCTCAAGGAGGTGCGGGCCGCGTGGTTTGCCCTTCCGGCCGCGGCACGCATGAAGCCCACCGGCCCGGCAGCCGGTCCGCAGATCTGGAGCTCCGGGTCATGTTCGATGGTTCCGATACAGTAGTTCTCTATAACGAACTGGCCTACGAGGAAGTCCTGCCGGTCAACTGGTCTGCCCTCTCGGGAAACCTCAATTCCGCAGCTGCCGCCAGTTTTACCGAGCGCAACGTGCGCTTGCTGCAGGCCCTGGCCGCCATCGAGGACCATGGCGTTGCCGACAAGCCGGACGAATCGGCACCGGATCTGACGCGCCTGGACTACAAGATCAACTTGCTGCTGGATCTGGTCGGGCAGCTGGTCGTTGCCAACCGCCCGCGCCCCGCCGCGGTGCCCATCCGCTTCAACTCCCAGGGTGCCGTGTGGCAGGCCGCCGCGCCGCTGCCCGCCGCCGGCAGCCAGGGGCTGGCCGAGATTCACCTGCGCGACTTCCTGGCCGAGCCGCTGCGCCTGGCCGGAACGCTGACCGAGGTCAGTGCGCAAGGTGAGGTCTCGGTGCGCTTCGCACCGGTGGGCGAGGCGCTGTCGGATCTTCTGGAGCGTCTGATCTTCCGCCATCATCGCCGTCAGGTGGCCGGGATTCGCCAGCCGCGACGCGATTGAGCCTGCGGCCGCCCGCGCGGCAAAGCGATGCCACGGCAAGCCGCGTGCGGATGCGTTACGCTGCGCCTGCGCCCGGGCCACTTCACGTTCCTGCCGGGTCAAATGTGATTGGGGTCACGGCTTGGGAGCGCCGCATACTCAAGCGGCTCGACGGTTCTTTATATTGGCGGGCAATTGCAGGGAGATCCGATGGCGGCGCCCGAAATGGCCGTTATCCCGGGACTACACCGGGAACAGGCCCGTGAACCATTGACGACACCGCGCCCCGATGAGCGGGTGCGGGTGCGGCTGCCGACCGGAACCTCCTTCGCCATCCGTGACGTCATCGCCCTCATACGCCAGGTCGCCGAACACGACTCCACGGTGTTGATCCTGGGTGAATCCGGCACCGGCAAGGAAGTCGCGGCGCGCGCCATCCATGACCTCAGCCCGCGTCGCCAGCGACCCTTCGTCGCCGTCAACTGCGGTGCCATCCCGGCTGAACTCCTCGAATCCGAACTCTTCGGTCATGAAAAGGGCGCGTTCACCGGCGCCGTGGCTACCCGCAAGGGACGCTTCGAAATCGCCGAGGGCGGCACCCTGTTTCTCGATGAAATCGGTGACATGAGCCCCACCATGCAGGTGAAGCTGCTGCGGGTGCTGCAGGAGCGGGTTTTCGAGCGGGTCGGCAATCACGTGCCGGTGCGCTGCAATGTCCGCATCATCGCCGCCACCCACCGCAATCTCGAGGACTCCATCGCCCAGGGCGCCTTCCGCGAGGACCTGTTCCATCGCCTGAACGTGTTTCCCATTGAAATGCCGGCGCTGCGCAACCGCATCGAGGATCTGCCGCTGCTGGTGCGCGATTTCATCGCGCACAACATGGCCGAGGGCCGTGGCCAGGTGCAGCTCTCGCCCCTGTCGCTGGCGGCGCTGTCGCTGCACCGCTGGACCGGCAATGTGCGCGAGCTCGCCAATCTCATCGAACGGCTCTCGATCGTGTGCTCCGGACGAGTGGCGCACGTAGGGGATCTGCCGGCGAAATACCGTCCCTCGGACTGGACCGCGGTCACCGAGCCGCCGCAGATTTCCCGCGCCGAGCAGCATGCGCACGAGCCCACGGCCCCGGAGTTCCTGTTCGGCGAGGAAGGCGTCCCGGAACTGCTCAGTGCCGGCGCACTGCTCGAAGGCGTCGACGCCGGTGACTCGGCAATCCGGCCCCTGCCGCACCTGGCGCCGGAGGTGCGCAACCAGGATGAGGCGACCCTTCCGGCCGCGGGCATCGACCTGCGCGCGCACCTGATGCAGATTGAACGCCGTCTCATCGAGCAGGCACTGGAGCGCTCCGGCGGCACCGTGGCGCATGCCGCGCGCCTGCTCGGTCTGCGCCGCACCACCCTGGTCGAGAAGCTGCGCAAGCTCGGTCTGGCGAGCGCGGACGGTGTGGCCGATCTCGCCGCGAGCGATTCCGCGACGGAAGATTGACGGCAAGCGGCAGATTCATGCCGCATCGTGTGAAGGCCATCACGCTTTAACGGCAATTCGCCGCCGGGCACGCCTCTTGCACCAGTCCCCCCGCAACAGCATTCCTGTTCGGGGTTTGAATGGTCCAGGATTCCACAAATTCGGCTTCAGTCAGCAACCGGCGCGCGCTGGAGCCGCAGCCGGTGGCAAGTGCCGCCTCGTCCCAGCACCTTCTGGAGCTGGCGCGACGCGTCGCGGCCAGCGACTGCACCGTGCTCATTGTCGGGGAGTCCGGCACCGGCAAGGAAGTCCTGGCGCGCTTCATTCACCGCTTCTCCGCGCGCAGCTCCGGACCCTTCGTTGCGGTCAACTGCGCGGCGATTCCCGAGAACATGCTCGAGGCCATCTTGTTCGGCTATGAACGCGGTGCCTTCACCGGTGCCCACACCAGTCATGCGGGCAAGTTCGAACAGGCGCAGGGCGGCACCTTGCTGCTGGATGAAATCACCGAAATGCCCCTGGGACTGCAGGCCAAGCTGCTGCGGGTCCTGCAGGAGCGCGAAGTCGAGCGGCTGGGCGGACGCACGCCGATCGCACTGGAACTGCGTGTGCTCGCCACCACCAACCGCCGCTTGCGCGAGGAAGTCACCGCCGGGCGCTTCCGCGAGGATCTGTACTACCGTCTGAACGTGTTCCCCCTGTCGCTCGCGCCGCTGCGCCAGCGACGCGATGACATTCTCCCCCTGGCGATGCAGCTTCTGGGACAGCGCTCGCGTGCCGGCGAACCGATTCCGGCCCTGAGTGCCGAGGCCGCGCAGCTGCTGCTCACCTATCCGTGGCCAGGCAACGTGCGCGAACTCGACAACCTGCTGCAGCGGGCGCTGATCCTGGTCAACGGACCGGTCATCGGCCGCGAGCACATTCAGTTCGAACCGGTACCGGATGTGCCGGTGAGTGCGCCCGCCCCCAGCGCCGCCACCGAGGTACTGACCGAATTCGCCGCCGCCATCCCCGAGCCACTCCAGGCCGATCGCGCCTCCGGCGAGGAGGCCCGCGGCTCACTCGCCGACTCGCTCGGCCAGACCGAGCGCAACGTCCTGCTCGAGGCCTTGCGCGATGGCAGCAGCACGCGCCGCGAGATCGCCGAGCGCCTCGGCATCTCCCCGCGCACCTTGCGCTACAAACTCGCCCGCCTGCGTGCCGCAGGCATCGATGTACCTGCCGTCTGAGGCAGCGGAGCCCGCATGAGCCAGTTACAGATCGATCAGGTTCTGTCCCAGATCCGCAGCCTCGCGGCGCAGACCCAGGCACCGAGCCTGCGGCCCAGCGCGCTGGTGAACGATGCGGCGGCCGCTTCCGGGTCCAGCGCGGTCGCCGGGACGGGCAGCAGTTTTGCGACCCTGCTGAAGAGCGGTCTGGAGCAGGTCAACCAGAGCGAATTGCGCGCCAATGACCTGGCCGACAAATTCGAGCGCGGCGTGCCGGGGGTGGATCTGCCCACGGTCATGCTCGAGGCCAACAAGGCCAATGTGTCCTTTCAGGCGGTGAACGCGGTACGCAACCGGTTGATCAGTGCGTACACGGACATCATGAACATGCAGCTGTAAGGCATCACCGGTCATTCATGTCTTTCAATTCTAAGAATTCCCGGAGCTCACTGTGAGTACGGCGACGACTGCCGAAGTGGTTTATCCGCGCTGGACACAGGGTCTGCGTCCCATCCTGCTGCTGATCGGCATTGCCGCGGCGGTGGCCGCCGGTGTCACGGTGGTGTTGTGGTCGCGCGGACCCAACTACAGCATGCTGTACGCGAACCTTGCCGCCGAGGACCAGGCGCAGATCACCCAGGCGCTGGATGCCGCCACCATCCCCTATCGGCTCGAGGCCGGCTCCAACGCCATCATGGTGCCGAGCGAGCGCTTGAGCGAGGCGCGTCTGAAGCTCGCCGGCCAGGGTCTGCCCGACAACGACAACGGTTTCTCGATGATGACCAAGGATCCCGGACTGGGAGTGAGCCAGTTCGTGGAGAACGCGCGCTACCAGCACGCCATGGAAACCGAGCTGGCGCACACCATCGCCAGCCTGCGGCCGGTGGATGGCGCACGCGTGCACCTGGCGGTGCCGCGTCAGTCCGCCTTCGTCCGCGAGCAGCGCGACGGCAGCGCCTCGGTATTCGTGCAGTTGAAGCCCGGCCGCCGCCTCGAGCAGGAGCAGGTCCAGGCCATCGTCAACCTGGTCGCCTCCAGCATTCCGGACCTGCACTCCAATCAGGTGACGGTGGTGGACCAGCAGGGACACCTGCTGACCGCCCCCCAGGGAAGCGATGACTCCTCGCTGCGCGAGGAGCGCTTCCAGGTCGTGCAGCGCATGGAAGACGACTACGAACAGCGCATCGAGGCCATTGTCACCCCCATCGTCGGTGTCGGCCGGGTGCGCGCCCAGGTGGTAGCGCAGGTCGACACGGCCACCACCGAACAGGCCACCGAGGACTACAAGCCCGGCAGCCAGATCGTGCGCAGCGAACAGCAGTCCCAGACCAGCAGCCGCGACGGTGCACAAAGCGGCGGCGTCCCGGGTGCCCTCACCAATCAGCCTCCGCCCAGCGGCGTCGCCCAGGCACCGCCCGCCAACAAGCCGGCCGCTGCGACCCCGGCGACAGGCCAGACCCAGGCCCAGGCCGCCGCGGAGGCGACCGCGGCCAGCAGCGGCCCGGACAACGTCTCATCGCAGAGCACGCGCAACTATGAGATCGACCGCACCGTGGCCTACACACGCCAGCCGGCCGGGCAGCTCAAGCGGCTCACCGTGGCCGTGGTCGTCGATGACATGCCAGTGCTCGGCAAGGACGGCAAACCGGTCAAGGGCCGGCCGCTGACCGATGCGGAACTGGCCCACATCACCACCTTGGTGAAGGACGCTGTCGGCTTCGACCCAGCCCGTGGCGACAGTGTCAACGTGGTGAACGCCTCGTTCCGCAGCGAAGCGCCGCCCGTGGACACCGAGCTTGAGAAGGTGCCGATGTGGGAAACCCCGCTGTTCCGCGACATGGCCAAGCTCGCCGCCGGCGTGATCGTTCTGCTGGTGCTGTCGCTGGCGGTGCTGCGCCCGATGATCAAGGCGCTGATGCCCAGCGCGCAAAGCCGCGGGCTGCTGGCCGGACCGGCCGGTGGTGCAGGTCTTGCCGGACCGGCGCCGGGTTACAGCGGCGGCGTACCGCAGCACAACCAGGGCGGTGAGGCTGCTGCAGGTGCCGCGGGCGGTTACGCCGCGCCGGCCGCCCCGAGCGTTCCCTATGACCAACAGATCACCAATGCCCGTGCGCTGGTGAATCAGGATCCCAAGCGCGTAGCGCAGGTGGTCCGCAACTGGGTGTCCGTCGATGAGTGATGCCGCGCCCCAGTCCGACAACGACCGCAGCGGGACCGAGCGCGCGGCCATTCTGCTGCTCACCCTGGGTGAACACGAAGCCGCTCAGGTGCTCAAACACATGGGTGCGCGCGAAGTACAGAAGATCGGCGCCGCCATGGCGCAGCTGCAGAACGTGTCGCGCGAGGAAGTCAGCCGCGTGCTCTCGGCCTTCTCCGATGGCGTCGGCCGGCAGACCTCGGTGGGCGTCGGCGTCGATGAGTTCCTGCGCAATGTCATGACCAATGCGCTGGGCGAGGAGAAAGCCGCCAACGTCATCGAGCGCATCAACGTCGGATTGCCCAACAAGGGTCTGGAAACCCTCAAGTGGATGGACTCGCGCAGCGTCGCCGAGGTCATCCGCAACGAACACCCGCAGATCATCGCCATCGTCCTCGCCTACCTGGAGCCGGACATGGCCGCGGATGTGATGCGTCAGCTGCCCGCCAACCTGCACGCCGACGTGATGATGCGCATCGCGACCCTGGACGGCGTGCAGCCGGCGGCGCTCTCCGAACTCGACGAAGTCATCGAAAAGAGTTTCGCCAGCACTTCCAGCCGCACCTCAGAACTCGGCGGTGAGCAGGCGGCTGCCAACATCATCAACGCCCTCGAGCCGGCCATCGAACAAAGCGTGATGGAGCACATCACCAATGTCGATGCGGCGCTCGGCGGCCGCATCCAGGACCTGGTGTTCGTGTTCGACAACCTCATCGACGTCGATGACCGCGGCCTGCAGGAGATCCTGCGCCAGGTCCAGGGCGATCAGCTGTTGCTGGCGCTCAAGGGTTGCGATGAGCCCCTCAAGCAGAAGATCTTCAAGAACATGTCGCAGCGCGCGGCCGAGATGCTGCGCGATGATCTGGAGGCCAAGGGTCCGGTGCGTCTCGCCTACGTCGAGGCCGCGCAGAAGGAGATCCTGGCGGTGGCGCGCAAACTTGCCGAGGAAGGCACCATCGCGCTGGGCGGCAAGGGAGAGGCGTTTGTCTGAGCCCAAGAGTCCGCGCAGCAGCGTCGCTGAGCGCTGGGCGCTGCCGTCGGTGGAGGGTCCGATCGTGGGCGTGCGCCGCGATCCGCGCTCGCGCGAGGCAGAAGCCAATCGCGCCACCGAGGCCGCCCGCAAGGCCGAGATGGACCGCGGCTACCAGGCCGGGATGACGGCCGCGCGCAATGAACTGAAAAGCCAGACCGATGCGCTGAGCGCGCGCGTGGCACGACTGGATGAGATCCTGAACCAGCTGAGCCGGCCGCTGCCCGAACTCGAAGCAGAGGTCGAGGAGCAATTGGTGCTGCTGGCCCTGGCAGTAGGCAAGCAGCTCGCGCGGCGCGAGCTCAAGGCCGACCCTGGCCAGATCGCTGCCCTGATCCGCGAGGCGGTGGGGAGCCTGCCAGCCGCCGCGCGCGAGGTGCGGGTCCACCTGCATCCGGAGGATGCGAGCGCGATCGCCGAACGCCTCGCCACCGCCGGACAGGAACGTGCCTGGAGCGTCGTCGAGGATCCGACCCTGACCCGCGGCGGCTGCCTGGTGCGCTCCGAGAACTCCCAGATCGATGCGCGCTTCGAAAGCCGTGTCAATGCCATGATCAGCGCCATGCTGGGCGAGGAGCGGGCGGGCCACCGCGCCCCTGAAGCGCCCGATGCCGCCAACGAAGTCGCCGACGGCGGCGCAGAACCGGCGCCATGAACTCTTCCGCCGCAACGGCCGTCACCGTGCGCCTGCGCGACTCCCTGAGCCGCTGCGTGCGTCAGGTCGAACGCCTGCCGCCACCGCCGGTGCAGGGCAGCCTCACGCGCATGGTGGGACTGGCGCTGGAAGCCGTCGGCTGTCAGGCCGCGATCGGCGACAGCTGCGACGTCTCCACCACCGACGGCAAGACCATCGAGGCAGAAGTGGTCGGATTCTCCGGCGAACGGCTTTATCTGATGCCCACCGGCGATCCGCACGGCCTGGGCCCGAGTGCACGCGTGGTGCCGCGCCAGCGTGCTGGTACAGTCCCTGTGGGCCCGCAGCTGCTCGGACGCATCATCGATGGCGCCGCGCAGCCCCTGGATGGCCTGGGCCCGCTCAACTGCGAGGACACGGTGCGTCTGACCGGCGTTCCCATCAATCCCCTGTCACGCCAGCCCATCGCCCAGTCCCTGGACGTGGGCGTGCGCACCATCAATAGCCTGCTCACCGTCGGTCGCGGGCAGCGCATCGGATTGTTCGCCGGCAGCGGTGTCGGCAAGAGCGTGCTGCTGGGAATGATGTCCCGGTACACCAGCGCCGATGTCATCGTCGTCGGCCTGATCGGCGAGCGCGGTCGCGAAGTCAAAGAGTTCGTGGACCGCATTCTCGGACCCAAGGACCGGGAGCGCGCCGTGGTGGTGGCGGCGCCTGCCGACACCCCGCCACTGATGCGCCTGCATGGTGCATGGCTCGCCACCGCGGTGGCGGAATACTTCCGTGACCGCGGCCAGAGCGTGCTCTTGATCATGGACTCCCTGACCCGCTTCGCCCAAGCGCAGCGTGAGATCGGCCTCGCCATCGGAGAAGCCCCCGCGACCAAGGGCTACCCGCCCTCGGTGTTCGCGCGGCTGCCGCAGCTGGTTGAACGCGCCGGCAATGGCACCCAGGGCAGTGGCTCGATCACGGCGTTCTACACCGTGCTGGCCGAGGGCGATGATCAGAATGATCCGATCGTGGATGCCGCGCGTGCCATTCTGGACGGCCACATCGTGCTGTCACGGCGCATCGCCGAGGCGGGGCGCTATCCGGCCATCGATGTGGAGGCCTCAGTCAGCCGCGCCATGCACGAAATCGTGCCACCCGAACATGAGGAACTGGCGCGTCGCTTCCGTCAACAGCTGGCGACCTATGAGCAGAACCGCGACTTGATCGCGATCGGCGCCTACCAACGCGGCAGCGATCCGCGCATCGACGCCGCGATCGCCATGTGGCCCAAGTTCGAGCGCTTCCTGCAGCAGGACATGCGCACCCGAGTGGATTTCGAGGGCAGTCTCGCCGCGCTGCAGAGTGTCATGGCCGAGGCGCCGGGCGCCAAAGCGGATAGCACCTCATGAGTCCGACGCAGCGGCTGCGGATGGTTCAGCGCGTTACCGACGAGAAGGAACGGCAGCAGGCGCGCAAGCTCGCGCAGAGCCGCACCCGCGTGGCGCAGTGCGAAGCGAAGCTCAAGGAGCTGCAGGGTTACCAAGCCGGCTACATCCGTGACTTCGACAAACGCGCGGCCTCGGGTATCCGGGGCGCTGGGATACGCGAATTCCAGGCGTTTCTCGGCAAGCTCGCCGAGGCGATTCGCCAGCAGGAGGAACTGCTGGACAAGGCGCGCTCCGACAGCGACGCCGAACGCTCAAACTGGCAAGGCGCGGCGCAGCGCTCACAGATCATGGACAAGGTCGTGGAGCGTCACGCGGCCAAGGACAGCAAGGCCCGGGACAAGCGCGAACAGCGCGAGACCGATGACCGCGGCCAACGTACGGCGAAAGGGAGGCTCGACTCAGGTGGCAATTAATACCAGTGCGCTGACACTAACCAGTGCGGCGCCGGCGAAAGGCGCTTTTAAGACCCGTCAGGGCGGCTCGGGCTCCAGCCAGGTGGCAAGCGATCCGCATCAGGACAACGACTCGACGATCCAGGCGAGCGGCGGCGCGCCGGCCGCTAGTCAGAACAACGGCACCGACAGCCCGGTTCAAACCGGCGGCACGCCGCAGAAAGCCACCGGGCCCTCGCTCCAGACCCGCAGCAATGCCCGCACCAGCCGTGCGGCCACCCCCAAAGTGCCCAGCGCCGCCGCCTCCGCCACGGAGGTGGCCGCTGCCGCCGCCGCAGTCGATGAGGCCAGCGACTTCGGCAGCGTCATGGCGAGCGCCCTGGGACGCAGCGCCACCACCACTGATCCCACCGCGACGACCCAGGATGCGACCTTGCCCACCGAGCCCGGCAGCGCTTCCGCGCGGCCTGCCGCCGGCAGCCCGGCCGATGCCATGGCCTGGTTCGCGCAGGTGCTGATGCCGTCCACGGGTGCGCCACCGACGGCTCCCGCCGTCACCTCGGACACCAGCACGCTCGACCTATCGGTGGCAGGCGCCGGGGCGGCCAGCACCGCAGTCGCAAGCAGCGCGGCCGCCCTGCTGCCCGTCCTGCCGGCCCTCACGGCCGGCACAGCGCGCACGCGCCTTGGCCCCCCATTGCCTGCGAGCGCGGCCGACTCCGCCGCCGCGCCGACTCAGGCCCCTGAGACTCCGGCGACGCAGTCCGCCACGAACCCCGCCGCGAACACGGCCGCAGACCTCACGGCCATGGCCGATGCGCAGAAGCTCATCGCCGGCATGACCGCCACGAACGCCACGCCGGCTGCGGACGATTCCGGCAGCGATGCCAGCGCCACCCCGGTCGCACACGCCGCCTCGAGCAGCGCCGCCACCGATGCCACCCAGAGCGCCGCCGCCCTGCAGGCCTCGGGGCTGACCCGCACGGAGAACACTCTGGGCGCGGTCATCTTGAGCATCCAGTCGCCGGTGGGTTCGAGCGCCTT
>Ga0335085_10011993_pt1 | contig 12805 bp, 9 predicted proteins | sample Lox_Sample_45_FD_206712 | JGI IMG/M metagenome (GOLD analysis project Ga0335085, IMG submission 206712) | Soil microbial communities from Loxahatchee National Wildlife Refuge, Florida, United States - Lox_Sample_4.5 | ecosystem: Environmental > Terrestrial > Soil > Wetlands | place: USA: Florida...
TTAGCGGCTGCCGCCGCCGCGCGAATGGACCTGCTCGGTCAGCCACGCGACGATCGCCGGTTCCAGGTCCGGATGCTTGGCGAACATCGGCACGCCATGCTCGGTGCCCGCCAGAATCCGCAGCGTCGATTGCGGATCCTTCGACGCGCCTTCGGCCTCACGGATTCCTTTGGCGGCGTTGGTATCGCCTTCACTCGCCGCTCCGAACACGGCCACTCCGGGATTGGCGGTCAGGTAAGCCCGGGCCGGTTCGCTGGCCATGCCCGAAAGGAGCAGCAGGGCACGGATCTCATGATGCCGGTCGGCAAGATCGGCGGCCTGGGTCACTCCGCAACTGGCTCCGCCGGCCGCGATCCGCGTTTTCTCGATACCTTTCTGCCGCAGCAGGAAGGCATACGCCGCGTCGACGTCGCCTGGCCACTTGTCCCGCACGGCCCTGCGGCCCTGCGAGGGACTATTGTATTCCGCGTTGACGCTTTCACCATAGCCTCGGAAGTCTACGGTCAGGACGTGGAAGCCGTGATTGGCCAGATCCTCGGCCAACCCGTCCCAGGCGTGCCGGTCCATGTTGCACTGATGCAGCAGCAGAATCGCCGGCCCGGGCTTGCCCGGAGAGTAATAGGTGCCCTTCAGATTCAATCCGTCCGGCGCCTTGATCTCGACGTCCTTCTTTTCCGCCGCCGCGAGGGCCGCGGCCATCAGCAGCGCGATTGCGATGTGCTTCATGCTCCCTCCTTCGCCGCGATTATATCGTGCCGGGCGGCGCGTCAGGTTTTCTTGAGCATTTTCGCGATCAGCCCGGCCAGGATTTTCGGCACATATGGCTTCTGCAAAAATACCGTATCGGCGGAGCGCGGATGGTAGGGATAGCCGCTCGATAGGATGGCTCGCAGGCCGGGGCGGATGACGCGCATACGTTCGATCATTTCTTCCCCGCTGATCCCGTCGAGCGTCAGATCGGTCACCACCAGCGCGTAGCCGTTGGGATTGCTGGCAAAGCGCGCCAGCGCCACTTCGGCCTGGCTGCACGCCTCCACGGCATAGCCCAGCCTCTCCAGATATCGCTTCAGCAGATCGAGAAGGGCCGGCTCATCGTCCACCAGCAGCAGTTGCGCTTCTACCACAGTGAGAGGGGAACGTCCCCCGGACTGAACGCGATGCCGAAAGAAGCGCGGTATCCGGTCTGCCGGAATCCCGCCGCGGTGATGTCTTGGTGGCGCGCATCATAATGGCCCACCAGTTGGATCGCCCGGGTTAGGCTATAGGTGAATCCGGCGCCGCCCGAGTAGGTCGAGTAGGGCTGCAGTCCCTGCCCGATTCCTAGCAGAGTGTAGTAGCCGAAATTCGCACCCAGATTCCAGCGCTTGAGCGCGGTGTAGCTGTAGGATGCCGTCCCCGATTGCTGCCGCGACGTCAGGTAAACGCCATTGCCGGGCGTCACCGTCTGGGCGTAGCTCAGGCTCACGGTATACCGCCGGAACGTTCCGGTAAGATCGGCGCTTCCGCTGGGGAAATAGTTAGCTTTATAGAACGCCTGAAATCCCGAGCTCTGACCGAGCAGCGCCGCCACCACCGGATCGAGCGAAATCTGTTCGACACCCTGCACTTCGGATTGGAACACGCCGGCCGCCAGATTGAAGGTCCAGCGTTTGCTCAGCGCCGTCGCAAACATGCCTTCCAGCATATTCACGTCGGATTGGCCGTAGGCGGGTGGAAAGTCGAAATGGATGTGCTCGTAGGTGGCGCCGATCGTGCGTGTCCGGGTCAGACGATGGCGGATGGCTCCGCGCAGCGTGTATCCGTTCAGTCCGGCGAGTCCGGCTGCCTGCCGCCGGACCAGGTATCCGTCACCGCCGGCGGTCAGTACGGTGCGCGGGGACAGGATGAAGTTCACATCCATGGTGGATTGGATGTAATAAATCCTGTTGTCAAACAGAATCGATGTCGGCTGACCGACAAAGTTCGTGGGCAGCGACTCGTTTAGCGGCCCGGTAAAGCCATAGGCCAGTGAGCTGGTGCCGGCAAGCTCCCGGAAATCAAACGCCAGCCGCCGCGATTTCTGATAGGTATATCCGAGCGTCAGGTTGTGGGTGGTGCCGTCAAAGGTGGGCGCGTTCTCGTAATGATAAAAATTGCCGCGATAATCCAGGCCCAACAGCGCCTGCCGCCACTGATGCTGGCCATAGGCGCCCAGATCGAGCTCCATGCCGTATAGCCCGTTGATGGTGACCAGGTTCCCTTTGGAATCGACCGAATACGGCTGCAGCCCGGTGTCATAAATGCCGGTCAGGTCGGCGTAAAAGCGCAGATCCATCTGCTGGCCGCTGCGCGTTCCGATGTCGCTCGCACCGCGCGTGAGCACGCCTGGGCCCATGTACCCGCCCACCTGCGCGAAAGCGCCTGGGGCGACGGAACACACCAGGGCCGCCAGTAATTTTTTCAAGGCGATGACTCCGATTCGTTAGACTGAGAAAGTAACAACTCTACCGAGTCTGACGCCTGCCGCGCAGATCTGTCAAGCTGCGGAGTGTTCGAGAGATCCCGCGCAAGGATTGCGCGGCGCGCGGCATTTCCCGAGCGAGGATGCCACTATGCTGAAACCCATTTTATGGCTGGAGGCGGCCATCGCCGTGTCCGCTTTTGCCGCCGATCTGCCGGTCCGCGAAGTGATTCTTTACAAGCACGGCGTCGCCTATTTCGAACGCGCCGGCGAGTTGAAACCCGGCGAAACCGCCCGCCTGGATTTCAAGGCCGAGGACATGAATGAAGTCCTTAAGTCGCTGACCCTTACCGACCGCAACGGCGGCAAGATCAGCGGCGTTCGCTACGATGCCAGCGAACCGCTGAACAAGCGGCTGGAGGATTTTCCCTTCGCCCTGGGCCAGGATTCGTCTCTGGCCGCGTTTCTCGATCAGATGAAAGGCGCACGGCTCGATCTCACGATGGGCAGCCAGAATGTTTCCGGCGCGATCGTCGGCGCCCGCCTGGTGAAGGCCGACAAGGACACGCCAGAACGCGAGACCGTGGTACTGCTGACCGATTCGGGGGAAATGAGGATGTTCGATCTGGGCGCGGCGAGTGCCATCCGGTTCGCCGATCCTAAGCTCGACTCGCAGCTCAAGGACTATCTTCAGGTGCTCAGCCAGGCGCGTTCGAAGGACCGGCGCAGCGTCTATATCGATTCGACCGGGAGCGCGGCCGGCGAGCTGATCGCCCGCTACATGACGCCGTCGCCGGTGTGGAAATCCAGCTACCGCCTGATCTTCGGGTCGGATCCACAGCCGACGCTGGAAGGCTGGGCGATCATCGACAACACCAGCGGCGACGACTGGAACAACGTGCGGCTGTCGGTGGTGTCGGGCCGGCCGATTTCCTTCGTCAGCAGGCTTTACGAGCCTCGCTACGTGCGGCGGCCGGAGGCGGATCTGGCGGAGAATCAGCCGGTCGCTCCCGTCGTTTTCGGCGGCGCGCTGGGCGTCGCTTCTCCCATGGCTGCACCCCCCGCACCGAAAGACGCCAAACAGATGGCCCGGCGCCTGAGCGCATCCACGGGGTTCATGGCCGATAAGGCCGAGATGGACGTGCCTGCCGAATCGACCATCGCCGCCGCCGCGCAAGGCCGCGACGCGGGTGAGCTGTTCGAGTACAGTTTCGCCTCGCCCGTGACCGTGAAAAAAGGCGAGTCGGCCATGCTGCCGTTCCTGCAACAGAAAATCACCGCGCGCAAGCTGCTGATCTATTCGGAAAGTTTCGGCCTGCACGCCATGGACGCCGCCGAATTGACCAACTCGACAGGCAAGACCCTCGATGGCGGCCCGATCACCGTTTACGATGCCGCGGCGTACGCAGGCGAAGCGCTGGTGGAAACGCTCAAGGCCGGCGACAAACGGCTGATCAGTTACGGCGTCGATCTGGGAACTCGCATCACCACGGCCTTCGATTCCTCGCGCGAACTGGTACGCGAAATCCATCTGCGCCGCGGCATGCTCACCACCAAGACCGCGGTCGATGAGACGAAAACTTACACCATCCACAACGTGGACCCGAAGACGAAGACGCTGATCGTCGAACACCCCGAGCGTCCAGGCTATAAATTGGTCGACCAGAAGCCGCTTGAGACCACCGCGACGGCCTATCGCTTTGAAGTAAAGCTGGCGCCGTCCGCGACGGTCGCGTTTCCGGTTCGCGAAGAGCGCGTTTACGATCAGACCATCGCGATCGGCAGCGCGACCCCGGACATGCTGGTCACCTGGATTCAGAATCGCTCCCTGAGCGATGCCGCCCGCCGCCAGCTCCAGCAGATCTCCGATAAGAAGCGCCAGATCGCCGACAATGACGCCGCCGCGAAACGAGCCGACGCCGACCTGCGCGACCTGTCGCAGGACGAGCAGCGCCTACGTGAAAATATCGCCAGCCTGCAAAGGGTCAGCGGTCAGCAGGACCAGGTGCAGCAGTATGCCCGCCAGCTCGCCTCGGCCGAATCGAAAATCGCCGCCCTGCGTGACACGCAGGCGCAACTGCGCCGCACGCGAAGTACGTTAGAATCGGAACTGGGCTCGCTGATCGAAAACGCCGAATTCTGACCGCGGATGAACCTTGCTCTGATCGGATATGGCAACGTGGGGCGCGCCTTCGCCCGATTGATTCAAGCCAAGCGCGCCCAGTTTCCGTTTCGCATTGTCGCCATCCACACCCGGCACGGCAGCGCCTATGCCCCTAAAGGCCTGCCCGTCGAACCGGCCATGGGAACCGCGGCCGCCAGCGTCGAAGAGTTTCTCGATCGCGCGCGCGCCGAAGTGGTCCTCGAATTAACAACTCTGAACCCTGCGACCGGGGAGCCGGCGATTTCCCACATCCGGGCCGCCTTCGCCCGCGGACTGCACGTCGTCACCGCGAATAAAGGTCCCATTGCGCACGCCTACGCCGCGCTGGCCGACGAAGCCAGGCGAGCCGGCGCCGAGTTCCGCTTCGAATCGATCGTGATGGATGGAGCCCCGGTCTTCAACCTCGCGCGGAACACGCTGCCCGGCTGCCGGATTCGCGGCTTCACGGGGGTGCTCAATTCGACCACCAACGTCGTCATCGAAGCGCTGCGCGCCGGGCGCAGCCTGGAAGACGGAATCGAAGACGCGCGGCGGATCGGCGTCACCGAAGCCGACGCCCGCTACGATATCGACGGCTGGGACGCCGCCGCAAAGACGGCCGCACTGGCCAATGTCCTAATGGATGCGCGAGTGACGCCGCTCGATGTGGAGCGCCGCGGCATCGGTCGTCTCACGCCGGAAAAACTCCTGGCACTCAAGGGGCAGGGAAAGACCATTCGTCTGGTGAGCCGCGCCCGCTGCGCGCCCGCCGGATTGAAGCTGCGCGTCCGCGCGGAGGTGATCGAAGAAACTGATATTCTCGCCAGCGCGCTCGGTACCTCCAGCCTGCTACTCCTCGATACAGACCTGATGGGCACCATCGGGACCATCGAAATGAATCCTGGCGTCGAGCAGACCGCCTACGGCGTTTTCAGCGACGTGGTCGACATCGCGAAAGCTTTGTAGTGGCGAAGTCGGCGCTGGGCCCCTCCCGCCCGTCGCTAAACGCGTGGCGTGAGGCGCAACGTGAGGTCGCGGGCAGTATCGAAATGCTTCTGACATCCTGGGAGCCGGCGCTACCAGAAACCGACCCGCGTCACCACCACGCCCAACTTCCTCTGATCCCCGGGCGCAAAAAACGTCTTATCGACCATCAGGGTCACCGTCACATCCCCGGTGCCGTCCGGTCCCGGCACGGCGATGGTATAGGCCCCCGGATTCCCAAACGATTCCTCCGCCGCCAGTTGGCCATCCACCAACATCTTCAGATGCCGCGCCGGCGCCTGGGGCGGGATGAAAATCGCTACGCGCAATGGCGTCTTATGCTCGGGGCGCTTCAGCACCACCGTCGCCTGATCCGCCATCCACCGATCCGGCGCGTAAATTCCACGCACGATCTGCGGGGCCGCCTGAGGATCGGCCGGATCGATCGATGTAAGCTGCGGTTTGCGCTCCACCACCATTTCTGCGCGAATCCGGTCGATGGGCCCGCTCGAAACCTCGAACGGCAGCAGCCCGCGGCTCCCCTGGGAATAAGCGGACCGCCCGTCGAGCGAAATCAGCCGCAACGGAATCGTCGGACGAATCTCTTCCTGGGCGATCGGCGAAAGCAGCGCATTGGTCTTCAGCGGCAGCGCCAGATCGCTGCTGACAACCATCTCCCCGGGTTGCAGTACCTGCCCGTTGGGCATCGGCAGCGCGCCTTCGGTTTCCAGATACCAGCGCAATCCCCATTCCGCGTTGATCCAGACGCGCCGCGTCGCCGCCTCCTGTTGCAGCGATCGCGCGAACTGCCGGTAGGCGTCCCAATGCTGGTAGTTTACGACCGCCAGCCCAAGAGACAATGCCATCTGCAGGCCAAAGCCCGTTGCGAGCAGCGCCGGCCGGCAGTCGCGGGCCGCCAGAATGGCCACCGGGGCGGCGATCGGCAGCAGGTATCGCGCCGATCCCGCAAAGAACACCACCGCCGCCCCGGCAAAAAAAATCAGAATCCAGGCCGACAGGAACCCGCGACCGATTGCCGAAGCGAGCAGCAGAACTCCGCACCCTAGCGAAAACCAGAACAGCGGGTTCGGATCGTAAACGGCGCCGGCGCCCGCCGCGATCGCCCCCGCGATCCATTTCCATCGCGGTCCGCGCAAAAACAGCACGAGGAGCGGCGAAACGATCCATCCGGCGTGCACCACCAATGCCATCGCGCTGCGCAGTTTGTTCGGGCCCGCCTGCAAATGATAGCCGCGCATGTAGCCGGCCAGCATCGCCGCGGGCAGTACCCCGCTCGAAAAATATTCGTAAAGCTGCCAAGCTCCGATCGCCGCCGGAGCGGCCAGTAGCGCGCCCCAGGCCGGAATCCACGCGCGCCGCTTCTGATATAGATACACCGCCAGAATCGGCGGAAGCAGAACCGACTGATACGCCGCCAGCCCCGCCAGCGCGCCCGCTGCCGCCGAGGCGACCAGCGCGGCCATCGAGCTTTCCTCTACCGCCTTCACGAAACAGGCCACCGTGAGCATCCACAGGGCCAGAAACGGCACATCCGCTTCGAGCGAATTTCCGTTGACCACGAATGCCGGAACCGCCAGAAACAGCAGCGTCGCCCCTAGCGGACGATCGCAAAATCTCCGCGCCAGCGACCACATCGCCAGCGCCGCGATCAATGACCATAAAATGTAGCGGAAATGAAAGGGCGCCTCCCGCACTTCGCCCATCGCGGCCAGCGGCGCAGCTAGGATCCAGGAATTCAGCGGACCGTGCGGATGCCCGCGCATGTCCACCAGGTCGCCTTGGAACAGATATTTTGCCTGCGTCGGATGCAGCGGGTCGATCTGCGCATGTTCGGCGCCGTAAAGATAATAAGGATCGTCGCCCTGGATCGCCTGGTTCAGAAACGGCAGCCGCAAAGCCAACACGATCAGCGCCGGCGCCAGCCAAAGATAGCGCGCGTTTACCACTGCACCGGCTGGCCCGGCTCCAATTCCCAAACTTCGGTGTCGGGCAGATCGCGGATCAGCTCCGCCAGTTGCGCCGGCCGCCCGGTGAGCTGCGGAAACGTGCCGTAGTGAACCGGGATCACCTTGCGGACGTTCAGCATCCGGCAAGCCAGCGCCGCTTCGCGCGGGCTCATCGTGTACAGATCGCCGATCGGCAGAATCGCCAGCTCGGGATGGTAGAGCCGTTCGATCAGTTGCATGTCGGTGAACACATTGGTATCACCTGCACAATAAAGATTGCGCCGGTCCGGGAGCCGGACCACGTATCCCGCCGCTTCGCCGCCGTAAATAATTTTGTCGCCGTCCTGAATGCCGCAGCTGTGGACGGCGTGAGTCATCGTGGCGGCAATCGGCCCCACCGCGACGGTTCCTCCTTTATTCATCCCGATCACGTCCTTCACGCCCTTGCTTTCCAGCCACCGCGCCGTCTCGAAGATCGCGACCACCTGCGGCGAAAATTTCTTGGACAGAGACAGCGCATCGTAAATGTGGTCGAAATGACCGTGTGTAACGAGCATCACGTCCAGACGGTCCACCGAAAATTTCTGAGGATAGGCCGGATTGCCTTCGATCCACGGGTCTACCAGGATCACTTCGCCGGTGGTCAATCGAAATTGGTACGTGCCATGGCCAAGCCAGGTGATTTCAATCATAAGTTCGATTCTAGTGCCTGCCGGAAGCGAGTGTGAGCTTCAATGCCTGGCGACCGCGATCGGAAGTTGAATCCCGTCGCCATACTTGGCGAATCCGGGAATCGTCACCGGCAGATGTCCGCCGATCGGGATCTCTCCGAAAAGCGCCTTCACCGCCGAGACCTCCGAGGGAACCGTCGGACTGAACGTCGTCAGAAATGCGCCGGCTTTCGGAAAGGTCCCGAGCACGTACGGACTGCCCATCGCCACCAGCACCGACGGCGACGCGCTCAGTTTTTCAAGGAATTGCGGAAGATCGCCGCCCATGGCGTTGCCGGTCAGAAAAACCGCGATCACCACCGCTGAACAGGCGCTGATGTCGCCGGCATTGTCCGACATCGCCGCCAGCGGCATGGACGGATCGACGAAAATCACGCGCGCGCCCGCCGCGCGGCTCCGGAACTCGGCCGCCATCCGCTGGCCGTATTGCGACATTCGCCGCTCCACCGCCACCACCAGGCAGGCCTGATTGGGCTGAGCCAGCGGCACCAGGCCGCGATCGTTGCGTACCAGCGTCACGGCCCGATCCGAGATCTGTTGCACCCGGTCGCCCGCATCCTTCGCTTCGAGTACGTCGCTTACTTCGTCCAGATCGACAAGCCGTTTCCGCGTGATTCCCGTGCGGATCTTGGCCTCCAGAATCCGCAGCACGCTTTCATCGATGCGCTGCCGCGAAATCTGTCCGCGCTCCATCGCCCGCAGCACCGCGTGGATCGCCTTTTCCGGATCGGGCGGCATCAGCAGCACATCCGCGCCGGCCTCGATTGCCCGCACCGATCCATTGGCGGAATCGAACTTGCCGGCAAACCCGAGCATATCCAGCGCATCGGTGACAATCAGGCCCTTGAACCCCAGTTCGTTTCGCAGCAGGCCCGTCAACACCTTGGGGGATGCCGTGGCGGGAATGTCGTCGGGCTCGATGGCCGGGACGGCCATGTGCGCCGTCATGACCGCGTCCACTCCATGGGAGATCGCCGCCTCAAAGGGTTTCAGTTCCACCGCATCCATGCGCTCGCGTGAAGCATCCAGCCGCGCCAGGCCTAGGTGGCTGTCGATGTTGGTGTCGCCGTGGCCGGGGAAATGCTTCACGGTTACCAGGACGCGATTCTTCGGATCCGAATGCGCGCCTTCCAGATAGGCGACCACGTCATCGGAAACCTGCTGCGGATTCTCGCCGAAGGATCGGACATTGATGACCGGATTGTCCGGATTCACGTTCACGTCGGCCACCGGCGCGAAAAGCCATTGCACTCCCAGCGCCCGCGCCTCCCGAGCCGTTTCCATCCCCTCATACCGCGCCGCTTCGACGTCACCCGCCGCGCCGATGGCCATGTTGTAGGGAAATCGCGGACCATCGGTGACGCGCATGGAAGCGCCCCGCTCAAAGTCGGCGCCCACGATCAGCGGCGTCTTGGCCAGCTTCTGCATCTGGTTCAGGAACAGCGCGAAGGCGTGCGGCTCGGCGTTCCGCACCAGCCCGTTCTGCACGCGATTGTTGACGATCAGGCCTCCGATCCGCAGATCGTGGACCCAGTGCCGGTATTTTTCGTACTCCTTCGACTGCCGGCTTGGAACGTCGCCATAGCAGACCCCGATAACCATCTGCGCGACGCGGTCGTGCAGGCTCATCGACCGCAGCAGGGCCTGCGCCGCGCGCTGCTCGGCGGTGAGCGGCGCCCGCTTCGGTTTTGCCGCGGGCTTTGCCGCCCAGGCAGTGCCGCAAGCCAGCAGCGCCAGCACCGCGGCGGTCCATCGCATGTTTCTAGTGTAGAGGATGATCGATTTTTTTCTAAAAAATACTTTGCTGCCGTTTCAACGTCCCGAAGGTCCCGATGTTGGAAATCGCAAACGACCCCTGCCACTGGCTGTCGTCGCGGGAGCCGATGGAAAAGCGCCGGTATTGAACGCTGAATCCGCAGCAGTTGGTATTGTAGGTCACCTGGGCATCCCAGAACTGCAGCAGCCCCTGCCGCACATCGTAGTAAACGTCGAATCCCGTGTTCCACCCCCGGCTGTTGGGATTTCCATAGCCGATCCGCGTGTGGAACTGGTTGGCCCTCGGCTCCAGCACCGTCGGCTCGTCAATGTCGGTATGTCCGAACCCCCAGAACCATCTCTGAATCCGTCCATCGACCGACACGCTGCTGTTCGCCACCCGCTTGGTTAACGGATCGTAATCCAGGCGCCATTCGAAATTGACCCTCGACTGCACCCGCAGCACGCTCGAAACTGGCGAAAAGCTGCGCGGCCCATCCAGGAACGCGAAGCCGGTCAGGTCGATCTCCGGCTCGATTACGTTGCGCTGTCCGGCAAGCACCGCACCGCCGAAGGTCGGATCGAAGTAGCGGTCCCAGCGAACCTGCCAGGAAAGAAAATCCGAAATATTCCCGTTCTTGTCCTTGGCCATCAACCGGTTGGTGAGGGAAAACTCAACCTGGTTGGTATTGGCCAGAATATCGGTGCCGTCGAAGCGGATCAGGTCGTTGAAGTTGTCGATCCCGTTGACATACTTATAGGTCACCCGCGGCTCGATCACATGCTTGACCTTCTCGCCCATCCACTTGGGTGGACGATTGAACACCCGCTCGAGCGACGGCAGGACCAGGTCCACCGAAACGTCGCGCTCGCCGCGTAGAATCGCGCTCTGGCTCAGCAACGGACTGGTCTGGCCGTTATCGACTACTTGAGCCAGGCTCTGTCCGTATTCCGTTTCGTGAATGCCGAACGTCGGAATGAGCTGAATGTCGCGCCAGCGGAAGGCGGTCGAAATGTGCGGCGCCAGGTCCAGGCGATTGACGAAATGGCTGGTTTGATAGAGCGGTTCGGTGCGGCCCAGTAACCCGGCGCTGGATTCGAAGGAAAACCAGAAAGGCCATCCGTTGAGGTCGATCTCGTGCTGCCGCTCGTCGAACTCGGCCTCCGGAAATTTGCGAATCTCGATCGTATCGCCCGGGATCGTGGTTTGAAAATTCACGTCGCGCTGGGCCAGAAAATCAACATCGAAATCGGACCAGTTTTTGGTGACGAATCCAATGGAGTGGGTCTCGGAAAAGACAGCTTCATTAAAAGATTGAGTAAACTGTTGTATGAATTGAAAAGAAGAGAGATAGTCGAGCTGGCCGTGTGCCTCCCAGCCGTCGCCCAACTCGTATTTCCCCAACAGATTGACGCGCAGTCCACTGGACGTGTAGGCGTTTTGCTGTGTTGCATTCAAGCCTAATATATTCAGATCAAAACCGCTGTTTTCATTCAATTTACCCCGCAGTTCCGCCATGCTCTCCACACCCGCCTGACTGTAGTACAGCGCCCGGTAGGTCAGATCGTAGCTGCGGCTGATCGCCCAGTAATAGCCCACCCCGATCATCTTGCCGTGTAGCGAGCTGTTCCCTACATTCGGGATTAAGAAACCACTCTTACGAGGCTCTTTTTTAAGGGACTTATAGAACCACGGCGTATAGAAGACCGGCAGATTCCGAAGATAAAACCAGGTATGGTGCGCGACCGCATGGTCGCCCGGAATCAGGTCGAACTCCGGCCCCCGCAGAGTCCACCAGGGGCGCGGCAACAAACAATCGGTGATGAAGCCGTCGTGAAGGATATAGCGATCCTCGATCCTTTCGGCCCATTTGCTTCGAAAATAAAAGGGGTTCTGCGTTGTCAACAATCCCGGCCGAGCCTGAATCTGGGCGTTGGCGGTGCCGCTCACGTTGTAGAACTTCCCCGTTTCCTGATCGATGTTGTATTCCACGCGGTCGCAGTTGAGGGTTTCGCCGCGATCGTAGTTTATGTAGTGGACATGCCCCCTTGCCTCGACATCTCCCGTGTCCGTGTTCCAGTCGAGCTCGTCTGCTGTAAGCAGCATATCGCTCGTTTCGATCACCGCATTCCCCCGCAGGTGATACCACGGACCATCCTGGGTCTGCTCGACGGCGTCCACGTGGTATTCTCCTGGCGCGGGCCCATTGGCGTGCGGGATTTTTATTTTCTGATTGACATTCGGACTAGGCAGGACTTGCTGGGGTGGCGCCGGCAAGGCCGGGCTGAACGTTTGAGCCGAAGAATTAAGGCAAAAACCGAGGCTTAGTACTAGAAAAAAAACCGAATACACGGTACAAAGTACGTGACAAAAGGCACCGGATATGGTACGAAAGATGAAGGCGACGGTACTAAGGCGCCTGAGGTAACGGCTGGGGCTCAACCGAGCACCGTAACAGAGACCAGTCGGAGGAGTCAAGCAAGAAGTCAAGCGAGAGATGATCTGTGATGCGGTGTCCCTACTGCCAGGCTGCAAACGAGGCTGATGACAGAAGATGCGTCCGTTGCGGACGCCGTCTGCAATCGGCGTCGCCCCGTCCTGCTTCCGATACTTTTCCGCTTTCAATCTCGCCGGCCCCCGCTTTCGAATTTCTTCCGGGACGCGACCCGGCTGCCGCCGTGCCGCCGGAACCGGTAAGCTACCAACCACCGCTATTCCGTGACGTATCCGGAGGGCCGAAGGTAATCCCGATTCCGACGCTGACTCCGCACCGGCCGCGGGCGC
>Ga0335085_10011994_pt1 | contig 12804 bp, 17 predicted proteins | sample Lox_Sample_45_FD_206712 | JGI IMG/M metagenome (GOLD analysis project Ga0335085, IMG submission 206712) | Soil microbial communities from Loxahatchee National Wildlife Refuge, Florida, United States - Lox_Sample_4.5 | ecosystem: Environmental > Terrestrial > Soil > Wetlands | place: USA...
TGAGAAACTCGAATCCTAATTCGGAGAGACTATCTGGGCCGCGCAACTGACGAAACACAATGCGCGCCTCCGCTTCTCGCCCAGCTTCGGGCCAGGACACAATAGTGTCCGCGCCGGGCTTCAACCTGGCAAGGGTCTTGATCATGCCGCCATGCTTGGCGATCAGCACAGTTTCTGCCGGTTCTTCATGCCAATTCGCATCCAAATCCTGCCAACGGAGAGAGACGGCATAGTGTCGGGGGAGACGAGCGCTACGTCTTTTGTAGGGTTTGACCTGTTCGGCGTATTCAGCGATGGCTTCTTGGTCGTCGCGGTTCAGGGCGAGGAATTTGATTCCCATTCGGACGCCGGGCGTTGAATGCACGACTTCGCCCTCAATATCCACCTGGCGACCACTGGGAAGTTCGAAGCGGACCCGAACCCCAGTTTTAGGTTCCAAGGTGTCACGCGAGAGGACCAAAATGCCCCCCAAGCTGATGTCTCCCGTCCGGCCCGTCATGGATATCCCTCCGGCCAGGTTCTCCACTCGGGCTACTAAAGGGAACCGTGGGTGTTTGCGAGGGTTGCGCCCCAACAAGGACGTGGGGCTGCGTAAATTCTCCATTGGCTCACTCTGCGACTCTTGTTCAGAATTATAGACCCAGGGTTCGCGTAACACGGGAATATTTCGCACAGTGGAGCGGTGGTACCCAACTTGCACGGCTTCCCTTTCTTTATCGACTCACAGCAGGCATACCGGTCCCCCGCGAGCATCTCCTGGCCCCTCTTCAGCGTGATCGAGGTGGTTGCCGGTATGTGCGAGGTTTTTTTGGAGTTGGGGATGTCGGAGCAAATCTCATCATGGAAGAAGGTCTCGACGACAGTCTGACTTCGGTCTTCTCCAACCGGAGTTCGACCACTGGTCCGCTTCCGGCCCATAAGCGGTGCCGATGACTGTGCGATTCTCAGTGCTCAAGTCTCCGTAAGAGACGCTTTGGGTCAGCCTGTGGCCCTCCAAGTCCCAGTCCTCGATGGTCCCCTTGTCCATCGCTCGCCTTCTCTTCACTCACGTTTGCCTCCCGTACATACGCAGTTGCGGAATGGACTGGCATTTATGACAACAAGGGAGAACAGCCCTTCTGAGCAGTCAAGCCGAATTGTGGCTGTGAAATGCGCTAAGGGCATTCCGATTAATTGCCTCTTGATTCCTTTGCCACAAAATCGGTACCATCCTGCGCCATGAAGCAGATCATTACTCGCCGCAGTTTTCTCAAAACCACAGGAGTGGCGACCGCGGCGCTCAGCACTGCCCGGCTGCACGCGCAGCAAGCCTATGCGCCCACTTGGGACTCTTTAGGCAAGCATCCCGACCCCGCCTGGTTCAGCGATGCGAAGTTTGGAATCTACTGCCACTGGGGGATCTACTCCGTCCCAGCCTTTGACAATGAGTGGTATTCGCGCAACATGTATATTCCCGGCCAGGGCGCTAACACTTACCACAAGTTAGTTTACGGGCCGCCGTCGAAATTCGGTTACAAGGATTTCCTCCCCATGTTCTGCGCGGAGAAATTCAATCCCGAGGAGTGGGCGGAGTTGTTTCGTAAGGCGGGCGCGAAGTTCGCCGGACCGGTCACCGAGCACGCCGATGGATTCTCCATGTGGGACTCCCGGGTCAACGAATGGAACGCCGCGCGCCTGGGGCCATGTCGCAACGTGGTGAGCGAGATGGCACGTGCCCTTCGCAATGAAGGCATGAAATTCCTGGCAACGTTTCATCACCAATGGCTCTGGGGCTGGTATCCGACGGAGGACAGGACGCTCGACACTGGGAATCCCCAATACGCCGGCCTCTATGGCCCGCCCGCACCGGGCAGTCCCTTCAATTATGATCACGGGATGCCGCAGGCGCCTCTGCCGCCCCAACCGTTTCAGGACCAGTGGGAAGCCAAGCTGAAAGAGGTGATCGACAAATACCAGCCCGACCTCATCTATTTCGACTCGCGCCTGAACATCATTGATGAGGACCGCCGCAAGGACCTGCTGGCTCATTATTACAACTGCGCCGAGCAATGGGGCAAGGAAGTGGGGCTGACTTACAAGGATCAGGATCTTCCCACTGGCGTGGCCATACCCGATTTCGAGCGTGGGCGCCTGGCGGATCTCGCGCCCTTCAAATGGCTCACCGACGACGCGATCGACTGGAACTCCTGGAGTCACGTCCAGAATCCGAATTACAAATCCGCCGACCGGATTGTCGACCAATTGGTGGACACGGTCAGCAAGAACGGAAACCTTCTGCTCGACGTCACGCCAACGGCGGAGGGGGTCATCCCCGAAGCCGTGCGGGAGCGCCTGCTCGCCATTGGCAAATGGATGACAGTGAATGGTGAAGCGATCTACGGCACACGGCCTTGGAAGCTATACGGAGAGGGGCCGACGCATGTCCAGGGAGGGGCCTTCGGTGAGGAGAAGAGTCCGGACTTCACCGCGCGCGATATCCGCTTCACCAGCCGCTGGAAGACTCTTTACGCGATCGCGCTTGACTGGCCCCAGAACGTAGGCGAACTGGTCATCAAATCACTCAACACGAATGGTGCGAGTTTAGCCAAAGGTCAGATTGCGAGTGTTTCTTTGCTGGGCAGCGATGCCAAGCTCTCCTGGGAGCACGGCGCCGAGGGACTCAAAATAGGCTTGCCAACTCAGAAGCCGGGAGACTTCGCGTTCGCATTCAAAATCCTTCTCAATTGAAGGCAAACCCGCCATGCGTCCCTTCACGCCCCTCCTCATAACCGGGACCATTCGGTAATGCCCGAACCCCCGGCGTCGATCCCGAGGAACTTGCGCGGGGTGAACTGTGCGAGGAAACGGGCCTAATCGCTGCCAGCATGACTCTTCTCGGGGCCGTATGGATCGCTTACGGCTTTGTCCATCAGAAGCAACATGTTTACTTCGCCACGGGCCTATCGCCCGCCAGCGCGGACCCCGACCCGGAAGAGCACGATCTGGTTCTGCGAGCCGTCCCGATTGCCCAGTTCGAGGAGATGATTCTCAACGGAACGTATATACCGTGGCCTGTACGGCGCATTGGACTGGGAGCGGCTGCGGCAGGCTTATCCCCGGCGACACATTCGGGGTCGAAATGAAGGGCACGACCATGTGGGTTAATGCCCCCCGCGATGGCAATACTGGAAAGCCAGTCCGGGCCAAATATCGCATTTTGGACGTTCGACCCGTGCAATGATTTGGTCGCGGTTGGGATAGGCATCATTCAGCGTTCGACGTTTATTCTCGCTGCCTCGGGTGGTAGACTTGTGCCATGAAACACGAAAAGCATCTTTGGTTTGCTCGTCCCGCGAGCGAGCGTGCAAGTCTCGGCCAGCAGCCGCTGGAGAAGAAGTCAGGCCTTCAAATCGGGCCAAGGCTGGGAAGAGACAAGAAACTACCCAAGGGCGGCAAAATGATTGCCCCGCATCGCTAGCCGCGTGGGCCGTCATGCCAGCGTTGGTGGTGGGCATTCGAGTGCGGCCCCCGTACCCGGTATCTGCGATGTCACAGGGCCTCCCTTTCAGTGCGCACTGTTGCTCATTTGGGCCATCTCGGTGATTATAGTGTCCCCTTCTGCCTTGCAGTAGCACCTTGGAGGCATTTCTTGGACGACTGACCAGAGGAGGGCCATACCAAGCGGGCAAAGGCGTTCCTGCTTGTGGCGTGCATCGTCGCCCTGATAACCTCCCTTTGCCCGCGCAGAGTGAACTCCCGGACAATGGCTGCGGCACACGCCAAGAACTGCATCGGCGAGACGACGACGGCCTGCGGCAAGGCTGCCAGCACGAACTGCGCAGAGCGGAAGGGGCATTGACTGCGGATGCGCCCTCCGATGCTTGACGTTCGAGCGGGCGCAGATGATTTGCCCGCCTTTGGCGAAAGGCAGCGGCGACCATGAGGCTACCCACTGATGCCAGGCGTCAAAACCTCGAAGAGGCTCTGGCCAGCATCATGGACGCTCTGGGCGATAGGTGGTTTCGCTTCTTCTATATCAGCCCCTCCGATTTCCCTAATGTTCTGGCGAGCACGTGGACGGAGTTGACCCGCCGAGGCTGGCTAGAAGAAGAGTTCTTGAATTTTGAAATGTACCGACTCACTCCGCTCGGATATGCGACGGCCCTCAAGATATCAGGGCGTTCGGATGACCCTCAATTCCACGAAAAGCTTGGGAGGCTTTGCGAGGTCATGAAAGACACCCGCAAGGGCAGGGCCGATTTTGCTCTCATTCCTTTCCAGGAATTGGTGGCGGAATCCGGCGTTTCCGAGGCATTTGCATACAATGCGCTTGACGCCGACCTAATTCGCCACATATTGGGGAGAATTGGCGCGACCTGGGATGGGGAACACCTCGTGAGAGTGCCGAACGATTTCGGCCTTGCTCCAATATGATTCAGCCACGCCGCACGCTCCTGCCATCGAAAAATGGAGGGACCTCACGTGAACATCGGCAAACGGCTCCTGGTACTGCGTGCCGCAAGGAACCTCTCGCAGGGCGACATCGAGAAGCGCTCGGGGCTCCCGCGTCCATATGTCTCCCGCGTGGAGAACGGGCATACCATCCCAAGCCTCGAAACTCTCCAGCGATGGGCAAAAGCCCTGGAGGTCGAGGTCTACCAGCTATTCTTCGAGAGCGAGGGAAAGCCTGAGCCCGCCCCCGCAGGCGGAATGGAAGCCTTGGACAGAACTGAGAGGGAACTCCTCGCGCTCTTTCGGCAGGTCAATGAGGCAGACAGGCAACTCATGCTCCATGTCGCCCGCAAGATGGCCAAAAAGAGGGCTTAACGGAACCATCCTTGTCTTGGTGTTTCGACCACGGCGTCGTAAATTTCAGAAGCAAGTTTCTTCATTCCTCTCTTTCCAACCTCCGCTGATCACTCTCCCATTCGCTTCACATGCATGGCTGGTTAGCTGGGGGGTCCCAAAGAAGGGCTCTTGGGCAACCGCCGACACGTGGAGGATTTTAGGCGCAGGTCTATGCTACCCTCTCTTTTCCTCGCAAATCTTCGGGTCTTCCCAGGCCCCGAGCAGGAAGGTACACTACTTAACCACACCGGGCGCTTGCTCGCTCATGCCAGTCACCCAGCCCGGATACCACCGGAATATATTCCCTGTCAAGCTGGCGACGAAAATGTCTCCATTGTGCCCGAGCGCCAGTTGGTGCCCCGGACTTTCCACCGAGCCGAGAATCTTGCCGGTGGCAATGTCGATGCGCATGATGCGTCCCGCCAGCGTGTCGTAGGCAAGATTCTCCTGGTTGTTTCGGTGAGTGATGATCCACAGCTCGTCTTGGGGTGAAATGGCCATTCCCTGGGTAGCGCCCAGGTGGGTCCACTGGCGAAGGAACTTTCCGTTGGAGTCAAAAATCTGGATGCGGTTGTTCTCGCGGTCGCTGACGTAGACGTTCTGGTGGGAATCGACCACGATGGAATGCGGCGTATTGAACTCGCCGGGACCCTTGCCGCGTTTGCCCCATTCGAGCAAATACTTCCCATCGGCCGAAAACTTCACCACGCGCGAATTGCCGTAGCCGTCGGTGACGAAGAAATCGCCGTTCGGCAGGAAGGCAATGTCGGTGGGGCGATTGAAGCAGTCATGGGTGGCGTCCGGCTTCCCCTTGGTGCCCCAGGAGCGCAGAAGTTGGCCTTCCGTCGAAAGTTCAATAACCATGTGGGTCCCAGTATCGGTCGTCCACACGTGCCCGTTCCGGTCGATGCGAAGCCCGTGCGGGGTGCTGAACAGGCCCTTGCCCCAGGACCGCATGAATTTCCCGCTGGCATCGAAAACCACCACGGGGTCGGCTCTCGGACCGCGCTGGAAGGCATACACGTTTCCCGCCTTATCCACGCCGTCCGCCGAGACGCGGCCAAACCTCCAGCCGTCCGGCAAGGTATCCGGCTCTTCGCCAAAACGGATCATGACCCGGTATTTGAGCAGGCCACCTTCATGGGGATTCCACCCCTGTTGTGCAAAGGCAGCGGTGACAAAACAAACCACCAGTGACAAGAATGCTCTTTTCATATGCATGCCTCGTGTGTCCTTGGCGAGCGAAATGAGGATACAGTCGGGGCACCATGAGGATCAATATGCATTTCGTTGAGAAGATCCAACGGGTGCGGTTGCGCCGCCACAGCGCCCGGACGCAAATGCTGCCAGCGATGCCAAGTCCCAGTGAAGCTCCTAAGGCCTCATGGGGGACGCCGAAATGCGTCGGGCACACCCTCCAACGCTACCTTCGCAAGCTCTATTGACTTACTTGCTTTTCTGCGATTTCATTGGAACACGCCCATCTCAGGGGGAAAACATGAATCGCCGATCCTTTCTTTGTTCTTCAGCCCCGCTCTTGGGAACCGGAATAACGGGTTGGAGCGATGGCCAAGCCGGACAAATCCACGCACATACGATCAGTGCGGCAGCGATAATGACCGAGTGCGCCAACCGCTTTCTGGCCGCCCTCGATGCGGATCAGCGCGCACGGGCCGCCTTCCCGTTCGACACTGACGAACGGATGGACTGGCACTACATCCCGAAGGCACGCAAGGGCCTACCCCTGCGCGAGATGGCACCGTATCAGAAGCACCTGGCGAGCGCTCTTCTGGCAGCCGGGCTCAGCCAGTCGGGGTACATCAAGGCAGTTACCATCATGAGTCTGGAAGAAGTGCTGAGGATTATTGAGAACGACAGGGGGGAGATTCGTAACCCCGAGAAGTATTATTTCTCCATCTTTGGCTCACCCTCCGATACCGCACCGTGGGGCTACCGCATCGAGGGTCACCATCTGAGCCAGAATTACACCATCGTCAAAGGCAAGGTGATCGATGGCCCAAGCTTTTTCGGCGCAAACCCTGCCCAGGTCCGGCAAGGGCCGCGCAAGGATCTGCGTACCCTTCCGGCGGAAGACGACCTCGGGTTCCAGGTGATACATGCCCTTGACGAAAAACAGCAGAAAACCGCCATCGTGGACCCCACCGCTTATAAGGAAATCCTGACCGCCGCGAGCCGCAAGGCGGCGCTTCAGGGTCAGCCTTCCGGGGTTTCGGCTGCCCAAATGAACCAGCGGCAATTTGACGCGCTCAGGGCGTTGATGGAAGAGTATGCCCACAATGTGACCGAGGAGGTCGCTGGCCGTCGAATCGAACAGATTAACCAAGCTGGCCGGAGTATTTTCTTTGCGTGGTCGGGAGGGATGAACCCGGACGACCTGCACTATTACCGTGTTCAGACACCCTCCTTCCTGATTGAGATGGACGATACTCAGGACAACGCCAACCATATCCATTCGGTGTGGCGGGACTTTACGGGGGATTTCGGGGAGGACCTTCTCCACGAGCATTACCGGACTAGCCACCCGAGTAGTGAATAACGCACACACGGAGTAACCATTCGCGACAGGTGCACCCTTGCTGCCTAGAGCCTCTACAAACTCTGGAAAGAGGGGGATACCTTTGCCGAGGCGGCTCAGAGAATGGAGCGAAAGACGTAGAGAATTACGGGTTCAACCCTGGCGGCAGGTACAACGATGCAGGCTTTCGTTGTGACGGGGAAGTGTTCGCTCCTTGACCCTTTTTCGTTTCCCTTTTGGGAATGGCGGGCGTCAACAGCTAAACTTGCGGGTGCGGACTTAAGAGGGTCGCGAAGGAGAGCGATCACGTTCGTCCTTGGCGGTTTCGTAGCAATCTTCGTTATCGCATTGCTGGCGTTCTTAGTCTATAAAACGCCGGTGGATCGCGAACGATGAGGGAGTGTTGGGTTCGGAGGCCATGAAGCCATGGATGCCATTGAGGTGTTGAAGACAAGGCGGGCGGTCCGGACCTACAAGCGCGAACCGGTATCCAGGAACATCATTGAAGATATCGTTGATTGCGCACGCCTGGCGGCGACGGCGATCAACATCCAGCCTTGGGAGTTCGTAGTGGTGACAAATCCTGACGTGCTGCGCAGCATTGCCAAGACCACCGACTTCGGAGGGTTCATTGCAGACGCCCCAGTATGCGTCGTGGTGATATGCCGAGACACGAAGTATTACCTCGAAGACGGTAGCGCCGCCTCGCAGAATATCCTGTTGGCTGCCCGCGCCCACGGCTTAGGGTCTTGCTGGGTCGCCGGGGATAAGAAGCCCTATGCGGCGGAAATCTGCAGGATAGTGGGAGCGCCCCCTGGCTACAAGTTGATCAGCCTGATCCCCATTGGCTTTCCGGCGGAGAACCCGGAAAAGAGCAAGCGGCCACTTTCAGATGTGCTGCACTGGGAGAAGTACTAAAGCTTTTGTAAGCAAAACGATAATAGCGGCATTGGATACGCTAAACCTTGCCATCGAAGCACACCTCTCGCTGTATAATCTGAGTAAAGGTACTCTGCATTCACAGTATTCGTGGGGTACAGGGCTGCTGTCATGAACAAGAGCGACGTGCTTCGCTATAAGAATCTTCTCCTTTCAAAGCGGCAGGAACTTTCCGCCGGCAAGAGCCTGATCGGTTCGTTACCCATTGCAGGTGAGCTTCGCGGGGACCCGCTCGACATCGCCAGCAGTGAAACTGACGCTGCCACGCAAATCCGCTTGCATCAGACAGACGGCAAGCTTTTGCGCGCCATTGAGGATGCCTTAACGCGGATTCGGCACGAGGAATTTGGCATCTGCGCAGAATGCGGGCAGCCGATCAGCAAGGCACGCCTGGAAGCGGTGCCCTGGGCCAGGCGGTGTAGAGACTGCAAGGAACGACAGGACTCTCAAAGCTGAGGCGCTGACGTAAGGCTGGGGGACTGTATCACCACGATTATGGGTGGAAAAGATGAGCCTGCGGTTTGGCTTTGGAAGTGCGGCTCAGCTAACGGAAAAGTTCAGCGGTTGCTATAGAGGAGAACAAAAATTCTGGAGTTCGGCCACGAACTACAGGCCTTTCATCAAGTTTGCCATCGTGGTATCCAAGCCTCTGGCAATGATTTGCAACGTTATGATGCCAACTTCTCGCTTGCCCCTCTCAATGTCCGAAATGTGTCCTCGGTTCATATCCAAGTAAGCCGCCATATCGGTTTGCGTCCACCCCTTTCTCATTCGCAAGGCTTGGATGCGCTTTCCTAGCTTGACTAAGAGGGCATGGTTGCCGGTGGACATGCGCCCATAGTGGGCGTAATATTCGGGCGGTGTGTCTGGCATACCAGACAGAGGCCTTGCTACGTTTTATTGAGCGCCAACCTACAATGGCCCGAATGCCTCCCTACACTCGGAAGTTCTCTCATTGCTGGGGACCTTCGCCGGTCACCCTTCGAGAGCCCCCAGCCACAGAGCCAGCCCAGCCAAGGGGAGTCCCAATGAACGTCGAACCCAGCGGTGGAATAAGCCGTTTTCCTCGGAAGCCGACGAAAGGGGGTGGGCAATAGTGAGAGCATTAGCGGCACTCGTCGCAGCTTTGTCATTGCCCTTGATGATCCTAAACATGGGTGGCGGGATTGTGGCAGGGATCTGGCTTGCGGTGCTTCGAGACTGGCACCCCATCCTGTTAGGAATCGTCTGTTTTTTTGTTTCGACTGTAGTCCTCGATTGGGTGTTCATCCCCTCGCCGCTTCTGGCTGTGCCAGCCGCTTACTTTTTCAAGCAAGGGAAAACGGTTGGATTTGTTTGTTTCAGTTCACTCGCCAGTCTATACAGCTACGCAGTCATCACAGTCTGGTGCTGTGGAATCCTGTTCGTATTTGTCAAGGATGCGACCGCACACGCTCTACTCCCGCGTCTAGTTTGGTCCTATGGGGTTGCTAGGGAGCCTTTCGCGTATATGGCTTTGAAGGAAACCTGGGCGGGAGCTGAAGGCACGGCTTCGCAACTCGCCACGTTTTTTGCCCAACTGGCTTACTTTATTATCATGCTACTTGTCATATTCTCTCCTATTACCCTGCTCGGAGTGATCGGGGTCTTCGCAGGGTTCATGTTAGTCAGCTTTATCGCCCAGATGACCGCCGCGATCCTCACCAGATCGGCGGCAGGAGCACCTGAAGGAATAAATTCAAGGTAGTTACAGGAAAGCCCCGACTGCCTTTTTTCGTTGTAACGGGAGGTGTGAAATGCCGTGGGCACGTATCGGGCATTGTGGGCATTCTACGACGGCTGGGGACACCTTTGAATTTCAGTTGGGTATCCAATACCTGAAGCTCGTCTGCGGCGAAGTTCCAAAGGGCTGCGAATTGGGCATCATGTGCGAGGAGTTCGATGGCATGGAGGTCGGAGAAATCGTTGAACTTCCCTCGGGCGTCGGTCTCAGTTGGGACAGCACCAAAATCTCGAATGCACCCTGGGAGTACGTATCGCGATGCCAGACAGCCCTAAGCATCTTCCACGAGGCCGTAGACTGGTTCGCCATCCATCCAGAAGCCGTAAATGAGAAGATTCGCAAGAGCGCAGAACCTCGCGACGAATTGCAAGAACCAGAAGATGGCACGACTGACGATGGTGAGGTGGAGTCCGGGCGAAACCGCCCCGTTTGAAGCAAGGGGCCTACAAGCTTCGTTGACTCAACTACCCAAGAACTGACACTGGCCGATTCGGCCTTCCACGCGAGCACTTCCAGCAGTGTACCCCACAACTCGCCACCTCGAATTAGCCTTTTAAGGGGTTCACTCTCGGTGCTGGTCATAACCTTAAAATTCCGGTTTACCGGAATTTCGGAACGCTTCCAGTTCCTTGTGCTCCGGACTCGCACGCCCATGCTGGGCGTGTCCTGGGCCGAATCAGTAGGCGGCTTCGTGCTTAAATAGGATGAGCCATTCTTGCGATGCAGAATTATGGGATCTCACTTTTTATGCACCGTCAAGGATGCTCTGGCAAACGTCCGCGAACCAACCGGGCGCAGCGCTCGATACCACAACAATTTGATCTGCTACCGGCTCGGCCGCAGCATAGGAAGCCGCTGCGTCAGGCAGGAACGCGGCCTCATCCATGACGAACCTCGCGGGATGGTACTGCCGAACCTGATCGGCCCCAGCCGGAACACCCCGGATTGACGACCCGTTCTGCCAAGTCAAAAGGTCTCCTGGCATGTCCTCGATGCTCTTGGTGAGAGGGTGCAAAACCTTCAAGCACTCATCCTGCTGCTCCCACAAAACTCGTGCGTAACCAGGGATGCCCTTACCGACTACCAGATCAATGCTTTTGTCCTCTTTGGCCGATTGCACGATGACGTGAGTGTTGGGGTTCCACTGGCACATGTGTACGCTGTCGCCTATTATCGCCCACGACAAACCCATCTCGCGGCTCTTCGGCAAGAATAACCGGCGCTCTGTCTTCAGTTGACGGAAAAGGAAAGGGAAATAAGGCTTGTCTGGAAACCGGGCGTAGGGCTCCATCCCTTGTCTTTGTGTGGTTCATCAACCAGTAAAGCGGATTCCGCCGGCACTTCTCGTTGAGTGGTCCCCACACCAACAAGCGCTGCAATTCTGGCGTTAAGTTCGTCCAGTTCTTTATCAGTAAGTCGCGAGTAATCAATTCCTCCCCCAACGATCCTGGCAAGTTCTGCGCTGAATTCATGTTTCACCATCAATTCATCTTTGAAGAGTCCCTGTTGCCGACCTAGCAACTCCAGGTATTCCTTTCGATCCACCAGCTTGATCTTCCTGACCACCACAGTTACCTTCTTATTTCCATTCTCCCCTTCAGTCCTGGTCTCCGTCTCGAAGCCTGCTATTGCCCGCCTAGTGTTCGCATCCATCTCATGGAACTTCTTCAAGGACCCATCCTCATTCACCATATTCGCCACGTCCCAGAAGCATCCGCGAGCGATCTCCTGGATCGTCTGGTCCTGCGAAATCTCGACCCGTTGATTGCGAAGGTTCTTCGCACGCTGGATGGCGGCATTGACCTTGACATTCTTCAACAACCTGTGTGCCTGCATGTACGCGCCTTCAGGTTTGTAACCAGCGCGAATTGCAGCCTTTGGCCCATTGAGGTCAATTAGGTATTCGTTTACAAAGTTTTGTTGCCGAACATTTAATTCGAAAGGCTTCTTACGAATGTATTGGCGAGTCCGCATAGGGCGTTACCTCTCACCAGACCAGGCATATCGGCATGAGCTCTTCCTAGCCAATGTTCCGGTACCGCGGTTTTGGCTGCTCGTCACATAACTCCACCTTACTCCTCAGGATGTGGCCTATGTCAATGGACATTCCGCTGGGTGGTGGTAGAGCTTGGGTATTGTTGTAATGGGTCAGTTTCCAGTACCTGGGGCTACATATGACGAGGAGCAACCGCCTAAGCCTGCTCACGGTTGGACTGCGAATCCACGAATCTCCGGAGTGCCTGGTGGTCATCCGCGCTGATAGATGTGAACTCTACTGTTAGCACCGGTCTGAAAGGGAACCAATTTCGCCGGTTTGCAGGGAGCCACGCGAATGAGAAAATTGCTTTCGGGCACACTGACTCGCCTGCGGGGGGACTGGTGAACCTCCCCCGCACTCCAAGCCGTCAAGTTCCGACCGAACATCAACGCAAGCAACTACCCTCCGGCGCACCCGACAGGAGCGGCAGCGTTGAAACACGGCGTACGCGGCAGCTATCGCGGGTCAATCCCATGGCCGGGTCGTGGGCGCTCGTGGCGTCCCCGAGATCCTATCGGCCGGTGGCAGCAAGCGAAAAGCTACCGGCAATTTCGCCGCATTCCGTCGACAGGAGCACACGCAGAAATCGGCGCCTCGGTGATTGTCCGTGGATGATGGTCAGAGGGCAAGAAGAATTGTCGTGGGCCAACTTGAGCGCTACGTCGGGTAATTACCCAGGCTGTTGGTAAACTCACCGTCAGG
>Ga0335085_10011995_pt1 | contig 12803 bp, 16 predicted proteins | sample Lox_Sample_45_FD_206712 | JGI IMG/M metagenome (GOLD analysis project Ga0335085, IMG submission 206712) | Soil microbial communities from Loxahatchee National Wildlife Refuge, Florida, United States - Lox_Sample_4.5 | ecosystem: Environmental > Terrestrial > Soil > Wetlands | place: USA...
TGGCGCTTCGGCGCATCAGCCTCGAAGCCTATGCCGAAAGCCTCGTCGATCTGCTCGACGGCTATACGCTGCTGCCGAACACGGCCGGCTGCGCGACGGTGAAGGACGCGGTGCTGACGGCGCAGCTCGGCCGCGAGGCGCTCGAGACCAATTGGGTGAAGCTCGAGCTGATCGGCGATCGCGAAACGCTCTATCCCGATGTGGAGCAGCTTCTCGTCGCCACCGATCAGCTGGTGAAGGACGGGTTCATCGTGCTGCCCTATTGCAACGACGATCCCGTCACCTGCCGGAAACTCGCCGATCTCGGCGCCGCGGCGGTGATGCCGCTGGGCTCGCCGATCGGCACCGGCCTCGGCATCGCGAACCCCTACGCCATCGAGCGCATCGTCGCGACCAGCCCCGTGCCGGTGATCCTCGATGCCGGCATCGGCACGGCGTCGGACGCGGCGCAGGCGATGGAATTGGGCTGCGACGGCGTGCTGCTCAATACCGCCGTCGCCAAGGCGCGCGATCCGGTGCGCATGTCGCTGGCGATGCGCTACGCGGTCGATGCCGGGCGCGGCGCGCGACTCGCCGGCCGCATCCCGAAGCGGACCCAAGCCGAGCCCTCGAGCCCGCAGCTCGGTCTCGTCGGCGGGTGAGCCTGACCCTGCGGCTTCCCGGGCCTCCCGTTCTCGTCATCACCGACCGCCATCAGGCCCAGCGGCCTCTTGAAGAAGTTGCCGCGGCGCTTTTCGCCGGCGGCTGCCGTTGGCTCAGCCTGCGCGAGAAGGATCTGCCGGCCAGCGAGCGGCACGCACTGCTGGCGCGTCTCGTCGCACTCGGCGCGTGCGCCGGTGCGACCGTCACCGTCCATGACGATCTCGACGCGGCAGCGGCTCTTGGCATCGGCATCCATCTGCCGGCGCAGGGCTCGGTCGCGGCGGCGCGGCGCGTGCTCGGCGCCCAAGCGCTGATCGGCATTTCCGCCCATTCGGTCGAGGACGTCGCGGAAGCGGTCGGGGCAGGCGCCGATTACGCGACGCTCAGCCCGATCTTCCTCACCCAAAGCAAGCCGGGCTACGGGCCGGCGCTCGGCCTCGACGTCTTACGCTGCTCGGCGAAAATGCCGCTCCTGGCGCTGGGCGGCGTCGATCCCGGCAACGCCGCTTCCTGCCTCGCGGCGGGCGCGGCAGGGGTGGCGGTGATGGGCGAGGCGATGCGCGCCTTAGACCCACGCGGCTTCATGGCTGATCTGCTTTCCCGTCTGCCGCCGCGGCTTGCCGCGTCGTAGCGGCCTGCCCATAGTCCTTCGCTACCGCGCAACGGGAGGGCATCACGTGATCGAGCTTTACTATTGGCCGACGCCCAACGGGCACAAGATCACCATCTTCTGCGAGGAAGCCGGCATCCCCTATACGATCAAGCCGGTGAACATCCAGGCGGGCGAGCAGTTCAAGCCCGACTTCCTCAAGATCTCGCCGAACAACCGCATGCCGGCGATCGTCGATACCGAGCCGGCGGATCAGGGCGGACCGCTCAGCGTTTTCGAATCCGGCGCCATCCTTATCTATTTGGCGGAAAAAACCGGCAAGTTCCTGCCCAAGGATCTGCGCGGCCGGTTCAAGACGCTCGAATGGCTCGCGTGGCAGGTCGGCGGGCTCGGGCCGATGGCGGGGCAGGTCAATCACTTTGTCCATTACGCGCCGGAGAAGATCCCCTACGCGATGGATCGCTACGTCAAAGAGGTCAGCCGGCTTCTGGCCGTGATGGATAAGCAGCTCGCCGCCAGTCCCTATCTCGCCGGAGATTTCTCGATTGCGGACATGGCTTCCTATCCCTGGACGGCGATCTGGGAACGCCAGCAACAGAAGATCGAGGATTTCCCGAACGTGAAGCGCTGGCTCGATACCATGGCGAACCGCGCGGGGGTGAAGGCCGCTTACGAGAAGGCCAAGGCCTATCAATCGAACCGCTCGAACACCGATCCCGACGTGGCGAAGATCTTGTTCGGCCAGTCGGCGGCGACGGTGCGTCGTCCCGGCTAATCATTCGCCAGGCCGCGCCCCGCGAGTCGGTGGCACCGCGGCATGCGCGGCCCCTGAAAATCGCGCCGGAAAAAGCGAAAGCCGCCATCCGCTCCGTATCGCGGATGACGGCTTCCTATGCCTCCAAACGAGGCAGCGAGCTGATTAGAGCTTGCCGCCGATCGTCGTGAACGTCGTGCCCAAGTTGGTGCCGACGGTGGTCGCCGCGGTGATGATCGCGACGGCGATGAGAGCAGCGATCAGGCCGTATTCGATGGCCGTCGCGCCGGACTCGTCGGCGAAAAGCTTCTTAAAAATAGACATGGTCGTTTTGTCTCCTGGACCAGGTTGGTGACCGGGGTATCCTCTACAACCCCCATTAATGTGGAATTAAAGCGCGAATAGAAACGGCGCCATCTTTAGTAAATATCAGAGCCAGACTGAGAGTATTATTGTAAAAATCGAGAATAATACTTTGAGATTTTGTCTAAAAACCGGGACAAATGCGTGCGATTGGGCGCCGCCGCGGCGCGCCCTCCGCGGTGCATGCAGCGATGCTTGGCGCATGCATCGCTGCAGCGGATGCGCGTCGCCGTCGCGCGACGAAGCCTGTGACTTGCGCGCAACATGCGCGCAAGATTGCAGCGTTGGGGTGGGAAACTTGTCGCCAATACGTCGAAACATGTTACTATCCGCGCGTATTGCGTTCGGTCGAACGATCGGGACAGGTGCGGCATAGCCCTCCTGCCCGCACCTCAAAAAGAACCTCAGGAGTATCTAAGAATGAAGGCGTTAATTTCCGCGTTTGCTCTGTTCGCGTTCGTCGGCGCGACGACCGTGCCGTACGTGGCGCACGCGCAGAGCTCGAGCACCACCACGCCGAGCACCACCATGCCCGCCAAGAAGGCGCCGGCCAAGAAGAGCACGGCGAAGAAGACCACCAAGAAGAAGACCGCGAAGAAGACCTCCAAGCCCAGCACCAGCTCGGCCCCGAAGACCATGTAATTTCGCCGTTGATCGGCGAGGAAAAGCCCCCGGAGCGAGCGCTCCGGGGGCTTTTTTCATGTCCGGCTCTTTTGATGTCCTAGGCGGCGCCGGCGGCGGCTAGGGCGTCTTGGTCGCCGCGCTGCACGCAAACACCGCCTTGCTCGGGATCAGCAGCGGGCAGGCGTCGATATCGACGCCCTGGCTGGTGACCTGCGGCGCCGGTGCGCCACCGCAAGCCTGGACCGCCGCGTCCTTGATCGATTCAGGCTTGTTCCAAAGCCGGTTGTAGCAGATCGCGACGTGGTTGCCCGCCGGCGCGCTGGTCGCCGTTGCCGGGACCGGCACCGGCGCGATCACGGGCGCGTCCGGCACCATGTCGGGCGTCGTCGTCGTCGTGCCGTAGACAATGATCGGCGCCGAAGGCGGCGGCGGCGGCGGAGCCGCCTCGGTCGGGGCATATGTCTGATAAGGCCCGGGCACGCCGCAGCCGCTCAGGACCATCGCGACCATTCCAAGGATGAAAATCCCGCGCATGCGCGAAAGCTGGCGCATCGGCCGCGTCGGCGCAACCTTCTTCTGCGCCGCGCCGGGCTGCTCTATGATGCGGCCATGGCCCTCGATCCGACGCTCATCACCGGCTACCACGCGCATATCTATTACGACGCCGAGAGTCGCGAGACCGCCGCCCGGCTGCGGCAGGCGATCGGCGAGCAATTCGACACGCAGCTCGGCCGCTGGCACGACGAGGCGGTCGGGCCGCATCCGATCTCGATGTATCAGGTCGCGTTCCCGGCGAGCGAATTCCCGAAGGTGGTGCCCTGGCTGATGCTCAATCGCCAGGGCCTGCGCATCCTCGTCCATCCCGAGACCGGCAACGGCTATCGCGACCATGCGGTCTATCCGCTCTGGCTCAGCGAGCCGGTGCCGCTGCGCTTCGAGGTGTTGCGCGGCGAGCGCTAGCCTCGCCCGCATTGGGCCGCGGCGGGCCCGGCGGCGTCTTCAGGGCTTGGGCGAGCGCGCGATGAAGGTCGTCACGCCGAGCGCGTGGCCTTGCAGCGCCGCGACGAGCTGCTCGCGGTTCATCCCGGCTTGCAGCGTGCCCGGCGCGATATCGGTCGCAATGAGCGTGATCGTGTAGGGATGCGGATAATCGGCGGGGTTCGGGCAGGGCCCGCGCCAGCCGGCTCCGCCGGCGCCGTTCTTGCCGGCACCGAAGGCCGTATCGCTATTCGCCTCGCCTTCCTTCAGCCCCTTCTTGTCGGCGGGGATGTCGTACGCGACCCAATGCACGAAACCCTGGCTGCCGCGCGCCACCGGATCGACCATGGTGAGGGCGAAGCTCTTGGTGTTCGCCGGCACATTGTCCCAGCTGAGCGGCAGAGCGACGTTCTGCCCTTTGCAATTGCCGTTCGGATTGCTGCCGACATATTTCTCCGGCATGTAGCTGAAGGATTTCATCGCCGGGGAATAGAGCACGAAGAGCTTGGGCCGCGGCTTCTGATCGGCGGCGCCGGCCGGGGCGGTGCTCGTGGTCCAGGCCAGCGCCAAAGCGGCGGCGGCGAGAGCGGCGTGCTTCAACATGCGATTTCCTCCTGGTTGGCGTCGGGGTGGTCAGGGCGTCGTCCGGCGATAGCGCACGATCATGCTCGCCGGGCCGAGGCTATGGCCGTTGATCATCTTCAAGAGCCCGTCGCGATCGAGCCCGGGCTGCAGGGTGCCGGCGGCGATATCGAGCGCGAGAAGCTGGATCACATAATGATGCGGCGCATCCGTCGGCGGGCCGCAGGGACCGGTATAGCCGTTGCTGCCGCGCGAGTTCCTGCCTTCAGTGATGTCCTTGGCCTCGCGATTGCCGTCACCTTCCTTGAGCACGGTGCGGCTCGCCGGGATGTTGTAGGCGACCCAATGCACCGAGCCCATGCCGCGCAACCCGTCGGGGTCGATCATGATGAGCGCGAAGCTCTTGGTGCTTGGCGGCGCATTCGACCAGGCGAGCGGCGGCGAGATGCTCTTGCCGGGCCCGCTGCCGCCGCAATTATTGCCCGCGTATTTCAGCGGCAGCATCGCATCGTCCTTGAGGGCCGGCGAGGTGAGGGCGAAGAGCTTCGGCGCCGCCGCTTTGGCCTCGGCTTTCGGCTTGGCTTTGGTCGCGGCGCCGGCCGGGAGTGCCAGCAGCGCGGCGGCGGCACCAAGGACGATGAAACGGGCGGCGATCGATCGACGCGGCAGGCGCATGCTGATGTCCCCCTCTAGCCCCGAATTCTACGGCGCCGCGAGCGGCACGACATAGCGCTTGTCGAAAACCTGATCGCCGCGCACTTCCGGCTTCACCATGCCCTGCGCCTTGAACCAGGCGAGCTGGCGCAGGATGTCGGTCTCATCGAGCGTCGCGCCGGCGTCGATATAGGAGATCCCGGCGCGGAGCTGCTCGGGAGTCTGTCCAACATATTTCGCAATGATCGCGAGAATGGCGGCCGCGTCCGGCCCGTCGCGGCGCTTCTCGTCCGGGCCGATGAAGGCGTTGTGATAATCGAGCGCGCCCTTGTGGAAAGCGCGCAGAAAGCGCTTCACCAGATCCGGGTCCTGATCGGCGTGTTTGGCCGAGGTGAAGAGCGCGCCGGTCTGGATCGGCGTGACGTCGCCGACATAGCCGACCAGCTTCAAGGCGCCGCGATTGATCGCCGGCGTCGCGACCGTCGCGAGGATGATGCCCGCATCGACCTGCCCGCCCACCGTCGCGCTCACCTGATTGGGCAGAGATTGCAGCGGCACGACGCGCACGGTCTTGGGGTCGATGTTGAATTTCTCTTCGATCAGGCTGGCCGCGTAATGCGACGGTGCGCCGAATTGCGTCGTCGAGATCGAATGTCCGCCGAGCGCCGCGAAGCTGGTGAAGCCGGCGGCATAGGCCTGGTTCGAGACGACGAAGGTGAAGACCGGGAAGCCGGGCACGTCGCGCGCAAGGCCGCTAATGATGGTGATCTTGTTCTGGCCGGCGAGGTTGTAGAAAGCGGCGCCCGGCCCGGTCGCCCCGAAATCGATATCGCCCGAGACGATCGCGACCGCGATCGGCTCAGCGCTATCGAAAGGCAGGATTTCGGCGTCGATGCCTTCGGCGGCGAAATAGCCGCGATCCGTGGCGATGAAATTCGGCCCGTTGGCGGCGACTTTGACGACGCCGATCTTGACGTGATCGGCGGCGCTGGCGCTGCCGGCGGCCAGCAGCGCCAGCGCCGCCAGCAGGATGATCTTCTTCTTTGGTCGCATGCGCGTTCCCCCTGCGGCGCCATGCTAGCACGGCGGCCGGCGCCCGGCGCGGTAGGCGCTTGACGCCGGATAGGTACGATCCATACTGGACGCGTTCCAGAGGGGAGCCCCCGACAAAGGGGGCTGAGACGAGGCGAGGCAAAAGCCGCTCCGAACCCTTTGAACCTGATCCGGATCGTACCGGCGTAGGGACAGGAACGGCGCTTCTCGAAACCTAGCGCCACCCCTCTCGCCAGAAAACCGGGCCAGATCATCCCTCGTGTCGGGAAGGAGATCGTCATGCCCGAAGGCGCTATCGGCCAAAGCTTCAAAGTCTCGACCGGCCCGCTGCCGGCCTCGCGCAAGGTATTCGTACCCGGCAAGCAGCACGCCGATCTGCGCGTCGCGATGCGCGAGATCGATCTCGAGCCCGGCTCGAAGGAAAAGCCGATCCGCGCCTACGATCCTTCGGGTCCCTATACCGATCCGGCGGTGGCGATCGATATCCGCGCCGGTCTCGCGCCGCTGCGCGAGAAATGGATCCTCGCCCGCGGCGATGTCGAGCGCTATGTCGGCCGCGACGTGAAGCCTGAAGACAACGGCCTCGACGACAAAGAGTCGAGCCCGGTGCCGCTCTTCGATCGCGCCGGCCGTCAGCCGCTCCGCGCCAAAGGCGGCAAATCGGTCTCGCAGCTCGCCTATGCGCGCGCCGGCATCATCACGCCGGAGATGGAATACATCGCGATCCGCGAGAATCTCGGCCGGGAAAATCTCAAGCTCGATCCGACCGGCGAAAGCTTCGGCGCCTCGATCCCCGATGTATGCACGCCGGAATTCGTGCGCGACGAGGTCGCGCGCGGCCGCGCCATTATTCCCGCCAACATCAATCACCCGGAAAGCGAGCCGATGATCATCGGCCGGAACTTCCTGGTGAAGATCAACGCCAATATCGGCAATTCGATCGTCACGTCCTCGGTCGCCGAGGAAGTCGACAAGCTGGTCTGGGCGATCCGCTGGGGCGGCGACACGGTGATGGACCTGTCGACCGGCAAGAACATCCACACCATCCGCGAATGGATCATCCGCAACTCGCCGGTGCCGATCGGCACGGTGCCGATCTATCAGGCGCTGGAGAAGGTCAACGGCAAGGCCGAGGACCTGACCTGGGAAGTGTTCCGCGACACGCTGATCGAGCAATGCGAGCAGGGCGTCGACTACTTCACCATCCATGCCGGCGTGCGGCTTGCCTATATCCCGCTGACCGCCAAGCGCGTCACCGGCATCGTCTCGCGCGGCGGCTCGATCATGGCAAAATGGTGCCTCGCGCATCACAAGGAGAATTTCCTCTACACGCGTTTCGAGGAAATCTGCGAGCTGATGAAGGCCTACGACGTCAGCTTCTCGCTCGGCGACGGGCTGCGTCCCGGCTCGACCGCCGATGCCAACGACGAGGCGCAATTCGGCGAGCTCAAGACGCTCGGCGAGCTGACCAAGATCGCCTGGAAGCATGATGTCCAAGTGATGATCGAAGGGCCGGGCCACGTGCCGATGCAGAAGATCAAGGAGAACATGGATCTTCAGCTCAAGCACTGCCACGAGGCGCCGTTCTACACGCTCGGGCCGCTGGTGACCGATATCGCGCCGGGCTACGACCACATCACCTCGGCGATCGGCGCGGCGATGATCGGCTGGTTCGGCACGGCGATGCTGTGCTACGTCACGCCGAAAGAGCATCTCGGCCTGCCGGACCGCAACGACGTGAAGGACGGCGTGGTCACGTACAAGATCGCGGCGCATGCCGCCGATCTGGCCAAGGGCCATCCGACGGCGAAAGAGCGCGACGATGCGCTGTCGCGCGCGCGGTTCGAGTTCCGCTGGCGCGATCAGTTCAACCTCGCGCTCGATCCGGAGACGGCGGAGAAGTTCCACGACCAGACCTTGCCGGCGGAAGGCGCCAAGCTCGCGCATTTCTGCTCGATGTGCGGACCGAAATTCTGCTCGATGAAGATCTCGCAAGAGGTCCGCGACTATGCCGAGAAGGGCATGGCCGAGAAATCGGCGGCGTTCCGCGAGGAAGGCGCCGAGATCTACAAGGTGCTCGAAGGCAAGGCGGTGGCGATCGAGTAGGGAGCGCCGCCATGCCCGACACGAGCGCCAAGACGCCCGCCAGCACGCCCGAGGCGATGCCGCAGGCGATCAGCCGGGATTATCCTAACCGGCCGTTCGCCGCGGCGCTCGCCATCTGCCGCAAGCCCGACGGCAGCATGCTCCTGGCGCAGCGCGCCAAGGGGCCGAGCACCGCGGTCGGCCGCTGGGGTTTCCCCGGCGGCATGCACGAGGTCGGCGAGACCATCCTGACGGCCGCGCAGCGCGAGCTCCGGGAAGAGACCGGCATCGATGCCATGCCGCGGCGAGTGATCGACGCCTTCGACGTGATCGGCAAGGACCCGGACGGCCGCATCCGCGCGCACTACGTGCTGGTCTGCGTCGTCCTGGACTGGGTGGCCGGCGAGGGCCAGCCGATCGAGGACGCGACGGCGGTCGGCTGGTACACGGTCGACCAGGCGCTGGCGCGGCTCGAATTGCTGCCCGACACGCTGCGCCTGATGAAAGCCGCTCTTGCGGTCTAATGTCGCGTCGGAACCGATTGGAAACGCTTGATTTCCTGACGAATCGACATTACGTTTGACGCTCCCGCAACGTATTGAAAGGAGGTGATCCCGTGTCTCATTGTCATGAACGGCGGTTGGAGCAAACCGCGATCGGGATCGCTGCCTCGGCAGGGCACTTCTGACCGGCGTGTAGCGAGTATCGCGGCAGTGCTCCGCCGCAGATGACAAGTGGGAAGGGCCGCCCTCGGGCGGCCCTTCTGTTTAGGGCCGCCGGAACCTTTGCCGTGGGAAAGCCATTATTTCCGGGTTTTCAATGGGTTTGGACCGGAGCGGGAGCAGAACATGCGCGGCTTGATGTTGGTGGGTGTCATTCTGATCGTGGCCGGGATCGTCGGCCTGGTGATCAATGTCGTTCCGATCCACCACCAGGAGCAGGTGGCGAAAATCGGCCCGATCACGGCGACCAAGGATACCGAGACCGATTACATCATCCCGCCCTGGGCGAGCATCGTCGTGATCATCGTCGGCGCCGGGCTCGCTTACGCCGGCACGCGCCGCGCCTGATCTCGCGTCTTGCCTTTAGCGGATGCGCGCGATAGACCCGCGCGCAATGCTCCAGACAATCGGCACGCTTCCCGTCGCGCGCAAAATCGCGGAATTGCGCCGTACCGTGGCGGAATGGCGCCGCAGCAGCGAGATCGTCGCGCTGGTGCCGACGATGGGCGCGCTGCACCAAGGCCATCTCGCCCTGATCGCGCATGCGCGGGCGCGCGCCGACCGCGTCATCGCCTCGATCTTCGTCAACCCGACACAATTCGGGCCCAATGAGGATTTCACGCGCTATCCGCGCGACGAAGCCGGCGATGCCGCCAAGCTCGCGGCCGCGTCTTGCGATCTGCTCTACGCGCCCGACGCCGCCGAGATGTATCCCGCCGGCTTTGCGACGACGGTTTCGGCCGGGCCGCTCGCCGCGCCGCTCTGCGGCCGCTTCCGTCCCGGGCATTTCGACGGCGTCGCGACCGTGGTGACCAAGCTGTTCCTGCAAGCGCATCCGCACATCGCCTGCTTCGGCGAGAAAGATTACCAGCAATTGCAGATCATCCGCCGCGTCGCGCGCGATCTCGATATCGATTGCGCAATCGAAGGCGTGGCGATCGTGCGCGAGGCCGACGGCTTGGCGATGTCGTCGCGCAACGCCTATCTCGCCCCGAACGAGCGCCGCATCGCGCCGGCGCTGCATCGCGTGCTCAGCGATGCGGTCGCCGACGTGGCGCACGGCGTCGCGCCGCCGGAAGCGGCCGCCGCCGGCAATGCGGCGCTGCTGAAAGCCGGCTTCGACAAGGTCGATTATGTCGAGCTCGTCGATGCCGAAAGCCTGCAGCCGCTCGCCGATCGAACGCGGCCGGGCCGCGCGCTCGCCGCGGCGTGGCTCGGCAAGACGCGGCTCATTGACAATGTGCCGGTTCCGCCGCGCGAGGCGCGATGAGGCACGGCGCGCTTTTCCTGGTGCTGGCGCTGTTGCTGCTCGCGCCCGCGGTGGCGCGGGCCGGCAAGGACAGCGACGCGCTGGTACAGTTCGGCCTCATCGGCAATTGGGCGCTCGATTGCCACAAGCCGCCGGGCGCGGGCAATCCCTTCGTCAGTTTCACGCCGTCGAACGCCGGGCAGCCGACGCGCCAGGTCATCACCGGCGACCCCGAGCATGACAGCCTCGTGCCTCTGCGCGATGTCGCGGTGCTCGATGCGACGCATTTGCGCCTCACCTATCCGCAGGGCGGCGTCACCATCACCGCGACCCTGCTCAAGGAGCAGCGCCGCATCCGGCCATACGAAGCCGTAGCCAGCAACGGCCTCGTCTCGGTGAGCGGCGGCAACGTCAAAGCGACCGGCCGGCCGACGGCCTGGTTGGCCAAATGCGCCGATTGAGGATGGCTCTCTCGCTACGGAATGATGGCGCGACGTGATACGTTCTGAGCGGCAGGCAAGAGGGAACGGATAAGCGTGGCCAAAATCCTGGTGACCGGCGGCGCCGGCTTCATCGGCACGGCGGTGGTGCGGCAGTTGCTGGGCGAGGGCGGCGAGGTCGTCAATCTCGACAAGCTCACCTATGCCGGCTCGAACCCGCCGCTCGGCGCGCTCGGCGAAGGCGGCCGCTACGCGCTCGAGGTCGCCGATATTGCCGACGCCACCGCGGTCGCGCGCGTCTTCGAGCAGTACCGTCCCGATGCGGTCATGCATCTCGCCGCCGAGACGCATGTCGATCGCTCGATCGACGGACCCGCCGAGTTCATTCACACCAATCTCGTCGGCACCTTCACCTTGCTCGAGGCGGCGCGGCGCTATTGGAGCGCGCTCGACGACGCGGCCAAGCCGCGCTTCCGCTTTCACCTCATCTCGACCGACGAAGTCTTCGGCTCGCTGAACGACGGCGAAGAGGCGGACGAGAATGCGCGCTATCAGCCGAACAGCCCCTATGCTGCCTCGAAAGCCGGCGCCGATCATCTCGCGCGCGCCTGGCATCGCACCTACGGCCTGCCGGTGATCGCCACCAATTGCTCCAACAATTACGGGCCGTGGCAATTCCCGGAAAAGCTCATCCCGCTGATGATCCTCAACGCGCTCGAGGGCAAGAAGCTGCCGGTCTACGGCCAGGGCAGCAATGTGCGCGACTGGCTCTATGTCGGCGATCACGCCGCGGCGCTGAGCCTCGTGCTGCGCCAGGGCCGTGTCGGCGAGACCTACAACATCGCCGGGCGCGAACAGCATCCCAACATCGCGATCGTCAAGATGATCTGCGCCATTCTCGACGACGCGCTGCCGCGCTCGCCGCATCGCCCGCATGAGAAGCTGATCGAATTCGTTACCGACCGGCCGGGCCACGATCTGCGCTACGCGGTCGACGATGCCAAGATCCGCCGCGAGCTCCACTGGCAGCCGAAAGAGACGCTGGCGAGCGGGCTCAAGCAGACCGTGCATTGGTATCTCGACAATCGGGAATGGTGGGAAAAAATCCGCAGCGGTCTTTATCGCGGCGAGCGCTTGGGAAAGATTCTTCGATGAAAGGCATTATCCTCGCCGGCGGCTCCGGCACGCGGCTCTATCCGCTTACCCGCGCGGTCTCGAAGCAGCTGCTGCCGATCTACGACAAGCCGATGATCTACTATCCGCTGTCGACCCTGATGCTGGCCGGAATCCGCGACATCCTGGTGATTTCGACGCCTGAGGACACGCCGCGCTTCAAGCACCTGCTCGGCGACGGCTCGAAATGGGGAATCAATCTTGCCTACGCGGTGCAGCCTTCGCCCGAGGGCATCGCACAGGCCTTCATCATCGGCGCCGGCTTCATCGGCGGCGGGCGCTCGACGCTGATACTCGGCGACAATATCTTCTATGGTCACGACCTGGTCGCGAAACTTCGCGCCGCCGTAGAACGACCGAATGGGGCGACTGCGTTCGCCTATGCGGTGCACGACCCGGAGCGCTACGGCGTGGTCGAGTTCGACGCGGCGCGCAGGGTGCTCTCGATCGAGGAAAAGCCGAAGCAGCCGAAGTCGCGCTACGCCGTCACCGGCCTGTATTTCTACGACGCGCAGGTGGTCGAGCTCGCGCGCGCGCTCAAGCCCTCCGGGCGCGGCGAGCTGGAGATCACCGATCTCAACCGCAGCTACCTGGAACAGGGGCAGCTGAACGTCGAAGTCATGGGCCGCGGTACCGCCTGGCTCGACACCGGCACGCACGAAGCCCTGCTTGAGGCGTCGGCGTTCATCCAGATCATAGAACGACGCCAGGGTCTGAAGATCGCTTGCGTCGAGGAAATCGCCTACCGCCTCGGTTATATCGACGCCCGGCAACTGGAAAACTTGGCCGAGCCTATGCGCAAGAGCGGCTATGGGCAATACCTCCTGAGCGTGCTGCACGACCAGGTATTCTGATGCGCGTTACGCCGACCGCA
>Ga0335085_10011996_pt1 | contig 12802 bp, 13 predicted proteins | sample Lox_Sample_45_FD_206712 | JGI IMG/M metagenome (GOLD analysis project Ga0335085, IMG submission 206712) | Soil microbial communities from Loxahatchee National Wildlife Refuge, Florida, United States - Lox_Sample_4.5 | ecosystem: Environmental > Terrestrial > Soil > Wetlands | place: USA...
ATGGATGGGCGCCGAGCCCTGGAGATCATCAAGGCCGACCCCGAATTGAAGAGAATACCCATTGTGGTCCTAACCACCTCCCAAGCGGAAGAGGACATCGTCCGCAGTTATAACACCGGCGCTAATTCCTTCATCACCAAACCGGTGAGCTTCGAAAAACTGGTGAGTGTCATGGAAATCCTCAAGAATTATTGGCTGGAAATCGTGGTCCTGTCCCTTGAAGACGGGAAAAAATGAAACTTTAATGGAGCTTAGAAATTCTTGACGTGACGTAATTCAGATGGAACCGACGGACGCGGATCAGGGAGGAAAAATGCAAATGAAGGTCGATCAAAACCTACGATCGATTTTAATGGTGGACGACGACAGAGATGACCAAAAGCTCGTCGAAAAGGCCTTAAGGGAAAAAGGAACTCAAAATCCTTTGCTTTTCCTTTCGGACGGGGAAGAATTACTGGACTACCTCAAACGAAGGGGGAAATTTTCGGATCCGAAGAATCCCCGCCGTCCCTGTTTCATCCTTTTGGACCTCAACATGCCGCGGATGGACGGGCGAAAAGCTCTTTTGTTCCTTAAAGCCGACCCCGAACTCAAGAAAATCCCCGTGGTGGTGCTCAGCACGTCTGGAGCCGAAGAGGACATTCTGCGAAGCTACAACCTCGGCGCCAACTCTTTCATCGTCAAACCGAATGATTACCAGGGATTGTTGGCCATGGCAGAAAGTCTAATAAAATATTGGTTGGAACTTGTCGAGTTGCCACCTAACAATGGGAAAACCCCCCCGCATGAATGAAAATCCGATTTATCTGTTAATCGCGGAGGATGATTCGAAAGAATTTTTTTTCCTCCAGAAAATACTTACCGGAATCAGTCATAGCTGGTTTGAAATCGATCGAGTTTCCAATTATTCCGATGCCTTGCGAAAACTCGAAGAAGATAAGCATGATATTTTTTTAATGGATTTTCACTTAGAGGGTCTCAATGGCACGGAATTTTTCAAAAAAATACTTCAAAATCCCCACAATATTCCCGTTATTTTTCTCGCTGATCAAAGAGACGAGGGAGCGGATTTAGAAACACTGCAACTCGGTGCCGCCGATTTCCTCTATAAGAACAAACTCGACGGTCGAACATTGGAAAAATCGATTCGCTATGCCTTGGAACGCCGAAAAGCCGAGGAAAATAGAATGCGGTTAAGTTCCATCATCGAGTCTTCCAATGATGCCATATATACCCTGACCTTGGAGGGTGTCATTCTTAGTTGGAATCCTGGCGCTGAAAGGATTTACGGTTACGCCCCCAAAGAAATCGGCGGAAGAAATTTTTCGATATTGGTTCCCGAAGGCCGGCAGAAAGAAATACCACTGATCTTGGATTCGGCCCGAAAGGGCCAAGCTATTGCAGATTTTGTGACCAGTCACACGGACATAAAAGGAAAAGAAATTCCTCTTTCGTTGAGCCTTTCCCCGATCCGGGACCGCCAAGGACGGATCGCCCGGCTTTCGGTGATTGCTCGTGACGTCACCGAACGCCGAAAAGTCGAGGAGGTTCAAGCACAGCTTGCCGCAATCCTCCAACAAACACCCGATGCCGTCATCGGATGCGATATGGAAGGGTTCATTTTCAGCTGGAACCGTGGCGCGGAAGCCATGTTCGGGTATTCTTTCGAGGAAATCATTGGGAAGAGGGACGGCTTTTTGGCCCCGCCGGATAGGGCCCACGAGTCCCAGGAGCTCATGGATATCGTCCTGGGGGGCGAAAACATCTCCAATTTCGAAACGCTCCGGACGAAGAAGGATGGAACCCTGATCGATGTTTCCATCACCATGTCCCCGGTCAAGGATTCCAGGGGAAAAACCATCGGTTACTCCGCCATCCACCGGGACATCACGGAACGCAAAAAGGCCGAGTCCTCCCTAAAACGCCATGAGGAACAACTTCGGCAGGTGGAAAAAATGAATGCCATTGGACGATTGGCGGGAGGAGTAGCCCATGACTTTAACAACCTGCTTTCTGTGATCGGGGGTAATGCCGAGTTCCTTTTTTCCAATCTGGATGAGAAAGACCCGAAAAGAGAAGAAATTTCGGAAATTCAAAAAGCGGTCAAACGAGGCGCCGATCTAACCAAACAACTCTTAGTCTTTGGCCAAAAGCAGGTTTCCCAGCCCCAACCAGTGAACCTGAATGAATTATCCGGGGAGATGAACAAGATGCTCAAACGCCTCTTGGACGCTGCTGTGGACCTAGCGATCATTCAAGATGGCAACTTAAAACCTATTTTGGCCGATCCGGGCCAGGTTCAACAGATTATCCTCAATCTGGTGTTAAATGCGAGGGATGCCATGCCCAAAGGCGGAAACTTGATCGTGGAAACCAAACAAGTTAGTGGCGTGGAATTGGAAAAAGAGGAAAAACCCAGTCTTCCTGCCGGTGAATACGCCAGGTTGTCCGTCACTGATACAGGTACGGGCATGACCGCCGAAATTCAAAAACATATTTTCGAACCTTTCTTCACAACCAAAGCGGGAAAGGGAACGGGCCTCGGATTGGCTACGGTTTACAGTCTGGTCCATAAATGGAGCGGCCACGTGTTTGTTCACAGTACGCCTGGAATGGGATCCACCTTCACGGTTTATTTTCCCTCGTTGGCGGAAACTCATTCCCAACCCACTAAGCCACGCCAGATTGACCTGATTCCCCAAGGTTCGGAGACGGTACTAGTTTCGGAAGACGAAGGGCCGGTGAGGCGGGTCCTTGTACGAACCTTGGAAAAATACGGCTACCGTGTTCTTGAGGCCGAGAACGGCCTCCAAGCCCTTCAAAAAGCCTGGGGATACCGGGAACCTATTCATTTGCTCTTAACCGATACCGTCATGCCCAAGATGAATGGCAAAGAACTGGCCGATGAGTTAAAGAAAACACGCCCAGATATCAAAGTGGTGTTTATTTCAGGTTACCCGAAGGAAATCCTGTCCCAACAAGGGGTTCTAGACGCGGGAATCCATTTGATTCAAAAGCCTTTTGATTTGGAAGATCTGGCCCGACAGGTCCGAAAGGTGTTGGACGAAAGATAAGCCGGATCACTCAATATAAATTACTCCTTTATCCAAAGCCTTAGTTCCACATGGTACCCTTCCACGACTAAGACGCAGACCGCATGGGGCGGCGCCAAGGGCCAGAATTCCGGTTGGGAAGCAAAAGGGTGGATCGGGCCGACTTGGAAGGAATGAGGCTGCCAAAATCGGTGGGAGAGTGAAAGGCAAAAAAAGGAAACAAGTTCCTCAAAGACTTCCTCTACGGGATAGCGCCCCAATGGTGTTTGCTGGCGATGGTCTCGAAGCCAGGCAGGAAATTCAGGTGAACAACGGACGGTCAAAAGGCCTTTCAAAGAGCCGGCGAGGATCACCGACCGTTCCAAAGGGAGGTTTTCGGCCTCCACCAAAGGCGTTCCCAGAATCAGGATGTGCTCTGTCCCCCAGGAGCGGATTATTTTCTCGAAAAGCCGGCCAAGATCATAGGAATTCAAAAATCCTGAATTGGAAAACATGGCTTTTTCCACCTGTGTGTTCCCCATCAGTTTTCTCCTTCCGTCGGCTGCTTTTCGATGGGTTCCTGAGAACCATCGAGCCACAATCTTATTTCCACTAGCTCGCCCTCCGCTTCTACGGCGCAAAAAGCATGTGGTTCGACAGCGGGCCATAAAGCCGGACGGGAAGGACGGGCCAGGATAGGCCCCAGCTCAAATAACTCATTCATCCACGCGTAGTGAATCAGGAAAATAGAATAAAGGGTTACCATTTCTTGAAAAAGCGCATTTCCAGAGGAAACGCTTACGCCTTTTTCCTGGAAGAAATTCATCAATTTTTGTTGGAAACGATGGGAAGTGCGGAGTACCAATGTTCCTTTTACCGATCCGTTCCACCGGGTAGCGTACTCAATGGGGTCCGCCAGGCTTTTCAGGGAATGGAGCTCGGGAATCCTTGTTTGGAAGCCTGTCCAATACTTGATGAATTCCCGAAAGAGAACCGTTAATTCCAGGGTATGGGGCAATCGCGGTGAATAAAGAGGTAAGGAAGGGGAAGAAGGTTTTACGGCTAAATGAGTTGCCATGACAAGCTCCACTGTTTATTGATCTTTGAGAACTTCCCCATGTTGTTTCGCAAGAGCGGTGCCAATAAAGGGGTTGGGTTGGGCCGTTTAACTTTGCAAAAATAAATTGAAAAAAGCGTTTTCGTTTCCCAGGTGGGTAAAAAAAACCCAGTGAAAGTTCAATCAGGAAGGACAAACAAAAACGCCGTGGGAAGTGTTTTCCCATGGCGCTTTTGGGTTGGCGATGAAAGTCCTGTTTTAGGTCAAAGGCAAACAATGATTTTTAGTCTTTGTCCCCATCACCCTTTTTCATGCCCATGCCGTCCTTGTCGGGCGAATCGGCCAGCTGCAAATAGGTAATGCCTTTGGTTTTAATAACGGTTCCCGTCAATTCGATGGTTTGTCCAGCTTTATCCTTTATGGAATCCCGGGCATTGGAGAAATCGGGATTAACGACCGAATAAAGGTTACCTTTGGAATCCATAAGGCCCAAATCAGTCCCATTCATGGAGCATTTCATGGCACAAGCGGCATGGCCAGCTCCATGGCCCCCGTCCTTGCCCATAGCGGCGTTGTGGGCCATACATTTCAGACAAACCACCTCGTATTTTTGAGTGACAGTTTTTTCCCCGGCGCCGGCCCATCCCGTCAGGGCCAAAGAGCCAATAAAAAATACTATAAATCCAAGCTTCTTCATTTCGCGGCCTCCTTTTCAGTTCGCCTCAAACAACAACTGGCGATTTCTCAGAGGTACGGCCGGCCGGGTTTGAAGGGTTACAACATAAAAATAATTAATAAAACGGTAACACCCAGGCTCCTGGCCCGGTATGGTGGGACAATGGAAACTAAACTTCCCAACGGCTATCGAATCAATGATGAATTAACTCAAATCGATTTTGAGGCGGTTACAGTCTGGCTTGCGGGGAGCTATTGGTCGCCTGGTATTGGGCGGGCGGAAGTGGAACGGGGTGCCCGTTATTCTTCCTTGGTCATTGGTGCTTACACGTCGGATGGGAAGCAAGTCGGCTACGCCCGCTTAACCTCAGATAGGACAAGGTTTGCTTACATCATGGATGTTTACGTGGAGGAAGGCCATCGTCGGAAGGGACTCGCCCAAGCCATGATGCGATTTGCTCTGGAACATCCTGACTATCAAGCCGTCTACCTCTGGCTATTGGGAACTCGGGATGCTCATGAGGTCTACCGGAAGGTGGGATTCCACCCCTTGAAACATGTCGAGCGTTGGATGGCAATTCAAAAGGGAAGGCCCGGAGCGGAATGAACCCTAAGCCAAGCACCACACCGCAATCGAGGCCGCTAGACAGTAAAAACCGAACCAGGCCCAGCGTCCCGCCGACAGCCAGTTGGAAAGCCACCGAAGAGCGAAGAGGCCGGCAAAGAAGCTAAAAATCATTCCAAGGATCCCGGGGAGGAAAAGGCCCACTGTTTGGCCCAGGGAAAGTCCGGCAAAGGGATGGGCTTTGAGAAACCTCACGGTCTCTACCCCAATGGCGAAAGGCGTGAGCACCACCGCCAAGGCGAAACTGAATTCTTCAGACTTTTCCTTGCCCAAACCCAAAATGAGGCCGGCTGAAATGGTGGCCCCGGAACGGGAAAAACCCCTAAACGGCAGGCAAAGTCCCTGTATCAGGCCAATCCAAGTGGATTCTAAAGGTCCCACCAACTCTTTTTCTCTGCCGGCGCGTTTTTCGTAATTTGAGGCGAAAAGGATCAAAGTGCCCGCGACGGCGAGGGAAAGGGAAATCAGCTTCAAATTCCCGAAGAGGGATTCAACCTCGACACCGGGCCCACCGCCCAAGAGGACTTTTTCAATAACTCTCTTCAGGATGTAGCCGAGGATCAGGGTCACTCCCGTGCCCAGGACAACCTGGGTTAGAAAGGCTTTTCCCTTGGGGTCCACCTGGAAATAGTGTTCCTTCCAGCCTTTCCGAAAATAAGCAATGACCGCCAGCATGGTGCCGGTATGCAGCATCACTAAAAGAAGAGTCATTTCCGGCAGGGTGGGGTCCAGTCCCATCAGCTTTTCCGCCACGATGACATGGGCAGAACTGGAAATGGGCAAAAGTTCGGCGAATCCCTGAATGACGGCCAATACCACGATTTGTAACAGATGCATTCTTATCCCCCGGCGGATTGTTTCATCAGAGCGGATAAGATAAACCAAAGGTCCGGGAAAGATCGACAAAAATTTGGGTGAATCATGGGCTGTCTTTTTTGCCCATGGCTTTCAGGTAGGCCAGGATGGAATCGCACGTGGCCTGGTCAATTTTGCCCTTTTCTCCCATTCTTGGGACGATCTTTTCCCAGGCTTGTGGTGTTTTTTCGGAAGGGAGGTGCAACTGGTGACAACTGGCGCAATGAGCGGCGTAAAGATGGCGCCCCGTTTGCAAATCGCTTAGGGTGAGGCCGGGCTGATCGGCTTGAATCCTCGACAAACCGTCGAGAGTGGGGCCTGGCAAAAAGGGGGCACAGGCCGAGAAGAGGATGAACGCTAGTCCCCCCCCCGTGGCCACCTTCTCAATGGTTTTCATGGGTTTTTCTCCCGGTGGTCTTAAAGGTCAAAGGAAGTGGCTACGGCAATCTGATCCCGCTGGCTGTCGGTGAAGTCCAGGGAAGAGCTGCCGATATTGGACAATTGTGGCATAAAGGTGATTTCAGCCCACCAGTTCTTGCCCGAGTATTGAATGCAGGGTCCGGCCGAAAAAACAGAGCGCATGGGCGGGCCGTCGTAGAAATTCTCGTCCATGGCCTCGAAACCCACGAAAACTACGTTGGAAAGAAAAAGACCAGCGCCGACCGAAGGCCGCAGGAGAAACGTGGTGTCGGTATCAGCATAGTCAAAGGCCGGTTCGGCTAAAAGGTTAAAGGTCCAAAGCCAGGAGCCCATGTTCTTATCTATAATCAGCTTGGTTTCCAGCTCGAAATCGTCCGGTTCGAATTCGGGTTCCAGGTACAAACCCAGGCCGAAAGCATCCGCCGAGCTATCCAATAGTTTGAATTTCCATTCATTGGAGATGCCGTCCAGGGTTGGTCCCGAGGATTGCATGGTGCCGCCAGCGGGATTTTGGCCCAATTGCTGGGTGAAGTTTAAGTAAAGGGATGATTGGATACCCACGTCCAGGCCGGCCTCAAACTCGATGCTTTGGTTCATTGCAGAATAAAAGCTGTCGCGGCCGAATTGGTAGAAAGTATAGGTCTCCAGGTCCCTTTCCCCCGGGCCCAGGTCATTGGACTCATAGTTGAAAATGAAGTGCCGGTCCGCCGCCACCGACCATACGGGCAGGGCCAACAGGAAACCCCCTAAGGCGAATTTTCTTAAAGATTTTTTCATGTAATTCTCCTTTAGTAATCAAAGCTCACGATGGGTTGCCCCGTCGGTACTAGAACCCGAAAAGAATTGGGGTTTAGTTGATAATAAAAATCAATTGAAATGGATTATCAGTATTAAAAAAGAACTGTCAAGGAGAAAAAAACGGATCTAACGAAAGGGTCGGGAACGCTGAAAATACGTGGAAATCAGTAATAAACACCGGCCGATTTGCGCCAAAGGTCAAGGGCCTCCATGTTGCCCAAGGTGTCGGCCCAAGACATGGCCGAGGATTCCCTTTTGCCGTTTCGGATACAGGCCGCAACAGTGTCCGCCTCGACGGTATAGAGATTGCGGTCGCAGTGAACGGGAATTTTGGCCGGCGCTTTCTTCCCTTCCTTTTGAAGCAGGAGATAGGAAGTTCCGGGATTCCAGGTGGCAAACCAGGGGGAAGGTACAGAGATGCTTCCGAACGTGCCGTCGATTTTGACGCCTGAAGGCCCGCGGTCCGCGCGCGAAGCGCAGGAAAGCTCGGCCAGGATGCCACCTGGGAACTTGAGGGAGGCCAGAGCGATTTCATCCACCCGGCTTTTCCGCCCCATGACGGCGGTGCCTTTGACTTCCAGGGGCTCGGCGAAGCCCCTTCCCATGGCCGCGCCGGCCAGGAGGCGGGCCATGGAAACGGGATAACAGCCGATATCCATTATGCCGCCCCCGCCCAGTTTGCGGTTGAAAAGACGATGCTTCAAATCCAAAGGTTTGTCGAAACAAAAGGAGGCCTGGATCAGCCGGACTTTGCCGACGGCCTTTTTTCGGATCAACTCTACCAATTTTTCGGTTTGGGGATGGCAGCGGTACATAAAAGCTTCCATCAGGAAAACTCCGTTGTGGCGGGCCGCTCGGACCACCTTGAGCGCATCCGGATAATTCATCGTCAGGGGCTTCTCGCAGAGAATATGTTTTCCAGCCTGGGCCGCCCGGACGGCCCATTGGGCGTGGAAAGGATGGGGCGGGGCGATATAAACGGCCTCCACGGAGGGATCATCCAATAATTGCTGGTAACGGCCATAGGCCCGGGGAACACGGTGCTTTTTGGCGAATTCCACGGCCGGCTTTAGTTCACGGCTCGCGACAGCGGCCAAGACACCCATTTTGGAGGTTTTCAGGCCACGGGCAAAAATTTCAGCGATACCGCCGGTACTTAAGATGCCCCATTGGACAAGCTTCATATCGGGTTCCTTTCTTCCGATGGGCGGGTTTTCCAGCGCTGGTGCATCCACACCCATTGGTCCGGATAGGCCCGGACATACTGTTCGATGACTTCGGTGATCCGCCGGGTAGTTTCCACCACGTTCTTTTCCTTGTCCCGGCCGGTTGGCATTTGGATCTCTTTTTCAGCGTGGACCTCAAATCGTCCGTCGGCTCCCCGCACCATGAAAGCGGGCACCAAAGCCGCCCCGGTTTTTTGGGCGATGCGGGCTACACCTGATTGGGTCCAGGCTAATTTCCCGAAAAAGGGCACAAAAACCCCGTCCTGGCCGGTGTCCTGGTCGCAAAGGGCCAGGATCGCCTGCTCGTCCTTCAAGGCCCCCAGGATTCCCCGCAAGGCCATGCCTCGTTTAATCATTGCGGCGGCCCCTAATTTTTTCATCCGGAAGTTGTTGATCAAACTATCGAACCTTGGATCGTAAAGTTCCTGGGCCACGGCGGAAGCTTTGCACTTCGTGCCCAGGAATGCCCCCAGGAGTTCCCAGTTTCCCAGGTGGGCCGTCACAAGAAAAACGCCATGGCCACGGGCTTTGGCCCTTTCGAAGTTTTCCCAACCCTCCACGCGGGCGACCTGGCGGGTGATTTGTTCCCGGCTCCAGTTTGTCCAATGGACAAGCTCGAATAAATTGCGTCCCACGTTCTTCCAGGCGGCTCGGCCGAGCTTTTCGATTTCGGAGAGGGTCAAGTTCGGATAAGCGGTTTGAAGGCTTTCGAGGGTCTTGCGCCGTTCCCCCCCGGCCAAGCGGAAAACCAATCCCCCAAAGAGACGACCCAAGGATGAAACCCAGGAATAGGGAAGAAAAACAAGAACAGCCATCAGGACGCGGGCGGAGTAATAAATGAGGTGGTTTTTCAGCTTTTGAAGGGGACGGGCCATAAATTTCCCGGGAAGATTTGGAGGCTTCAAGCTGTGAAGAATATACACCCGGGGAACAAAACCGTTAATGGAAACTTCTTGAGACGAGTCTATTAAAAGTTCATTCGCTCGCAGCTACAAATGCGTTTTTTAATTTACATTCGCGCAAAAATAAACTTCAATTACCGGACATTCAAGGAGGCTGTCTCAATGTCCATCCGAAAATTTTTCATCGTCTTTGCCGCCTGTCTTGTGCTGACATTGCCCGCCCTTTTCCTCACGAAAATCCCTTCCGCGCTGGCTGATCCGGCTCCCAACGCACCGGTTACCGGCCTGGAGGGCCTCAGTTCCAGCGAGGTGGTCCAACGTATGGGTCTCGGTTGGAACCTGGGCAATACGATGGAATGCGCGGGAGCCTGGATCAAAGGGCCGCAAGTAAACAGCTTCGAGACGGCCTGGGGCAATCCCGAGACCACTAAGGATATGATTGATGGGATCAAGGCGGCGGGTTTCAAATCCGTCCGTATCCCGGTGGCTTGGTCAAACCTGATGGGGGACAACTATACGATCAATCCCCAACTGATGGCGCGGGTCAAGGAGATCGTGGGCTGGGTCCAGGATGACGGAATGATCGCGGTCGTCAATATCCATTGGGATGGGGGCTGGTGGTCCAAATTCCCCACCGAATATGACAAGTCGATGGCGCGCTACACGCGTATGTGGTCGCAGATCGCCGGTTCCTTCAAGGATTATCCCGGCACCCTGATCTTCGAATCCCTCAACGAAGAGGGTTGTTGGAACGACGTCTGGAACCGGTATGGGAGCGGCACCCCCGAACAGAAACAGAAGGTCTATGGGATCTTGAACAATATCAACCAGGCTTTCGTAGACCTAGTCCGTAAATCGGGCGGTCTCAACGCCCAACGGCACCTTTTGATCGCCGGATACGCCACGGATATCGACTTGACCGTGGACCCGGCTTTCATCATGCCCAAGGACCCGGCGGGCCATAGCATCGTCTCGGTCCACTATTACACGCCCTATACCTTCGCCGGACTGGAACACGACGAATCCTGGGGCAAGGCGCGGTCCAGCTGGGGGACAGAAGCGGATTTGGCCGAACTGAACGCGAATATGCTCAAGTTGAAGCCGCGGTTCCTTGACCAGGGTATCCCGGTCATCGTGGGTGAATATGGCGCGACCCTGAAGAACAAGGACCCGGACAGCGTGCGCAAGTACATGCTAGCGGTCGCCCAGAAGGTTTATACGATGGGCATGTGCCCGATGTTGTGGGATCCGGGCAGCCATTTCAACCGTCATAACCTTCAATTCGACGACCAGGAACTGCTCAAGGGATTCCAGAAGATCATGGGGATGCCCCGGGACGCGGCCAGTGCGGCTGCCGCCGTGCCGACGGCGCAATCTGGAAAGACAAATTAACATCAGCCAACCCAGGGAAAGGGCATCCGGATTGGGTACCGCACAAATAAAAAGGGCCATCCGCCTTAAGGCGAATGACCCTTTATTTTGATGGCTCCCCGGAGGGTCATGAGCTTGGAACTTTTAAATTAGTTTTGGAATTACCGAACTTTGTCCGTCAGCCCAAAGCCGTTCAACCGAAAGCCATTATAACAAGGCCCAATCCGATCGTCATGGTTGAAGGCTGGCAGATGGCGATCCAGAGCGGGGAAGTAGTCTCTAAAGCCCAATTGGCGGCCAAATTGGGGCTCACCCGTGCTCGGATAACGCAGCTCTTTGATCTCTTGGAATTGGCTCCGGAGGTCCGTCAATGGGTGGCCGACCTTGGCGACCCCCTTCTGACGAACTACCCAAGTATCAGGTTTCTTAGGAGTTTGCTATGCCTCCCTGGGCCAGAACAGGTTAAGAAATTAGTTAATTGTAAAGTTGGAAATAGAACTAAAACGGATTGATTAACTTTCAATGACAATATTTGAATACGTATTTTAATTTTGAAACCACTAATCATCATTGAAGGAAAACCCGATACAAATCAGACCGAATCCTGAGAAGATCAATTAATCAGATTCGAAAAATGTAGGCTTCAACTAACTTGCTCGGATCGCAACGTATAGATGAAGTATCACATCTGTTAATTTGCTTCCCATGTGTGGCGTAGCAGGGGTTGGTTTTCCCTTTGGGTTGTCAATTATGTTCAGTGGTTTAATTGCAGAAGTTATTCCAATTCTCCAAGCCCCCATGGGACTGACATTATGCAATGAGAGCGCTCCGACCACGTCCGGGGATTTTTGACTATCAAATCTTTGAATCCTTGCGACACGGGTAATAGGTACGGCTGATTGATCAAGTTTGTTTGTGGTTCCATCCAGTAATGTAATAGTGGATGAAATGGGCACACGAATAACAGCTTGATATAGTCCGCAATCTTGACTTTCTGTATTGACTGTTAGGCTTAAACCTCTTAATCGAACATGTGCTTGATCGGGGAATAAATCTGTATTGACAGTAAAATCCCATGCACCCATATGACCGTCTGAATTCAATCCTTGATCCCAATTGTTTCCAAGAAGCGCATGGAGGGAAATCGGGAATATGTAATTTTGTTCTTGTGCACTGAACCGAGCTAACCAGTCCATCGATTCACGTACGGCAATGAGAGCATCATCAAAAGGATTGTCGGAATCTTTCAAAGGAAGCGAATATCCATAAATGTTATTTAATCCTTGTTTGACAGCGGCTAGACGACTCATTGCATCATTGAAATCAGCTTGAAATCGCTTTTGAATTTGAGCCCTTCGTTCTTCGTAATTAAATGCTCCGCCTGGTTCAGTAAAGGCAATAGTCTTGAGTGCATTAACTCGACGAGCTGCTTCTGTCCTCTTTCGGCGAAACTCGACATTCCAAAGATCGCTTCGACCTTGAAAATCAAAATTTAAACGGCGCATTTCGGCGGCTTTGGCTTGTTCCGAAAATAAGTTTGCCTGACCTCTCATAACGGCTTGTTCCAAGGGCTCGTTTTGTCGAGGACCCGGGTAGAACTGTTTTCTATTATCTGGGTAAAAGCGAATCCAATAAGGGGCTGTGGCATCCAAGTTTGCTTCGTAATTATGATCTTCGGCGTCGTATGCAGAATAACTTAGAAGAGTAGGCAAAGCGTAATAGCCAATATGGGTTTCTTTCGAATGGATTGCTTCCAGGTCAACAAATTCCTTTAATTCCAAAAATGTTGAAAAACTCTTTTCGCCTAATGTGTTCCATTCAGAGCGAGAAGCAATACCACG
>Ga0335085_10011997_pt1 | contig 12802 bp, 9 predicted proteins | sample Lox_Sample_45_FD_206712 | JGI IMG/M metagenome (GOLD analysis project Ga0335085, IMG submission 206712) | Soil microbial communities from Loxahatchee National Wildlife Refuge, Florida, United States - Lox_Sample_4.5 | ecosystem: Environmental > Terrestrial > Soil > Wetlands | place: USA: Florida...
CGGCCGCGGGATGCGGCGTCGGTGCCGGTGCGGGATGTGGCGCGGACGGTGGATGCGGCGCGGGAGCGGCCGCGGGCTGCGGCCCCCGGGCGGCGGCATGCGGCGGCGCGGCGCGCGGCGGCATCGGGGCGGGTGCGTGCGCGACTTGCGGCGTGGCGTGCGGCGCCGGCGCGGCCGGAGCAGCGGCATGAGGCGGCGCAGCGTTCGGACGGAATGCCGGTGCAGCGGCCGCGCTCGGTGCCGGATGCGGCGCGGCGGTCTCGCGCGGTAGCGCGGCGCTCTGATGCGACGGCGATGATGCGGCCGGTCCATGCGGCGGTTGCGCGATCGCAGCTTGCGGTGCGGCATTGGGCGCTGCCGCGTGCTCGGGCGCAGCGTGTTCGCGCGGCTGAGCGGCGGTTTGCGGCGGCGCCGGATGCGCGGCGAGGTCGCGGCGTGCCGGCCCGTTGGGCGCTGCGGTAGGCGCGGCGCGCGCGGCCTGGTTCGCCGGCTGATGGGGCGGCGCGGGATGCGGCGCGAGATTGGCATTGGCGGCCGGCGCGTTCGGCGCGGCGGCGTGGTCGCCGCGGCCCCAGATCGGCGCCGGGCCGCGCGCCGTGTTCGGTGCCTCGGCGCGCTGCGGCGGTTGCGCCACCGTGTTGGCCGCTGCATTCGGCGCGGCCGGCCGTGCCGCGTTGTTCGGTGCCGCGGCGTCGTGCCGTGCGGGTGCGTTCGGCGCGGCGGCGGCATTGGCCGGCACATTCGTGCGCGCGGGGCGGGCCGCGGCAGCGACCCGATGCGGGCCGGGCGCGGTCGGCGCTTGTTGTTGAGCCAGCGCCGCGGGCGTCCTCGCCGTCACGCGGCCATGCGCGACATTGGCCTGTGCATTGGGTTTTGGCGTCACGGCGGCGGCCGCCTGCGGATCGGCGCGGCCGGTCCGGGCGAAAGCGCTCGGGCGCAGATTAGCGGGCGCCGCAGTGCCGGCGCGGGTGCGCGCGAGCTGATCGGCGGCGACCGCGACGCTGGCGCGCTGCACCGGAGCGGCATGGGTGAAGGCGGCCGTCGGCACCACCGTCGCGGCGCCGCGATTGTGGAAATTGTTCACGGTCGCGTTGCGCGCGGCGAAAGCGCCGGCGTTCCAGTCGCGGCCGTTGACGTGGCGGTCATAGCCGCTGCTGGCGTGATACCAGGGGTGATAGGATTCATGCGGCGCGAGCGCGACCCAGCCGATCGCGGCGACCGCGGCGCCGGCCGAGAGATCGACGCCCCAGCCATCGCCGCCGACGAAGGCGACCAGCGCCGGCGCATAGACCGGCTGCGGCGGGATATCGCCCGGGACCCAGGCCCAGCGATCGCCGACCTCGACCCAGCGGCCGTAATGGAACGGCGCGAAGCCCCAGGGCGCGTCATCGATCCAGGTCCAGCCCCAGGGATCGACCCAAGCCCAATGGCCGTAGCGATAGGGCGCCCAGCCGGACGGCACGTCGCTCGGATACCAGACCTGGCCGTAATCGGGATCGTCGCCCCAGTTGCCATAGGCGGCGAGGTCCTGATAGCCGGTGACAGCCGGCGGCAGCGCTTTCGGCAGCCTGGCGAGGTCTTCTTTGTGTTCCTGATCCTGCGCCCAATTGTCGAAATCGGTGGGATCGGCGGCGACGAGCTGCACATCGAGCGGCTCGCCGCTGATCATTGCGGCCTGTCCGGCGGGAATATCGACCGCGCCACGATCGCCTTCGAACTTCGCCGCGCCCTTGAACACCGCGATCTGCAGCTGATCCGAAGCTTGGTTGTTGTCGGGCTGGCCGGCATCGATGTCGTAATCGCCGGGCTGGGTGATGAGGACGCGGCCGCGCGGCGTGGTGATGTCAATCCCGCCCGGGGGGAGCTGGGCAAGATGAAGATTGAGCGCGCCCTGATCGAGCTGGAGATCGGTCGCGCGATCATCGAGCCGCGAGACGTCGAGCTCGGTCGCCTGGTCGAGCCTCAGCTCGGCCGGACCGATCTCGATCGCGGCACGCGCATTGGCGTCGGTCCAGAAGGATTCGCCGCTGGTGACCGGGTAGTTCACCGTCGCCGGCGCCCAATCGCCCTGCTGCCCTGCCGGATGGAAGGACACCGTGCCATCGACATAGCTCAGCCGTCCTACCCGCGCGGGTGGATCGGCGGCGTTGGCGGCGTAGGCCGGAGCGAGAAGGAGAAGCGAGAGGGGCAGAGCCAGAGTGGCGCGGCGCATAGGGCGAGTCCTGAAAAAGCTTCTGCAACGATAACGCGCGCGCCAGGAGGGGAATTTCCGCGCGCGGCCTTCATGACGTCGATGTAATGCCCAATCGCGGCGGCGGACGGCCGCAAATGCGGCGTTCTTTCGGCGCGGCGCGACGGAGGCTGCCGCCGGCCGGATACGCGTCGCGCGAAGAGGTTGGGGCTTTTCGCGTGCGGCCAAGGCGGCGTATTTGACTTTAGCCGTCCAGGGGTGGAGATTTTCGCACCGCGGCAAATCGCGGAAAAGAGCCGCGGAGGAAGCCTGGTGAAGCCCGATTGCGCCGTCGCCCTGTTGCGCGAGATCGCATTGCGATGAGCGAGGCCCCCGGGCCGCTGTCCGGCTATCGCGTGATCGAGACGGCGCGTTTCGTCACCGGGCCTTATGCCGGCCAGCTGCTCGCCGATCTCGGCGCCGAGGTGATCAAGATCGAGGACCCCGAGGGTGGCGATCCGTTCCGCGGCTGGGACGAGCGCGGCGGCTATGCGCCGATGTATCGCGCCTTCAACCGCAGCAAGCGCAGCCTGACGCTCAATCTGCGCCACAAGCAGGGCCGGGCGATTGTCGAGCAACTCGTCGCTAATGCCGATGTCTTCATCGAGAATTTCCGCCCCGGCGTCGCCGACAAGCTCGGCATCGGCTATGCGCATCTATCGAAGCTCAATCCGCGCCTCGTCTATTGCTCGATCACCGGCATGGGGCGCGACGGGCCTTACGCGCAGCGGCCGAGCTACGATATCGTCGGGCAGGGCTTGAGCGGCTTCCTCAGCCTGCTCGTCGATCTGAAAGACCCGAAGCCGGTCGGGCCGACCTTCTCCGACACGCTGACCGGCATGTTCGCCGGCTACGGCATCCTCGCGGCGCTCCATGCGCGGGTGCGCACCGGCAAAGGCCAGCTGGTCGAGACCAGCCTGCTGCAAGCGACGATGGGCTTCATGAACGAGCCGTTCATGACCTATTTCGGCGCCGGCAAGCCGCCAGCGGCGGAAGACCGGCCGCGCATGTCGAAAGTCTTCACCGCAATCTGCAGCGACGACAAGCCGATCGCGATCCATCTCTCCTCGCCGCAGAAATTCTGGCGCGCTTTCGTCACCGCTTCGGGCCGTGCCGATATGATCGACGACCCGCGCTTCAAGACCGGCCGCGACCAACAGAAGAACTGGCACATCGTGCACGAGATATTGCGCCCGATCTTCCGCACCAAGACGCGCGCCGAATGGTTCGACATCATGGTCGCCGCCGAAGTGCCGGTGGCGCCGATCTACCGGCTCGACGAGGCGCTGGCCGACCCGCAGGTGCAGCATCTCGGCATGATCAAGAAGGCGACGCATCCGGAGAAAGGCGAGGTCGAGCTCGTCGGCTTTCCGGTGACGCTGTCGAACACGCCGCTCGGGCCGGTCAAGGCGCCCGATACGCTCGGCGAGCACAGCGACGAGATTTTGCGCGAGCTCGGCTATTCCGCCGAGGACATCGCCCGCATGCGCGCCGACAAGCTCATCTGATTTGAGGGAAAGGACCGTCACGTGACCGATAGCTGGACGACGATCAAGGATTGGCCGGACGCGCTGCGGCTTGAGAAGCTCAGCGATGCCGGCGTCGCGCGCATCATGCTCAACCGGCCAGAGAAGAAGAACTCGCTGACCGGCGAGATCTTCCAGGCGTTCTTCGAATCGCTCGAGATCATCCGCGCCGATCGCGAGCTCAAGGTGCTGATCACCAAGGGCGAGGGGGGGTGCTACAGCTCGGGCTTCTACCTGCCATTCCTGCGCGCGCACAGCCATGAAGGCCTCGCCGATTGGGACAAGCCCCGGACGATGGATCGCCTCGCCGAGGAGCTGCGCTTTTTCCCGCGCGTCACCATCGCCCAGGTCGAGGGCTATTGCCTCGGCGGCGCGCTGGCGATGATGAATTCGCACGATCTCGTCTTCGCCGCGGAGGATGCACAGATGGGCATGCCCGAGGTGATGCGCGGCAGCTTCGGGCAATTCGCCACCTGCACGCTGTTCCATTCGCAGATCCCGATGAAGAAGGCGGCCTATATCCAGCTCGTCGGCGAGAACATCTCGGGCACCGAGGCGGATCGCGTCGGCCTCGTCTCGCGCGCCTTCCCGGCAGCGCAGCTCGAGGAAAAGACCAATGCGTTCGCGCGCGAGCTGTCGCTGCGTCATCTCGCGGTGCTGGAGCATGCCAAGATCGCGGCGCAGATGGGGCGCGATCTGTCGCTCACCGATGCGATGAAGCTGGATCATCTCGTCGGCCAGCGGCTGGCGAAGGCGGTCGACGCGACCGGCGATATCGAGAAATATCTCAAATCGCAAAAAGGCGGGCCGAACCTCGCCTATAAGCGGCCGGACGCCTGAGGCTGCGCGGGCAGGGAGGAAACGAGGATGACAAGAATGATCGGAAGACGGCCGCTGCTGCAGGGCATCGCGGCGGCGGCGTCGCTCATCGCCGCGCCCTATGTCGCGCGCGGCGCGATGCGCAAGCTCACCGTCGCGAAATCGATCCCCAATCTCATGGCCTATACCCCGATCGATATCGCGGCGGCCAAGGGCTATTTCGCCCAGCACGAGATCGAGATCGACTCCATCGCCTTCTCCGGCTCGGCCGGCATGCATCAGGCGATGACCGCGGGCGCGCTCGATATCGCGCTCGGCTCGGGCTCGACCATGGTCAATATCGTCAAAGGCGAGCCGGATATCTGCATCGCGCAGACTTTGGGGCCGCCGGTCGAGCTCTCGATCATCGTGCCCTATGATTCGCCGATCCGCTCAACCGACGAGCTCAAGGGCAAGACCGTGGGTGTCGCTTCGACCGGCTCGCCGACCGAATGGGTGGTGTTCGAGCTGGCGCGGCTCAAAGGCTGGGCCAAGACCGATATCAAGACCGTCGGGCTCGGCGGCACGCAAGCGGCGATCGCGGCGCTGCGCACCCATCAGGTCGACGCGGTCGTCTCCGATACCGCCGTCGCCTATACGCTCGAGCCGCAACAACAGGGCCGCGCCATCGTCAACTGCGCCGACTACGTGCCGAACTTCATCATGCACGCGAATTTCGCCTCGAACAAAGCGGCGAGCGAATATCCCGAGGCGGTGAAGGGCTTCTGCGCCGCCTGGTTCGAAGCGGTCGCGTTCATGAAGAAGAACAAGGACGAGACCAACCGGATCGTCACGCCGATCACGAAACTGTCGCCCGAGGTGCAGGCGAAGAATTACGATCTCGTCGTGCCGCTGCTATCTTTGACAGGCCGCTTCGATGCCAAGGGCCTTGCGGCTTTGGCGCGGTCCTATGTCGAGCTCAAGATCACTGACACCGAGCCAGATATGAAAAACCTCTATACCGAGAAATTCCTGCCGACCGCGGCTTAAGCGAGGAGAGTCATGTTCTACGAACCCGACAAGAACAATCACGGGCTGCGCTTCAACCCGTTCAAATCGATCTGCGTGCCGCGGCCGATCGCCTGGGTGTCGTCGCTGAGCCTCGACGGCGTGCCCAATCTCGCACCGTTCAGCCAGTTCACCAATCTCTCCTTCGATCCGCCGATGGTGGTGATCTCGGCACGGTTCGGCACCGATACGGCGCGCAACGTCAACGCGACGAGCGAGTTCGTCGTCAACATGGCGACCTATGAGATGAAGGACGCGGTCAACGCGACCTCCGCGGTCGTGTCGGCGGAGATCGACGAGGCGGCGCTGGCCGGGCTCGAGATGTTGCCGTCGATGCTGGTGAAGCCGAAGCGCGTCGCCGCCTCGCCGGTGCAGATGGAATGCAAGCTGTTCTCCTCGATGGTGGTGCCGGGCCGGCTGCCGGATCACGGCCACAACCTCATCATCGGCCGCGTCGTCGGCGTCCATATCCGCGACGAGGTCATCAAGGACGGGCGCATCGACATCACGCGCATCCGGCCGCTCGCGCGCATGGGCTATCTCGATTACACGAGCGTGCAGGAGGTCTTCACCATGCCGCCGCCCGATGGGCCGAATGCCGAGCAATCGCGGCGCGGCCTCGAAGGCCGGCCGGATCTGCCGGTCGCCAAGCCGGAAATTCTGGGCGTCAAGTAAGGAAGAGAATGATGAAAACAGGGAAGCTCGTTCTAGCCGCGGCGGCGGCGCTCGGCCTGACGACCGGCGCGCAGGCGGCCGATCATCTGCGAATCGGCCGATCGCCATCTTTCGCTTTCGCCTATGTGCCGCTGGAGGTCGCGAAATCGCAGGGCATGCTGCAGAAAGACGGGATCGACGTCGAGATCATCTCTTTCGAAGGCGCCTCGAAGATGGATATGGGCATGACTTCGGGCTCGGTCGATATCACGCTCGGCAGCCCAACCGAGATGGCGGCGATCGCCAAAGGCATGCCGGCCAAAGCGGTCGCGATCATCGCGCGGCCGGTCAAGGAGCTGGCGATCATCGTACCGTATGATTCGCCGATCCAATCGATCAAGGAGCTGAAAGGCAAGTCGATCGGCATCGCGACGATCGGCTCGATCACGCAATGGGCGGCGCTGGAGCTGGCGCGCTCGCAAGGCTGGAAAACCGAGGATGTGAAGCTCGTTTCGATCAGCTCGGGAGGCGGCGCCGCTGCGGCGGCGATGAAGACGCACCAGGTCGATGCCGACGTCTCCAACATGATGAGCGGCGTCGTGATGGAGAAGCAAAAGGTGGCGCGCGTCATCGCCAACGCGGCGGATTTCGCCAGCGACTTCCCGATGCATGAGATGTCGGCCAGCGACGCGTTGATCCAATCAAATCCCGATGCGCTCCGCCGCTTCATCAAGGCATGGTTCGAGGCGGCGGCGTTCATGCGCGCCCACAAGGCCGAGGCGATCGCGGCGGCGATGCCGGTGACCGGTCTCAGCCAGGCGGACGAGGAAAAGGAATACGACCTCCTGATGCCCGAGATCACCAGCGAGGGCAAGCACGAGCCGGCGATGATGCAGCGCGTCGCGGATTCATTCGTCGAGCTGAAGCTGCTCGATCACAAGCCGGATATGGAGAAGCTCTACACCAATAAATTTCTGCCCTAGGGCAGGATCAGCGCCAGAGCTCCCGGCTGGCGATGCGCGCGCCTTCGGCGAGGGCCTTGAGCTTTGCCCAGGCGAGTTGTGGATGGACGCGGCCGCCGAGGCCGCAATCGGTGCCGGCGATCACGTTCTCGCGCCCGACCACGCGCGCATAGGCGAGAAGCCGGTCGGCAACCAGTTCGGGATGCTCGACGACGTTGGTCGCGTGGCTGACGACGCCGGGGATCAGGATCTTGCCGTCGGGCAGCTTGACGTCGCGCCAGACCTTGTACTCGTGCTCGTGGCGGACATTGCCGGCCTCGACCGAGAAAGCCTGCGCTTTGACGCGCAGCATCGCATCGGCGATGTCCTTGAGCGGCAGGTCGGCGGTATGCGGCCCGTGCCAGCTGCCCCAGCAGATGTGATAGCGCACGCGATCCTCGGGAATACCGGCGAGGGCCCGATTGAGCGCCTCGATGCGGAGCAGCGCGTAGCTCTTGTACTGCTCGAGCGTCGGATGCGGATCGAGCATGTCCCAGGTATCGGGCAGGCCCGGATCGTCGAGCTGCAAGAGGAAGCCGGCATCGACGATGGCGCGATATTCGACCGCGAGCGCCTTGGCGATGGCATCGAGGAAATCCGCGTCGCTCTTGTAATACGCGTTCTGGCCGCGGCAGAACATCTCGAGGCTGCCGACGGCGATCGAGGTGACGAAAGCTTCCTTGATGCCGGCAGCATCGGCGGCGGCTTTGAGATCGGCGAGATCGCGCTTCACCGCCGCTTCGCCGCTATAGGCGATAGGGCCGATGCAGGACGGGCGTGAGGCGACGCTGGGAACGCTCGCGCCCGGTGCATAGAAATTGGCCGCATAGAAATCGGCGAATTCGCGCTGCTCCCAGCGCTCGCCGACGATGCGCATCGGCTGGCCGGGCTTGTTGCGCGCGGGCGCCGCAGCGCCGGGCGGCGTCGGCCCGAAACCGGAAAGCCGGCTGAAAATATAAGTGCCCCAGGCGGCGAGATCGGAAGCGGCGCGCATCGGCTTGCCGAATTCGCCGTCATTCGGGATATCGATCGCGACCTCCTGCTGCGCCTTCACCACAGCGGCGACAGCGGTTTTGAGCAGCGTGTCGATTTCAACTTCGCTCGTTCCGTGTTTTGCCCAGGCCTCGCGCAGCGCATCGGGGCGCGGCAGGCTGCCGGCATGGGTCGTCAGGATACGATCGGTGCTATGTCTCATGGGTATTTCCTCCTTCCGACCGCGGCCGTCTGTCCTAGCCTAGCATGCGGCACGTTCCCGCGCTCCGGGGCCTTCGGGGGACGGGGCCTTGGTATTGCGACGGCCGATGCCTCTAATCGGCGGCGGCGATTTGGCCGTCGCGGTCCGGAGCGTGTAGGATTGCCGCCTTAGCGTTGTCGTCGGCGGCGCTTTACAAAACGTGGTGCAAAAGGGGGGATACATGGGTTTCAAACGCCTTGCGCTGATGAGCGCCGCCTTGGGCCTCGCGGGCGTGGTGTCCGCGCCGGTGAAGGCGGATCAGGTCAATCTCCTCTTCGGCACGACCTTGCCGTCGCAGGTGCATCTCAATATGCGCGTGCTGCATCCCTGGGCCGAGAAGATCAACGAGCAGGGCAAGGGCGTCGTTCATATCGATGTGCGCGACGGCTCGGAGATCGCCAATCTCGGCAACTTCTATTCCCGCGTCGAGGACGACGTGATCCAGATCTCCTGGGGCTTGCAATCGGCGATCGGTGGCAAGTTCCCGCGCAGCGCGGTCGGCGGTCTGCCTTTCGAGGTCGAGAAGGCCGAGATCGGCTCGGTCGCCCTCTGGCGCGTCTACAAGAGCGGCTTGTTCAACGCCGAATACGATACGGTCCAGCCGCTCTACATGATCACCTTTCCGCCTTCCGGCGTGCATTACGCCAAGCAGCCGAAGACGTTCGACGATTTCAAAGGTCTGAAGCTCGCGGTCGGCGCGAAGGTCGGCGCCGACACGATCGAGCGGCTGGGCGGAACGCCGTTGTCAATGATCACGAGCGACTATTACACCGCCATCCAGCGCGGCATGGTTGACGCGGTGATGGTGCAATGGACCGCGTTCCAGCCCTTCAAGCTGCAGGACGTGACCTTCTATCACCTCGAGACCAAGCTTGGCGGCAGCACCGGCATGGTCTTCATGGCGAAGAAGAAATACGACGCTCTTCCCGCGGCGGTGAAGAAGATCCTCGACGATAATTCCGGTGAAGCGGAGAGCCGCGTCTACGGCAAATTCTGGGACGATGTCGACAATGAAGGCCGCGACATGGTGAAGGCGCTCGGCGACAAGCACCACATTATCCAGCAATCGCCGGAGATCGCCGCGAAATGGCGCAAGGAGGTTGAGCCGGTGATCGACGATTTCGTCAAGACCACGCCCGACGGTGCGAAGGTCCTCGCGGCGTTCCGCGCCGAGACCGCCAAAGTGAAAGCGGGGAACTGAGCCGATGCGCGCCCTCGCTCTTGCCCTGAGCTTCCTCGCGCTGGCGTTCGCGCCGGCGGAGGCGGCAACGAAGATCCGTGTCATGTATACGGCGGTCAGCGGCTATTCCTCCGCCTATATCGCCAAGGATCAGGGCTTCTTCGAGAAGCGCGGCCTCGATGTCGAACTTATCCTCGCGCCGCAGGGCGGGGCGATCATCGAGGGGCTGGTGAGCGGCAGCGCCGAGATCGGCACGCCGACGCCGACCGTGTTCCTGCAGGCGATCGACAGCGGGCTCGATACCGTCGCCATTGCCGCGACCAACGCCTTTCCGGAGAAATCCAAATCGGGCGTGCTGGCGCGCAGCGAGGCGAGCATCCACTCGGCCCAGGACCTGATCGGCAAGAAGGTCGGCGTGCCCGGCATCAACGGTCTGCTCGACGTCGTGTTCCGGCAATGGCTGGCGAACAAGGGCATCGACACGAAGAAAGTCACCTATGTCGAGGCGTCCTTCCCGCAGATGAGCGACATGCTGCGCGCCGGCACGGTCGATGCGGTGGTCGCGGTCGATCCCTTCTATTCGCGCATCGTTGACCAAAAGACCGGCTATCTGGTCGATAACTACACCAGCGTGCTGCCCGACGGCACGATCGCCTCGGTCTACGCCGCGACCGGCAAGTGGGCGGCGGCCAATGCCGACGCGGTCAAATCCTTCCAGGGCGCCTTGGCCGACGCCGCCGCCTTCAGCAAGAGCGAGGCCAATGCCAAGTCGGTGCAGGAGAGCATCGCGCGCTATACCAAGCTGCCGGTGGCCGTGGTCTCGGCGCTCCCGATCCCGAACCTCGTGGCGCAGATCAAGCCGAGCGACCTCAATTTCTGGATTGGCGTGATGAAAGAGCGCGGTATGCTGAACGGCACGCCCGATCCGGCCAAGGCGGTCGTCGCCTGGGAGCCGAAATAGGATAGGAGAGGCATCGTGGCCGCCGCGCTGATCACCAACGTCTCGATCTTCGACGGCACCGGCGCAGCGCTCTTTCCGGGCGAGGTCCTGATCGAGAACGGGCGCATCACGCGCGTGGCGCGTGGCGCCGAGCGCATCGCGATTTCGGGCGCGGAAAAGATCGATGGCGGCGGCGGCACGCTGATGCCCGGGCTGATCGAGCCGCATGCGCATTTGACTTTCACCTGCGCCGTCGACCGCATCGTGCCCAGCTTCATGCCGCCGGTCGAAGAGCATGTCTTCGTCACCGCGCATAACGCCAAGACCATTCTCGATCACGGCTATACCTCCGCTTTCTCCGGCGGCGCGACGCGGCCGCAGATCGAGGTGAGGCTGCGCGACGAGATCCAGCGCGGCTTCCTGCCTGGGCCGCGCATCAAGGCGGCGTCTTTCGAGCGCGCGGTCGACGGCGCCCGCCAGGGCTACGGCCAGGGCGTCGCCGAAGTCGAGAAATTCTGCAACGAGATGATCGCGCTCGGCGTCGATTCGATGAAGTTCATCCTCTCCGGCGCGAAATCGGTCATCCCGCAGCATTTCGACGAGATGGCTTATACCGAGAGCGAGATCGGCGCGGCGGCGCGGCTGGCGCAAGAGAAGGGCATCAACCTCCTGGGGCACACCTACAATTCAGCCTCGATACGGCTCGCGATCCAGCACGGTTTCCGCGCGCTCTTCCACTGCAATTTCGCCGACGAGCCGACGCTCGATCTGATGGAGAAGCACAAGAGCGAATTCTTCGTCGTGCCGGCGGTCGGCATCATCGAGGCGGGCTTGAAGAACCACGCCGAGATGGGCGAGCATGCGATCGAGCGTTTGCCCGAGGCGCAGCAGGGCTTGAAGCAGATCGACGAGGGCCAGCTCAAGGTCGTTCCCGCGATGCGCCGGCGCGGCATCCGCGTGCTGCCGGGTGGCGACTACGGCTTCGCGCACAATCCCCATGGCCGCAACGCCTGGGAGCTCGAGCTGTTCGTGAAGAAATTCGGCTTCACCCCGGCGGAGACGCTCGCCGCGGCGACGCGCGACGGTGCCGCTTTGATGGGCATGGGCGACGAGCTCGGCCAGATAAAGCCAGGCTACATCGCCGACCTGCTCGTGGTCGCGGGCGATCCGGTGCAGGACATCCGCATCCTCCAGGACAAAACAAAGCTGACGCACATCCTGCAGGGCGGCCGCTTCTACAAGCAGCCGGACGGAACGCGGCGCGCGGCGTAGGCGAGCGATTGCGGCCTAGCGTCGCTTCGCTTTCTTTGCCTTCTTCGGGGCTTTCTTCTTCGCGGCGCGCGCCGGCTTGGCGGCTTTGCGCTTCTTCCACAGCGCGTCGGTCGCGATATCGGCGCCTTCGCGCATCGCCTTGAATTTCTCCCACACCACGGTCGGATGGACCTCGGTGTGGTAGAGCGCCTGCGAGGAGAAGCCGCAATCGGCGCCGGCCATGACATTCTCGCGCCCGACCAGCTTGGCAAAGCGCATCAGCCGCTCGGCGATGAGAAGCGGGTGCTCGACGATGTTGCTGGCATGGGTGATGACTCCCGGGCAGACGACGCGGCCGTCCGGCACCTTGATGTCCTCGAAGAGATGGTATTCGTGCTCGTGGCGCGGATTGGCGCATTCGAAGCTGAATTGCCCGGCGCGTACCTTCAGCACATAGCGGATGATGTCGGAGAGCGCGGCCTCGTAGATGCGCGGGCCTTCGTTGATGCCGTAGCAGGTATGGAAGCGGATCTGCTCCGTCGGAACGCCTTTCAACGCCGCATTCGTCGCCTCGACGTAGATCTCGGCCTTGCGCTTCATCTGCTTCTCGTCGAGATGCGGGTCGACGAAAATGTCGGGCAGGAAGGGATCGTCGATCTGCACGATCAGCCCGGCTTCGGCGATGGCGCGGTATTCCTTGCCCAGCTCGGCGGCGAGGGCGTGGAAGAATTCCTCGTCGGATTTGTAATACTCGTTGCGGCCGACGCCCGAAGGCGCGGTCGCCGGCAGGAAGACATGGTCGTGCGGCACCCCGGCCATCTCGGCGGCGGCTTTGACATTGGCGATGTCGTTGGCCAGCAGCGTCTCGCCCTTGTATTTGACCGGCCCGACGCAGACCATCGGCCGCATCGGCACCGCGG
>Ga0335085_10011998_pt1 | contig 12801 bp, 9 predicted proteins | sample Lox_Sample_45_FD_206712 | JGI IMG/M metagenome (GOLD analysis project Ga0335085, IMG submission 206712) | Soil microbial communities from Loxahatchee National Wildlife Refuge, Florida, United States - Lox_Sample_4.5 | ecosystem: Environmental > Terrestrial > Soil > Wetlands | place: USA: Florida...
CGCGCTTGTATCCCGTCACGGCGGAGAATCAGCCGGGATTCTCCGGAAAGCAGGTATTTTCGTCGACCACGGCACGCATTCACGGATCGGTGTACTTCACCGACTCGCGAGGAAATCGCATCCAGCCGATGCAGGGAGTGAATGTGGTCGCGCGCTGGGTTGACCCTACGACGGGTAAGCCTTCGCGACGATATGCAGTGTCCTCGATTTCGGGATTCTTGTTCAACGGGAATGAGGGGAACCCAATTACGGGATATGACGACGTGTTGGGCGATCCGTACAGCGAGTGGGGATCTGGGAATTCATCGCAGCAAGGCTTCTTTGATCTCGCTGGACTGCAACCACCCAGTTCCAGCGCACAATATCAATTGAACGTGGAGGCTGTGGACTCGCGATGGTCGTGGGAGGTTGGCCCCTATTCGCCGGGTCCGGTGGCACCTTCTGGATGGATGACCCCCATCACCGTCACAGTCGCACCGGGCGAGGATGTACAACAGGACATCCTGATGACCGGCACCGCGCAGCCGCTGTCGCAGCAGGATTCTTCCTGGACGTCTCCTTTGCCGTTGCCTTCGGGAGGCGACTGGGTGGAATCGTTCAAGTGCTGCGGACAGACGAGATATTTCAAGATGTGGGCACAGGCGAACCGAACGCTATCGGTGGCGGTAACAGCGCTTGACGAGTCTGGACGCGCGACTGACTTGAAGACCCGGCCGGTCATTGGCATGTGGGCGGCGTCAGACCCGGAAGGCACCTCGCCGCCTGCATATACCCCGTCTCCGTTCAACCAGATACCGTTTGGCCTGACCCGCCTGGATGTATCCGTTCTTACGCCGGGGAATTTCCTGATCGGTATCTCGGATGTGCGTGGCGACGGCCGCCCAGACTACCGTTACCATGCGCACGTGCTCTATGCGGACTCGGTTGTCCCGGCGCGTGTCAGCGTGAGCGGAGGCCCAATCACGGTGCAAGGGGCCGGATTTGCGGCCGGATTCGCATCGAGTATCGGAACGACGGCGGCTACGCCACTGGCCGTCAGTACCGGCGCAATGACTCTGGCTGCACCTCCTCATGCGGACGGAGTGCAGGACATTGCTGTAAGTGATCCGGTAAGCGGCGCAGCCACGACGATGACTGGAGCAATTACCTATGGAGCCGCCGCCAGCGACAGCATCATCCTGGTAAGTGGGGCAAACCCACCCACGCCGGTCGGAACCCAGGCGGCCAACCCCGTGAGCGTACGTGTACTGGCGGCCGACGGAGTGACTCCGATCAGTGGTGCGACCGTCGGCTGGAGTTCTAACTATGGCGTGCAGTTTTCCGCATGCAGTGGGGCAACAGCATGTTCGGTCATCACTGACCAGGGAGGAAATGCCGCGTCATGGGTTACGCCCAGCGCCAACGGTGTGGCGACCCTCACCGCAACTCTGGCACCCGGTGTGTACTCACCATCGAAGCTGGTGAATACGGCTTTGAATGCGACACAGACGTGGTCCGATATTGGGGTCTCCACGCCTTATGTCTATGTGTCTCAGGGCGCGACGACCAACATTCCACTAACTGCGCGGGTTGTGAGCAATGGCACTCCGAGAAGTAATGCACAGGTCAATTTCGAAATCATGGGCGGGTTGGGAACGCTCAGCGCCGGCAGTGCGCAATCGAATTCGAATGGCTACACAACGGTGACATTGTCGGTGACCGGGATCGCGGAACTGGTCCAGGTGAGTGCTTGCGTTGCCCCTGACGACATGCCCTGCGGAACTTTCTATGTGAATGCGGTGCCACTTGCACAGCAAAAGCTGCAGCAAGTTTCCGGCGCAGGACAGATTTCAGTCGAAGGGTCGTTTCAGCCCATCGTCGTGCGTGTAACCGACTCGTCTTCGCCGCCGAACAACGTCGTCGTCGCGCCAGTGACCTTTCTTACGACGGTGCTTCGGTCCGGCGGAACAGCGTCGGCACCGGGGGATGGAGAGATGAATCCGGGAAACCCGGCGCAGCCAGTGATCCTGAAAGTTACGCAGAGCAGTGTGGCGAGCGATGCGAATGGGCTGGCGAGTATTGCGCCGTCGAGCGGCGGGTTCAGCGCGCCGGTGGAAGTGGATGTAACTGTGTCTGCCGGAACTGCGGCGTTGATCGACGATCCGTTATTCGTCCTGCCGGCGCCCTCGGACGGGAGTCAGTCGTCGAGTCGGAGTGGGCCTCCGGCGAAGCATCCGATTGCGATGCCGGTTGGGCGCGGGTTGGAGCGGTAGCTCGGGGCAAGGTTGAGTATGGAGTGGCAAGCCCTCGCTTCGCTCGGGGGACAGCCGAGGCGGCTGTCCCTACGTGGGCTTGCTCACTCTTACTTCCCGATCCACTGGTCTACCCAGTCGTTTACCGTTTTGTACCAGAGCTGGGAGTTTTGCGGCTTCAGGACCCAGTGGCCTTCGTCGGGGAAATAAAGCATCTTCGACGGGACGTTCTCCATTTGGAGTGTGGTGAAGAGCTGGAAGCCTTCGCTTACGTCGAGCCGGTAATCTCGCTGGCCGTGGATTACCAGCGTCGGCGTCTTGAAATTTTTCGCGTACTGGTGCGGGGACCACTTCACGTAGCTTTCGCGGTTGTCGTAGGGCGTGCCTTTGAACTCCCAGTTGTTGAACCACATTTCTTCGGTCGTGCCCCAGGCGGATTCGGCATTGAACATGCCGTCGTGGGACACGATGCACTTGAATCGGTCGGTGTGGCCGAGGATCCAGTTGATGGCGTATCCGCCATAGCTGGCGCCCAGGGCGCACTCGCGGGTCTTGTCTATAAAAGGATAGGTTTGCTCGGCGTAGTCGAGGCCCTTCATCAGGTCTTCGTAGGGAGCGCCACCCCAGTCGCCATTGATGGCATCGATGAATTTCTGACCGTATCCGGTCGAGCCGTGGAAGTTGATCATGATGACGACGTACCCACTGGGGACCGCTGGAGTTGGTGACGCGAACAGTTCGGGATTCCAGCGAAACGACCAGTCGTCTCCCCACGCCCCCTGCGGCCCGCCGTGGATGAGGAACTTCACGGGATATTTCTTGTTGGCGTCGAAGTTGGGGGGCTTGACGAGGAAGCCTTGGACTTTGTCGTTGTGAGCGCCGGTGAAATAGAAAGATTCAAGGGGAGACATGGTGACCAGGGAAAGAATGGCATCGTTGAAGTGAGTCAGCTTTGCAGGCGGCGGAGGCGGCGGATCCCCACATCCGTTCGGACACAGCATGAAGCTGTAGATAGCATTTGGTTCCTCAAGAGAATTGTTCGTGAAATAAATGTCTTCGCCGTTCGGCGCAACTGCCATGTCATCTTGCGTACCCATGATCAACGTCGGAACCTCGACGCGTTTCCCGGTCGCAACGACCAGAGAATAGATTGGAGCCTTGCCTGAGTTCTCGGTGTTGAGATAGATGCGAGACGAGTTCTGCGACCACGTGAATGTTCCCACCCAACGGTCGAAGTCTTCCGTCAGATTCTTTTTCTGGCCGCTCTTGCGGTCATAGAGCATGAGGCGAAAGCGATCGCTTTCGTATCCGGGACGCTGCTGCGCGCGGTAGGCAATGTACTTGCCATCGGGGGAATAGAGCGGGGACGAGTCGCTGGCGGGATTGTCGGCGGTGATGTTCTTGGCCTGGACAGCCGAGGCGGCGCTCCCTCCATTAACGGGAACAATCCACAAATCGTTGTTCGTCGAAGCTGCTGGGTTGTTGTCATGATTCGAGGCGTAGCAGATTTCTTTTCCGTCCGGAGAAAAGGCATAGTCGTCCTGTCCACCGAGAGAAAAAACCGGAGCGTCGTAGTCGCCGTGCGTCAGGTCGCGGGGATTATTCTCCAGGACGGAATCGCTATCGGAAGAGGCCGCGGACGAATCTTTGGGCGCGCGGATGGCGAAAATATGCGTCCGCTTGCCTTCTTTGTAGGCGTTCCAGTGACGGTAGAGCAGATGATCGAAAATCAGAGCTTTGACTTTCGACTGCTCAACGGCCTTCACCTTTCTGGCGTTGCAATCGCTTTCGGCCTGCGCCGCACCGTCGCATTCGGGATAGATATCGGAAGTGAACAGAATGGTCTTGCCGTCAGGCGACCACAGCTCGCCGCTTGCTTCGGTTGCGATGGAGGTCAGCTTGGTGGATCGGATGACCGCTGCTGCCGCGGGATCGAATTCCGCGATCCAGACTTGCGAGCCGCCATCTTTCGTTGACAGAAATGCGAAGCGCCTTCCATCGGGCGCCCAGCGGGGGCGGTCGGCGTCCTGATCGGCGATGATTTCCTTTTCCTGGCCTCCGGCTGTGGGGACGATCCAGATGTGCGGAGTTTTCGTGTTCGCGGCTAGATCTACGTCTACTACGCTGAAGATTACCCACTTGCCATCGGGGGAGACTTGGGGGTCGCCTACGCGCTTCAACTTCATCATGTCTTCGAAGGTGAAGGGATGCTTGGTTTGGGCTGCTATCGAGAGTGAGAACGCGATGAAGGCGAGACACAGCAGAAGAAGACGGCGCATAAGGGGACCTCCGGGCAAACGGATGAGTTTAGCACTTCTGATCCCTGTCATCCTGAGGCCTGCGGTTTTTGCTGGCCGAAGGACCTATGCCCTTTGCGGCTGCAGAGGCGCTCCCGGCAGAGTGCATAGGTCCTTCGGCGCCAAACTGCGGCGCCTCAGGATGACAACGGCTTTATCTTTTCCACAAGCTGATGTTCATTCGTCACAGACTTTGCTGCCGTAGTGATGGCAAAGTCAGACTATGCGCGAGCCCAAGACTTACTTTGTTTACATCATGACCAACCGCTCGAAGACTCTTTACACAGGCGTTACGGGCAATCTTATTCAACGTGTGCGGCTTCACAAATCAGGCGTCGGCTCGCGATTTACCAGTAAGTACAAACTCGATCGGTTAGTGTACTTCGAACGATTCGAAGATGTTCGTAACGCGATTGAGCGGGAGAAGGAGATTAAGGGCTGGCTGCGGATCAAGAAGATCGCTTTGATCGTGTCCGTGAACCCGGCATGGAGGGATTTGAGTTTGGAATGGTTCGAGCACCATCCGTTTGAGCCGGATGCCGAAGCTGTGCAGCGCAGGCTGTCATCCTGAGGCCTGCGGCTTTTGCAGGCCGAAGGACCTATGCAGTTTGCTGGCTGCAGAGGCGCTCCCGGCAGAGTGCATAGGTCCCTCGGCGCCAAACTGCGGCGCCTCGGGATGACAAGATTTGAGAGCTCTATTTGTTCGGTGGTTTGGGCGTCGTTTCGTCCGGCTTCTTCTCGTCTGGCTTTTCACCCGGATTCTGATCGGCCTTGGGAATCTCTTTGCCTTCGTAGAGAATCTTCACGTTCGATCCAAATCGCTTGTAGTCCTGGTACTTCACGATCTCGCGGATGCGAGCGTCCCCGGTCTTGAAGTGCAGTTCGTCCTCCGCCTTCGTATAGACGGGAAACCAGTACTGCCCATCGATTTGCTGGCGCCAGGTGGTGAACTTCGGGAAAAGGTTCTCGTTGTCGCCGCGCTTCTTGACTTCATTGCAGGGTTTTCCGTTGCACAGGTCCGGCACGGTCTTGCCGTAGGTCTTCACGATCTGGAAGTCGCGGTCATCGACCCAAACGCGTCCCTGGAAATAGCGTTTCTTAGGCTCAATCTTCTTCGGCGCGATATCGAAGACGTAGCAATGCAGTTCGTCTTCCTGCTGCTGACCCACATAAAGGATGTTGTATAAGGGGAGTTCCTCGGTCGTGAGGACGAAGGGCAGCTTGTGACGGATGTCGTCCAAGTCCTCCTGCGACATATAGAAATGCTGCAGATTTGATTGCGGCGCGAAAACTACGTTCTCAATGCGCTTGCCCTTGTCGTCGAACATAACGTCAAAGACTTCGCGATATTCACCGTCGACCGTGTCTCCGTCAAGAGACTGTACCGTCACGTCCTGGCGATAAGTGTATTGATCGCGAGCTTTGGCGAACTCGGTCTCCTTGGCGGCGAAGCGCTGGATGATCTCGTCCGGGGTAGTGCCGGTTGGCGGACTGGTGTCGAGCGGGCCTTCCTGGGCAAGAATGGGCAGAGTGCCAAATCCGCAGGCCAGGAGAGTTGCGCAAAACAGGAAGCGACGGAGTGCCTTCATTTCTCTAGTCTATCGAATTTCCGGAGAGAAGTAGCCGCCCACAAAGCGGCTTCTGATGTGATTCCTGGAGCGGTCGCCACGTTGCCCAAAAAATTGGGGCAGATACCGCGGCGACCCATCCCTCCAACCCCTCTCCGCTCAGTGAGGCTGGAGGGAGGGTGCTGCAGTTCTGCCGTCAATTTGGATGCCCTCAGGGACAAGAGGTTGCCGGTGGGATGCGAGTGACAATTCGCTTAATAGAAAAGATATTTTCTCCACTTGTCGTCACTGCGGCCCATCAGGCGCATGATGTGGCGGCTGGTGTGAAGATTGAAGGCCCGGGGCTCACGCATCAGTTTCATGCCTGATTCGGCGGGAGACTGGTTGCCCTTACGGCGGTTGCAGGGATGGCAGCAGGCGACCAGATTCTCCCAAGTGGAGGACCCCCCGCGGGAGCGCGGAATGACGTGATCGAGAGTGAGTTCACTGGACGGCAGAACCGTACCGCAGTACTGGCAGGTATTACGGTCACGCAACAGGATGTTCTTCCGCGAGAGCGCACGGCTCTGGTGCGGGATGCGGCGGTACTCAAGCAGCCGAATGACCGACGGAAGCCGCATAGCCACCCGGGCCGAGTGCAGGAAGTGGCCGTTCTCTTCCTCGGTCATCGCAACGCCCTTGAGAACGAGCACGAGAGCGCGGCGCGCAGCACAGACATTAATGGGCTCGTACGACGCATTCAGAACCAGCACGGGCGAAAGCAGGGCATGACCGTCACCGGCACGGTGCGGGGCCGCCGGCGAATACAGGCCGGCGGCGTGCCGGGATCCTGGTTCGTGTTCCATCCGTAGCGCCATGAGGTTCACTGTTTCCATTCCGGCCCAAGGGTCTCTGCCGGTTCCGCATCCTCCGGAAGAGCTTGCATTTGTGGTAGCTGGAAGCCCTGCTCGTTAGATGCGAGTTTCAGCGTGCGCGCCACGGTTGCCACCCATACTCTGGCAACACCGGCGCGAACCAGCACACGAGCGCATTCCGTCGCGGTGGTGCCGGTGGTATACACATCATCCACAAGAATGATTTCTCGCCCTCTCATATCCGCGGCGACCGCAAAGGCTCCGCGCATGTTTTCGCGGCGTTGATGGCTCGTTAAGCCGATCTGCGAATGCGTATCGCGGACACGCTGCAGCATCCCAATCGCCATCTGGAAACGGCCCGACCCGCCTTTCAGAGCAGCCCGCGCGACCAGTTCTGCCTGATTGAATCCGCGCTGGCGCTGCTTGTTCTTGTAGAGCGGCACGGGAACGATGAGAACAGTGTCCTGCTTGAACGAGGGCTCTAACAGGTTGAAGGCCTCGGCGAGCATCTCTCCTAATACGTTGGCAGCCGGCCGCACACCGTTGTACTTCAACAGGTGAATCAGTTCGCGGAGAGCGCCATCGTAACTGCCATACGCGACCGCCCGGGCAAATGGTCGATCTACCCGGCGGCAAATGGGGCAGCGGCGCTGGCCGTCATCATCGCAGTCTGCATACGCGGAGAGGACTCTTTCTCCGCAGATCGAGCAGACCTTCCCGCGAATCGGGTGAATCTGCGCCAGGCAATCCTGGCAGACCGGGAGACGCGAGATGTTCAGCAGCGGCAGTCCGCAAATACGGCAATCGGAGGGGAACAGAACGGAGAAGAGTCCCTCGGCAGCTCGACGAATCCAAGGGCGCGGTACGGCGACAGAGTACTTCTCGGAAACAATACGAGGCCCAACAACGGCAATTGCGGCCTGGCCAGCCCGGATTCGGTCCTCACTACTGCTGAAGACGGCCTCCTCGTAACTCGGCGGTACGCGATCCACCGCGGACCATACCCGTAAAGTATAGCGGCCATCCTTGCCGCTAGGCAACGTTGCGGTTGGGCGTGACCGTTTGTTTTCCAGGCAACTTCCTGGGCGTTGCGGACCAGCGGTCCCGCACTTGGGTAAACATGAAGCGATAGTCCCGGCGGAAGCATTCTCCGCATCGCACCGGCTGCAGAAGAAACAAGGGGAGGATGAACCGCTCGGCTAGATTCCGACGACGCGAACGGAACCCCACCTCACTGCCACAATCGTGACACCGATAAGGCTGGCCGAATGAATCGGGGGAGTTACTCATAGACTGCACCTCGAAACAGAATACGAAGGGGCGGAAGAACCTGATTGAGGGTATTTTACACCGCGGAAGTGCCGGGATGCCGATCCACCGGACCACCGAGGGAGAATGGCGCAATTTGGGGTATACTCTCCTTCGGCTTACAGGACGCCGCCCGTCCGCGGAGAGGACCGAGTCCACCTGAGAGAAGAAAAACTTAAGGTTCGAACGAACCTCCTTATCGCCTGCGACAGCGGACCCCGGGCATGACCTGAAGGAGGTCCGTATGGCCAAGCAGTTCTACGATCGTCACTTCCCTGTCCGTCCCAATCTCGAACAGCTTCGACATCAGTCCAAGGATCTGCTGGAGGATCTGCGGCGTGGAGAGCGGCGAACTCTGCAGCTGTGGGAAAAATACCATCCTCGAGTGGTCCCCGCTAGCGAAGCCAAGTTGGCCGATGCGCAATTTCTCCTGGCGCGAATGTATGGCATTGCAAGCTGGCCCCGGCTCGTCGCGGCCTGCCACATGACGGACGCGATCTGGCGTGGCGATGTGAAGGCGGTCCGCGAACTGTCTATTAACAATCCGAAGATTCTGACGGAATCGGCGACCGGTGTGCCCGGCAGCAACTGGGGTCCGCCGATGACGTATGCCGCTAACCTTGGGCAGGATGCGGTCATTCAGGCACTTCATGATCTTGGAGCCTCCGACGTGCAGCACGCTTTCAGCCGCGCCTGCCTGCAAGGCAGGATCGAGACTGCACGCCGCCTAAAGGCGATGGGTGGACGCATTACGGCGGGCATCGTGATGGGTCCGTGTGAGACCTTGCACGACTCAGGGCTGGCGTTGCAATTGGAATTGGGAGCGGAACTGGCGGACGAGCACGGCGATCGAATGGCGCCGATTGCATTGCTGCTCGAGACCTACTCCCGGAATCCCAAAGGAAAGCATGGGTGCCTCGAACTGGCGGTGGCGCACGGAGTCGAGTTGCCGGATACGCCGCCGATGGCTCTGCACCGTGGACGCATCGATCTGCTGGAGCGTCATCTGGAGCGCGATCCACAACTGGTGAGGAGGACGTTTTCGCACGAGGAAATCTATCCGCCAGCTCTGGGATGCCACACGGACCACTCTTACGCCCTAAACGCGACGCCGCTCGGGGGGACGACGTTGCTGCATATGTGCGTCGATTTCGACGAGATCGAGATTGCCCATTGGCTGATTGCGCATGGGGCCGACGCAAATGCCCAGGCCGAAGTTGATGCAGATGGCTTTGGCAGGCACACGCCGCTGTTTGGCTGCGTGGTATCGCAGGCGTACGTGTGCGGTCGACAGCGGGATGCAAACTTGGCGAGACTGCTGCTCGATCATGGCGCAGATCCGAACGCACGGGCATCATTGCGGAAGCAGCTGCGGTTTGTGCCGGATGACACGATGCATGAATACCGCGACGTCACACCCCTGGCTTGGGGTGAACAGTTTCACGGACAGAGATATCACGATTGGGTGAGTCGACCCGCGATGCAGTTGATCGCAGAGAGGGGAGGCAGGAAATGAGCTTGTCGAGCTTCGCTCGACCGGACAGCCGAGGCGACTATCCCTACATTTTATCGGCACTTGTCATGCAGGCTTGCCGCGTGCTAACGTGCGCCGTTGTTTCCATTAGCTTCTTAAGGCAACACGAACGAATTTGTTTCCATCCCACGCTCTAAAAGGAATTTGCCCATGAGCAGCCCCGTCACAGACCTTCCTGCCAAAAAGAAATACACGCCCTACGTACCGGAAACGATGTCGATGAAGGAGTTCACCCTCCGGGCCTTGTTGATCGGCCTGGTGTTAACCGCGGTGCTGGGATCGGCCAACGCATATCTGGGATTGCGAGCCGGAATGACGATCGCCGCAACGTATCCGGCCGCGGTGATCGGCATGGCGCTCCTGCGGCTGATGAAGGGATCGTTGCTCGAAGAAAACATCGCGCGGACCATCGGCACAATCGGCGAATCGGTGGCGGCGGGTGCGGTGTTTACGATACCGGCATTCGTGATGGCAGGATTGTGGCCGTCCTTAACTCCGAGTATTACGAGCCCGCAATACTGGAAGTCGGTCGCGCTGATGGTGATCGGAGGTACGCTTGGTGTTCTCTTCGTCACCCTGCTTCGGCGCGTGATGGTGGAAGATCCGGAACTTCCCTACCCCGAGTCGGTTGCAGCGGCCGAGATTCACAAGGCTGGTCAACAAGGGTCCAAAGCGGCGAAGATTCTGTTTGCCAACATGGGCTTCGGGGCGTTCATGTTTCTGCTTGGCCGGCTCAATATTTTTAGCGCTACCAATGATTTTCATGTCAGGATCAGCGAACTCGGGAAGAAACTGCTTCTCCGTACCAGCACAAATCCAAGCGTCGCGACAACTGTGACGGGTGGAGCGACGCTCTTCAGCGCTCCTGATATAAGCCCCGCCTATCTGGGTGTGGGCTATATTATCGGCCCGCGCCTAGGGGCGTTGAACTTTGCGGGAGGCGTGCTCGCATGGGGATTGCTCGTTCCTCTTTTGACGTTCGCAGCAGGTCCGTACATTCAGGCTGCGCAACCTGACGGCAAACCCCTCGACTGGGACCTCTTAGCGACTGCAATCTACTACTCTGTTGTGCGCCCAATTGCAGTTGGTGGCATGCTGGTTGGAGCTTCCTACACCCTGTTCAAGATGCGCAAGCAGTTAGCGATCGGCATTGGTCGTGCGGTCTCTGATTTGAAGAAATCCACTGCTGCCCACGAGGCGACCAATCGCACCGAACGCGATCTCAGTTCCAAGTTCGTTTTCGCCGGAGTGGCGATCACGTTCGTTGCCATGTTTCTGCTGTATCGCTTCTTCATCAGTGGTGCGGGCAATCTTGCCGGCTCCAAGGTAATCTCCGCTGCGTTAGTAGCCGCCGGCGTGATGGTAATCATCGGCTTCTTCTTTGCCGCCGTCTCAGGCAATTTGGTCGGCATGATCGGATCGTCAAATAATCCAGTCTCCGGGTTAACGCTTTGCACCCTAGTGATTGCAGCATTGCTTATGGTGGCATTAGGTGTCTCGGGGACTGGCGGTGTGTCGGCCGTTCTGGGAGTGGCGGCGGTGGTCTGCGTTTCCTCTGCTGTGGCGGGCGAGTTGCTGCAGGATTTGAAAGTCGGCCACATCCTTGGCGGAACGCCGGCCAAAATGGAAATTGGCGACCTGATTGGCATCCTCGTGGCTGGACTAGTCCTGTTCTTGCCCCTCTCTCTTTTGGATCGAGTCTGGCATTTCGGCTCTTCTGAGTTGCCGGCGCCGCAGGCTGGTTTGATGGCCATGCTGTCGAAGGGCATCGTCGGCGGCGATATGGCGTGGCCTCTTGTGATCGTCGGAATTTTCCTGGGCTTGGCGATGATCATGATCGAGGTTAGGAGTGTGATGTTGTTCTCGATCGGCATGTACCTGCCGCTGGGAACGACCTTCGCGATTTTTGTGGGTGGCATCATCCGCTGGGTGACGGATCGCCTTCGAGACCGGCGTAATCTCAACGATGCCCAGAAGGCGCGAGTAGAGAATGCTGGTATCTTGACTGCTTCTGGACTGATTGCCGGCGAGGCGCTGTGCGGGATCGCGGTCGCAGCGGTAATTGCGCGTAAGCTCGCGAAGGATCCTCACGCCAAAGCACAACTGTATCAATTTGCAGTCGGCAATCACCTCATCACCGCTGTGATTGCGCTGGCCATCCTGGTAGCGGTCATGGTCTTTGTTCCGTTGGCCAATGCTGGCAGGCCCGAAGATCCGGCGCCACCTACCGCCATCATGTAATTCTTCAACCCACGAAGGACGCGAAGGTACACGAAGGAAAAGGACCATGTCATTCGTGATCCTTCGTGTCCTTTGTGGTTTATGGTTTTCCTATGTCAATCGCCGAGAACATAGCGGAACTGCGAGAGCGGATTAGTACCGCCGCGCGGCGTGCGGGACGTCGCTCAGAAGAGATCCGCTTAATGGCCGTCACCAAGACACATCCGCCCGAGCGGATTCGCGAAGCCTACCAGGCGGGCCTGCGGCTGTTTGGTGAGAATCGCATACAGGAATTTTTGGGTAAAACCAGCGCGCTAGCCGACCTGACCGGAGCCGAGTGGCACATGATCGGACATCTGCAGACGAACAAGGCGGCGAAGGCGGTGGAATTGTTCGGCGCGGTCGACTCGGTCGATTCGTTGAAGCTGGCGGAGAAACTCGATGCAGCTGCGCGAAGCGTCGAGAAGAAACTGAACGTTCTCATCGAAATCAACATTGGCGGAGAGGCGGCAAAGAGCGGCGTCTCCCTAGACTCGCCGGAGTTGGAAGAAATACTGGTCGCAGCTCCGCGTCTGGTGGGATTGTCATTTGGTGGCTTGATGACGGTGCCTCCGTACACCGAAGATCCCGAGGCCGCACGGCCATACTTCCGTCAACTGCGCGCTCTACGCGACAACATTGCGGCACGTAAGTTACCGGCAGTGAGGATGGACGTGCTTTCTATGGGCATGTCGCACGATTTCGAAGTCGCGATCGAAGAGGGGTCGTCTTGTGTGCGCGTTGGGACAG
>Ga0335085_10011999_pt1 | contig 12801 bp, 10 predicted proteins | sample Lox_Sample_45_FD_206712 | JGI IMG/M metagenome (GOLD analysis project Ga0335085, IMG submission 206712) | Soil microbial communities from Loxahatchee National Wildlife Refuge, Florida, United States - Lox_Sample_4.5 | ecosystem: Environmental > Terrestrial > Soil > Wetlands | place: USA...
GCTGTACCTGATCAATAACAACGTGGAGTTCAATGCCGGCCATGCCGTCCGCTATGGCATGTCGATCGGTTATTCCTTCGGACACTGATCTCGGGGAATGGGGGGCTCTGGCAGGAGACCGGCTAGGGGTGCATGGCGGTCTTGATCAGAGCCTCGACTCCGTTCCAGGTGATCTGGACCCCAATACAGAGAAGCACGAAGGCGATGACGCGCAGGATGCCGTGCGCAGTCTGCGCGGGAACGCGTGAGGCGATTTTGGGAGCGTATCCGTAGCAGAGAAAAACCGTGAAACTGAGAGCGACGATAGCGAGAAAAATACCTAGGTGAGACATGACGTTGGCGAATACGTCGTGGGTGGAAGCGTGGGCACTCAAAGTGAGAGTAATGACGATGCAGCCGGGGCCGGCGGTGACGGGAAATGTCAGCGGATAGAAAACCTGCTGATCGAGGGATCCGTAGACCGATTGGGCCGCGGCGGTCTTGTCTCTACTGGTCTGGGCTTCCTGCTGGTTCAGCAGGCTCCATCCCATAGTGGCCAGCACTAGTCCGCCTGCCACCTGTACGACCGGGAGGGAGATTCCGAAAAAGGCGAGCAAGGCCGTGCCAACCAGTTCGACGACAGCCAGGAAGATCGTCGTGCTCAAAGCGATTTTGCGGGCCAGTCGGAGGTAGACCTCGCCGGGAGCGTTGCCCACGATCCCCAGGAACATGAGCGCCGAGCCCAGAGGATTGATCAAAGGCAGCAGGGCGCTGAAGGCAAGCCCGAAGAACTTGGCGAGGTTGGTCACGCTTCCCATGGAGCGCAATAGCATACCATCCGCCCCAGCGGGCCTGCCGGGATTCGCCGCTGGTTCCAGAAAACGCATACAATGCCATGCCATGCGATGGCGCGAAGGTTTCCTGATCGTTTTGTCCGTGTTGCTTCCTTTAGCGGGATTCTGCCAAGCCCAATCTCCTTCAAGGACATTGAAAGCCCTGCTGGTTCAAGAGTGGGACAACGAGATGAGCAGCGCCCCCGAGGTGGCGACGGAATACGGCGACAATCGGTTCAATGACCGCCTCAGTGATTTCTCTCCGGAGTTTATTGCCAAGCACGTCGGCGAGCAGGAGAACTTTTTGGCGAAGTTCCAGGCGATTCCGGAGGCAGGCCTGTCCGAACAAGAGCAGTTGAACCGCAGCCTGATGATCCGGCGGTTGCAGGACAGCGTTGAAGGAGCCCGCTTCAAATCCTGGGAGATGATGATTGACCAGTTCAACGGCATTCAACTCTGGTATGGAGGATTGCCGAGTCTCTGTCCGTTTCAGACGGTGAAAGACTACGAAAATTACATCGCGCGCCTGCACCAGATCCCGCACGTTTTTGACCAGGTGACGGCGAACGCCCGCCAGGGCATGCGCGACAAACTGATGCCGCCGAAATATCTGCTGGAGCAGGTAGTGCCGCAGGCGAGGACGGTGGCCGACAATCACACAGATTCCAATCCGTTCTTAGAGCCGATAGCGAAGTTTCCCGCGAGCATCGGGGTAGCCGACCAGGCGCGGTTACGTAAAGAAGTGATGGCGGCGGTGAGCGATGAGGTGATTCCCGCCTATGCCAGGTTCGCCGACTTCGTAGAAAAAGATTATGCGCCCCAGGGGCGAACCGAGGTGGGCATCTGGGCGCTGCCCGATGGCGAGGCTCGTTACCGCTACAACATCCGCACCCTGACTACCACCGACATGACGCCTGACCAGATTCACCAGCTGGGTTTGAAGCAGGTGGCCGAGATTGATGCCCAGATGCAAGCGGTGGCCCATAAGCTGGGTTTCAAGGATGTTGCCAGCTTGAACGCGCACATTCGCTCGGACCACTCACTGTATGCGGCGTCGAGCCAGCAGGTGCTGGGGCTCTATCAGAAGTACACCGATCAGATGTATGCCAAGCTACCGGAGCTTTTCGGGGCTTTACCGAAGAACAAGCTGGTGGTTGTGCCCATGGAAGCGTTCCGCGAAAAGGCGGGAGTTCCGGCGGACTACAGCCCGGGCTCACCGCGGACGGGAAGGCCGGGAAGAATCAACGTAAACATGTACGATCCCGAGCACCGGCTGAAATTGAACATTGAAGCCATTGCGTATCACGAAGGCATTCCCGGGCATCACCTTCAGATTTCGATCGGGCAGGAGCTTCCTTCGTTACCGGCTTTTCGCCAGCACGCCGAATACACCGCATTTGTGGAAGGCTGGGCGCTGTATGCGGAACGGCTGGGGAAGGAAGTCGGGTTTTATCAGGACCCGTATAGCGATTACGGCCGCCTGGAAAACGAAATGTGGCGTGCGGTGCGGTTAGTGGTGGATACCGGTGTTCATAACGGGCATTGGACGCGGCAGCAAATGGTGGACTACTTCCATCGCTACACCGCAATGGATGAGCCTAACATTCAGACGGAAGTGGACCGCTACATCGCGTGGCCGGGACAGGCGCTGGCCTACAAGCTGGGACAGTTGAAGATCCTGGAAATGCGGGAGCGGGCCAAAAAAGAACTGGGGCCAGCCTTCGATCTTCGAGCGTTTCACGACGAGGCGTTGGGAGCATCGGCACTTCCGCTGGACGTCTTCGAAAAGCGGATGGTGGGGTGGATTGATGCCCAGAAGGCGCAGAGACACTGATAGTCAGCGCTTGATGCTGTCGAGATCCATGTTGAGTTCGAGGACGTTTACGCGGGGTTCGCCGAGCAATCCGAGTTGCCGCTGCCGGGTGTGCCCTCGGACCAGGTTTCTGACTGAATCTTCCGATAATCCGCGTTGGCGAGCGACGCGGGGGACCTGGAACTCTGCGGCCGCGGGCGAGATGTCAGGATCGAGCCCCGAGCCTGAGGCGGTAACAAGATCGATGGGAACGGGCGCGTTGGGATTTTCTTTCCGAAGCCGCACTACATCCGCGTTGACGCGATCCACGAGTTTTTGATTCGTGGGGCCCAGCGTCGAGCCGCCCGAGGCAGTGCCATCGTAACCCGCATCCCCGGATGCCGAGGGACGGGAGTGGAAATAGCCGAGGCCGGTGAAGGGCTGTCCAAGCAGGTGCGATCCTACCAGCGTCTGGCCGTGATAGATCAGCTCTCCGTTTGCCTGTTTCGGGAAAAAGAGCTGCGCCAGCCCGGTGATGAGGAGCGGGTAAAACACTCCCAGCAAGACCGTGGTGACTGCGGTCATAAGGATCGAAGTGATGAGGTGCTTTTTCATGGCTAGACCAACCTCGCGCCGGTAATAAGGACGTCGATGAGCTTGATGCCGATGAAGGGAACGACCAGGCCGCCCAGTCCGTAGACCAGCAGATTGCGGCGGAGCAGGGCTTCGGCGCTCATGGGAATGTATTTCACGCCCCGCAAGGCCAGCGGAATGAGGGCCACAATAATCAAGGCATTGAAGATGACAGCCGAGAGCACCGCCGATTCCGGCGTCTTCAGGCGCATGATGTTCAGCGCATTCAGCACGGGGAAGGTAGCCGCAAACATCGCTGGAATGATGGCGAAATACTTGGCGACATCGTTGGCGATGGAGAATGTTGTCAGCGCACCGCGGGTCATGAGCAACTGCTTGCCGATTTCGACGATCTCAATGAGCTTGGTGGGGTTGGAATCGAGATCCACCATATTCCCCGCTTCTTTGGCGGCCTGGGTGCCGGTATTCATGGCGACGCCGACGTCGGCCTGAGCGAGCGCGGGCGCGTCGTTGGTGCCGTCACCGGTCATGGCGACAAGTTTGCCTTGCCCTTGCTCGCGGCGGATCAGATCCATCTTGTCTTTTGGCGTGGCCTCAGCGAGGAAGTCGTCCACACCGGCTTCGCGGGCGATGGCGGCGGCGGTGAGCGGATTGTCGCCGGTGATCATGACGGTCTTGATGCCCATGGCGCGCAGCTGATCGAAACGCTCGCGCATGCCGCCTTTCACAATGTCCTTGAGGTGAATCACGCCGAGCGCGCGGCGGTTTTCCGCGACCACCAGGGGGGTGCCTCCCGAGCGGGCGATACTCTCGACCGATGCCTGAATTTCTTTGGGAAGCACGGTGCCGAACGGGTTGAGATATTTTGCGATGGCATCCACCGCGCCTTTGCGAATCTCGCGGCCGTCGAGATTCACCCCCGACATGCGAGTCTGAGCCGTGAAGGGGATGAACTCGGCTTCCTGCGAGGCCAGTTCGCGCCCGCGGAGCTGGTAGCGCTCTTTCGCCAGGACGACAATCGAACGGCCTTCAGGCGTTTCGTCAGCAAGGGACGAAAGCTGCGCGGCGTCGGCCATCTGGGCTTCGGTGATGCCCGGCGCGGCAACGAATTCGGCGGCCTGGCGATTTCCCAGAGTGATCGTCCCGGTTTTGTCGAGCAGGAGCGTGTTCACGTCTCCTGCGGCTTCCACCGCGCGGCCGGACATGGCGAGAACATTGTGCTGCACCAGGCGGTCCATGCCGGCGATGCCGATTGCCGAGAGCAAGCCACCGATGGTCGTGGGGATCAGACAAACCAGCAGCGATACCAGGACGAAGACGGTTTGCGGCGAACCGGAATAAATCGCGAACGGTTGCAGCGTGACAACTGCCAGCAGGAAGATGATGGTCAGTCCCGCGAGCAGGATATTAAGCGCGATTTCGTTGGGCGTTTTCTGTCGCTCCGCGCCTTCGACCAGGGCGATCATGCGATCGAGAAACGTTTCGCCGGGGTTGGATGTGATGCGAACTTTGATCTGATCGGAAAGAACCCGCGTTCCGCCGGTGACCGCCGAGCGGTCGCCGCCAGATTCGCGGATGACGGGAGCGGACTCTCCGGTGATCGCCGATTCATCCACGGATGCGACGCCTTCGATGACTTCTCCATCGCCTGGGATGAATTCACCAGCGGAGACCAGCACCTCATCTCCGAGGCGCAGCTTGGCGCTGGCGATGGTTTCCGTGCCGCCGTTGGGCAGCAGCCGCCGGGCCATGGTTTCTGACTTGGTCTTGCGCAGGGTCTCGGCTTGAGCCTTACCGCGCCCTTCCGCCATGGCTTCGGCGAAGTTGGCAAAGAGCACCGTGAACCAGAGCCAGAGAGTGATCTGCAGGTTGAACCAGAATTCGTTATGCGAACGAAACAGAAGCGCTGTGGTTACCACGCTGCCCACCTCGACCACGAACATGACAGGGTTTTTCATCATGGTGCGGGGATCGAGTTTCGACAGACAGTCGAAGAGCGCGCGACGGACGATCTTGCCGTCCCACAGGCTTCGGGATTGCGATTTCTTTCGTGCCATAGGGTTCTGCCTAAAACGCTTTGCCTGCCTGCATGAGCAGGTGTTCGAGCACCGGGCCCAGGCTGAGCGCCGGGAAGAAAGTTAGAGCGCCAACAATCAAAATCACGCTCACCAGCAGCACCGAAAACAACGGTGTCGTGACGGGGAAGGTTCCGAGGGAGGGCGGTACGTATTTCTTCCTCGCCAGATTTCCTGCCACCGCCAACATGGGAATGATCATGAAGAAGCGGCCCACCAGCATGGTGATGGCGAGCGTGAAGTTGTACCAGGGAGTGTTGCCGTTGAAGCCCGCGAAGGCTGAGCCGTTGTTGCCTGCGCCCGACGTATAGGCGTAGAGAACCTGGCTGAGACCGTGTGGACCGGGGTTGCTGATGCTGGAAGTACCGAAGCCGGGAGCCACGATCGAGATCCCAGTGAAGACCAGAATGATCAGGGGGAAGACCAGCACCACCAGCATCGACATTTTCACGTCGTAAGCTTCGATCTTCTTGCCCAGATATTCGGGGGTTCTTCCCACCATGAGTCCGGCGATAAAAACCGAGAGCACAATGTAGATCAGGATTCCGTAGAGCCCGGCTCCCACGCCGCCGAAGACCACTTCGCTCAGCATGATGTTGACCAGCGGGACCATGCCTCCGAGAGGTGTGTACGAGTCATGAACACTGTTGACGGCGCCACAACTGGCATCGGTCGTGACGGTGGCAAAGAGGGCAGAGTTGGCGATACCGAAGCGGACTTCCTTACCTTCCATATTCCCGCCAGCTTGGGTCAGGCTGGCACGCTGGTCGGTATTTTTTAGCAGTGGATTGCCGCGGGCCTCCGACCAGTACGCGGTCGTTACACCGGCCACGAACAGGATGGCCATGGCCGTCCACACCGCCCAGCCGTGGCGGGAAGAGCCGGTCATCTTGCCCAGGGTGTAGGTCAATCCAGCGGGGATCGCGAAAATGGACAGCATCTGCAGGAAATTCGAAAAAGGCGACGGATTCTCAAACGGGTGCGCACTGTTCGCGTTGAAGAACCCGCCGCCGTTGGTCCCGTACATCTTGATCGCCTCCTGCGAGGCGACGGGACCCTGGGGGATAACCTGATCGGTCACGGTCTCGGTTGTGGTCTTGCCGTCACTGCCGGCTTTCTGGAGGGTCTGCGGCTCAATCAGCTTCGCCGTGTCGTAGGGGCGGAAATTCTGCACGACACCTTGCGATACCAGCACCAGCGCAAAGACGATGCACACCGGCAGCAGCACCCACAGCGTGGCGCGAGTCATATCGACCCAGAAGTTTCCGATGGTTTGCTGCTCGCGCCGCGCAATGCCGCGGACGAAAGCGATGGCCAGCGCGATGCCAACCGCCGCAGAAACAAAGTTGTGGTAAGCCAGCCCGGCCATCTGAGTCAGATAACTCATGGTGGTTTCGGGGACGTAGTTCTGCCAGTTGGTGTTGGTGGTGAAGGAAGCGGCTGTGTTAAATGCCAGCCCGCCGGCTACACCCGCAAGCTTCTGCGGGTTGAGCAACGGAACTACGCCCTGCAGACGTTCGATGCTATACAGCAGCAGCATCGAAACTCCACTGAAAAGGAGCATGCAGAGGGCGTACTCCGTCCACTTCATCTCATGCTGCTCATCCACGCCGGTGAGCCGGTAGAGCAGGCGTTCCAGCGGGCGCAGCAGGGGATCGAGAAACGTCTTCTCGCGATTGAATACGCGCGCCATGAACAGGCCCATCGGCTTGGTAATGGCGAATACCACTGCCAGATAGAACAGAATTTGGATCCAGCCACTGGTCGTCATGGCTAAAACTTCTCCGGTGCCAGCAGGGCATAGCCCAGATAGATCATCAGCAACACGCAAATCACCAGCAGTACGAGCGATTCAGTTCCCATCACACACCTCAGTGCAGGCGCTCACAGGCGTAGACGTAGACGACCGAGAGCGCGAAGAACGCGATCGTGACGACGAGGAAAAACAAATCCTGCATAAGGAGCTCCTCTAAAACTTCACCAGCAAAGCGAATGTCAGCCGATTCTCATCCTTCACCAGGTCCGGGGACCAGCCGGGGACCACCGATCCCGGGGCTCCGGTATTCCCTCCCGGTGGAGTGATGCCTCCGTGGCCCGAGAAATAGGGAACGTTCGCGGCGCGGTGATTCGCCTCCCAGCGGAAGGTGATGTACTGACTGGGCATGTAGTCGAAGGTGGCGGAGACATCCCATGCCTTGAAGCGGTCGCCCGGATTCTCGGTGAAATAAGGAGTGCCGGAAGCCGCGGTCGCGCCGTTGATGGGCGGTAACAGCACCAGATAGCGGCCGGGATTGTCGATGGCCCCGCCCCCGAGCGTGACCGCGTAGCGGTCCTTGTTGAACCACACGCGGTTGTAGAGCATGAACCCGAGGAAGCTTTGCTTCTTCGCGGTCTTGGTGTCGCCGGTGCAGTTTACGCCACCACCGCTTTCGCATCCCGCGTCGAGGGTCAAGGTGAAGGCCGACTTATCGAAATAGTGCTTGGGATTGTCGTAGTACTTCACCTCGATGCTGTCGTCGGTGTGGAGGCGGGTGCGGTTGGGAACGCCGAGCGTGTCAGCTCCGACGCCGTAGTTGTTGGAGATGATGTTGATATTGGCATTGGGACGGTAGTTGATCTGCCCGCCGACGCCGGGCCGGCTGTTGAAGCGTCCGTAAGATTGCCACCCATTGATGAACCAGGGTTCGATCTTCAGCTTTTCGGTGGGAAAAATCTGCAGGCGCACACCGTTGAAGAACCACGGCGTGTTGGAAGAAACGTACGAGGGCTGGTAAGCCCAGTTGTCGAAGTTGTAGTAGCTGAACAACCCGATGTACGACATGAAGATGCCGGCATCGAGATTGATGCCGTGCAACGCGTCGAAGTGATAGCCGCCGTAGGCTTCCGAGACATAGCGATAGGCGCCATCGAGGTTCCACTGACCACGCGACGGGCTGGCATCGTTGCGCGGGGTGGTTTGCGAATACTCGCCGAACTGGGTCATCAGGCGGGCGCGTACGTGATCGTAGTGAAAGTCTCCACCAACGCCGAGTTGGGTGAGCTGGACTTCCTGGGCGCGGAAGATTTCGCTCGATCCGCCGATGGTGTCGTCTTTGGGTTGGCGGAAGTCGTAGGTGTAGTTCGCGTCGGCACGAATTTCCGGAGTGAAGAACGGTGAATCGAAGGCCGGCGTCTTGGTGCGGGGATTGCCGTTTAACCATGTCCAATCAGCAAAGGCAAAGGGCTCGGAGGGCTTGGGCTTTTCGTTCGGTGTGCTGGCGGGCATGGCTGCCTGTGCCATCGCCGGGGTAGCAACGTTCTGGGTGGGCGTGAGCACACTGGCTACCGCTGAGGTCGGCAGCGTCGCCTGGGGCTTGCTGGTGGAAGTTGCCATGGCGGGAGGATCGGCCGGGGTGGGAGCATCTGCCTGTTGCTTCTGTTGATTTTCGAGTTTTTCGACCTTCAGCTGCAATTCGTGTACCAGCTGTCTTAATTCCTCCACCTCCTGAGCGCTGGCGGGAGCGGGCAGGGAGGCGGCCTGTTGTTGTCCAAACAGGAATGACGAAAGCAAGGGCACGGCGATGAGCACCAGAGCTGCCTTCCTTGCGAGGTTGTGCTGCCATGTAAGAGAAGTTGTCACAAAATGACTCTCCGTTATTTTTCGGGGATATTTCGAGACGGGCTGTGAAACAGCAAAGTGGAAGACGCGGTCTTCGTCCAAACAGACTGATGGATTGCGCGCCGCACAAAGGCCACCGCGTCGGTACCCGCGACCGTACAAGCGAAAATCATTTTGATCACTCGACGCGCCGGGAATGCATGGTTGTGGACAAAGCTATTGGACCAATTGCCAGGTAAAAGTGGGGTAAATAGTTCATAAGGAAACCGTAAGGATCGTCGAAGATCACAGAGGCAGACGCAAGCGGTAAGCGGGATTGCGCCGCCCTCCGGAGACCGTGTGAGACTTTCGATCGCCGCTGAATCCAGAACGGGGAAGGGTTGGAAGTTCAACTGTGTTTTTCTCTCGCGAAATAAAGCTCAGCCTGGGGAACGGGCGCCCCTCCCGGGAAAGCGCGAGAAGGAATCGCAACAGGAAAGTGATAAACCCGATGCTGATGAATAAAAGCACGCCGGGTACAGACATGTGTTCCTCAGTGAGTGGGTCCGAACGATTGCTTTTGGGGATCATCCTGGGCGGTGCCAGCCGGACGCCGGTGCACATACCAGAAGTTCACCAACAAGAGCACCAGGTTGACCATTGCCAGAATCGCCATCGGTGTTGCCTCTGGTGGTATTCGATACCGAGCGGCATAAGGATCGAATAAAGAGTTCGTAGAATCTTCGTAAGAGGGGGTAACTGATTGAAGAAAAAGGGCTAAGAGCCGGGCTCGAAGCGGTAGCCGACCCAGGGTTCGGTCACGATATAGCGGGGAGAGTTGGCGCCCGATTCCAGTTTCTTGCGCAACTGTCCAACGAAAACGCGCAGATATTCAACCTGTTCGGTATAGTTGCCACCCCACACGGCGGCGAGCAGGGCACGGTGTGTGACCACTTTGTTCGGGTTGCGGGCCAGATAAGTGAGCAATTCGAACTCTTTGGGAGTCAGGTGAACCTCGCGTCCGCGCACCGTGACTTTGTGGGCTGAGGGATCAATGCGGAAATCTCCCTTCTCGATGACCGACGGCTCCGCCGCATCAGGGGTTGGCATGCGCCGAAGATTCGCACGCACGCGGGCCAGCAATTCCTCCATGCCGAAAGGCTTAGTCACGTAATCGTCGGCACCGGCGTCGAGCGCGTGTACCTTGGTCCGTTCCTCGCCTTTCACGGAAAGCACGATGATGGGAACCGTGAGCTTGTGGCGGATGCGGCGGGAAAGCTCGAAGCCATCCATGTTGGGCATGGAAAGATCGGTGATGACCAGATCCGGGGTCCAGTCCTTCATAATCTCCAAAGCCGTTTCGCCGTCGTTGGCGACGCGCAAATCGTAGCCCTGGCTGGAGAGGCTGGTGCGCAGCACGCGTGTAATCTGCGGTTCGTCGTCAACTACGAGGATGCGGCGGCGGTCGCTCATGGATCAGGAAGGCTCTTGCGTGACGATGTGCACATCGACCGCAGGAGCGTCGCGCAGGAAACGGTGAATGGCGGAGAAGTAGAGATACTTTCGCCAGCCGCGAGTCGCCGAGCGTCCGAAGACGACCTGGGTGATGTGTTTCTCTTTCACGAACTCAGCCACCGTTTCCGCCACGCTGGTGCCTTTCACCTTTACCACCTGCGCACCTACATTTTCCGCGAAGCGAACGTTGGCAGCCAAGGTTTTCTGGTCGCGTTCGTCATCGTCCTGTCCCATATCGATATAGAGAACGTAGAGCTCGGCATCGATACCTTGAGCCATGCGGGCGCCGCGGGCGATCAGGTACTGGGCCGCGGGATTTGAACTGATGCATATGGCGATGCGCTCGCGCACGCCGAGATTGCGGCCGGAGCCCTCCTTGTCCATGTAGGTTTCCAGGCTGCGGTCAACCGCCTGGGCCACATGGCGGAGGGCGAGTTCGCGGAGAGCGATCAGGTTACTGGGACGGAAGAAGTTACCAAGCGCGCGTTCGACGCGCTCCAGGGGATAGACGTCGCCGCGGCGCATGCGGTTTTGCAGGGCTTCTGGCGTGAGGTCGGACATCACGACTTCGTTGACACGCTTCAGGACCCAATCGGGAACCGTCTCGCGGACGGTGATTCCGGTAATGCCTTGCACCATGGGGGTGACGCTTTCCAGGTGCTGAATGTTCATGGTGGAGAGCACATCAATGCCGGCGTCGAGCAGCTCGAAGACATCTTCGTAGCGTTTGACGTGTTTGCTGCCCTCGACGTTGGTATGCGCCAGCTCGTCTACCAGCACGACATGGGGTTTGCGCGCCAGGATAGCGTCCACGTCCATCTCTTCAAAGACGGCGCCCTTGTATTCGAGCTTCTTTCGTGGGACAGTTTCCATCTGAGCGGCGAGATCGGCGGTTGCCTTGCGGCCGTGACTCTCGATGACCCCGATGACAACGTCCTCGCCGCGGCTGTGGCGGCGAATGGCCTCGCTCAACATGCCATAGGTCTTGCCGACTCCGGGAGCGTAACCCAGGAACAGTTTGAACACACCTCCCTTTTCCACAGGGGCGGCCTGCTCTAACCACTGTTCGGGGGTCTTAGGCATGGCGCCTATTGTCGTCGAGCGGAAGAGAATTGTCGATGTCAGCTACAATCCCTTCGTGAAAAGAACGCCCGCCCAGGCCACGGCGCAGTACGTTGCCGTCGCCGCAGTAGTATTTGCCGTTGTCGTCCTGTTCCGGCACATCCCGGGAGTGAGCCCAACCACGGTCGCGCTGACCTTTCTGCTGGGCGTGCTGATTGTCTCGGCAACCTGGGGCCTGCGCTGCGCTGTGTTCATGGCGGTGGTGGCAACGCTCGCATTTAATTACTACTTCCTTCCGCCGATTGGGACCTTCACCATTGCCGATCCTCAGAACTGGGCGGCGCTGTTTGCGTTCCTGGTCACAGCCGTGATTGCCAGCCAGCTCTCCGAGCGCGCCCGCCGGGCGGCTCGGTTCGCCGACGAACGCCGCCAGGAGGTGGAGCGCCTGTACGCTTTCAGCCAGCAGTTGCTTTCGACCGACAATATCGCCGAGCTGCTGAACGCTATTCCCGGCTACATCGTGGATACATTCGAAGTGCAAGCTGCGGCGGTCTGGGTTCCCAACCGCAAGGATGTGTACCGTTCCAGTCTTGAGACCGACGGACTCGAGAAACATGAACTGCAGGCGGTGGCAGCACGCGGCGAGCCGAAGTTCGATTCTCAACAAGAGGTGACTTTTGTTCCCTTGCGCATGGGGGCGAAAGTGGTAGGAAGCCTGGGGGTCGCGGGTGCGACCGTTTCTCGAGGCACGCTCGAAGCGGTGGGAAGCCTGGTGGCGATTGGCGTTGAGCGGGCGAATGCGATTGAGAAATTAAGCAAAACCGAAGTGGCGCGGGAAAGCGAGCAGTTGCGGTCGGCACTGCTTGATTCCGTCACCCATGAATTCCGCACCCCGCTCACTGGAATCAAAGCTTCCGCGACTATGCTGCTTTCGAGCCCCAATCTGGACGAGAGCCAGCGAAGCGAGTTGCTTCAGGTGATCAACGAGGAAAGCGATCGCCTGAACCGGTTGATCGGCGAGGCGGCGGAGATGGCCCAACTCGACGCCAATCAGGTGGAACTGCAGCTAGGTTCCTATGGCATGAAGGAAATCATTGAAGCGGCGATCGAAAAATCGAAGGGCTTCCTTGGGCGGCACGCCATCGAGTTGCAGGTTCCCGAAGACCTTCCCGCAGTCCGCATGGACCCGGTACGGGTTGAAGAAGTGCTCGGGCAGTTGCTGGAGAACGCTGCCAAATACTCCCCGGCGGAGGCTCCAATTCACATTGCAGCGGAGGTTCGCGGGCGCATGCTGATGACGAGCGTGGCCGATCGCGGAGCGGGTATCGATGACTTCGAGCAGGGATTGGTGTTTGACAAGTTCTACCGCGGGCG
>Ga0335085_10012000_pt1 | contig 12801 bp, 11 predicted proteins | sample Lox_Sample_45_FD_206712 | JGI IMG/M metagenome (GOLD analysis project Ga0335085, IMG submission 206712) | Soil microbial communities from Loxahatchee National Wildlife Refuge, Florida, United States - Lox_Sample_4.5 | ecosystem: Environmental > Terrestrial > Soil > Wetlands | place: USA...
ACGCGCGAAGAAAGCGCGTCGGTATGCGGCCAGACTTGGCCGGTTGGCTGAGGCGCAAGGAGCAGACAGGTTGCCGGCGCGAGCCAGAAATCAAGTTTGACTTCGAGTTTGATCATCGGTTGTGTTTTTTCAGACCGTTTACCGGCTTCGACGACTTTGCAGAGAGCGCAAGGATGCTGGCCGTCGAAGGTTTTTTCGAGCGCCTCGGTCACGGAGCAAGAACGGACATTGTTGGCAAACATGCCGACCCACGCGACCGACTGCAGCAAAAGCCAATGCCCGCCAATCGCGCCGATTAGCGTCATGGCCAGAAGAAGTTTGCCAACTCGTATCATCACTGGCTCGCATTTCTAACCGGCCCGGCGGTGATGTCAATCGTGAACTTCCCATCGACGCGCTACCGCTTCACCTGTAACGTCGATTGCACTTCGCGCACTCCATCGGTTTCCAACGCCAACATCATCGCTTTGCCGATGAGCTTGGACGAACTCACATTACCAGAGAGTGTGACGCGTCCATCGGTCGTGTTCACGGAGAGGCCGAGCGCGGACAGTTCCTTGTCGAAGGCGTATTTTGCTTTGATCGTGCCGGTGATTCTCGCGTCGCCGGCCGCGTCGGCGACCGACGCGCCGAAGTCGCTCACCCGGCGGCGCACCACCTTGCCGGTGTCGGTCAATTCTTTCTCGATGTCATCGCCGGTGAGATGCCAGGCCGCGAGCTTCGCATTGATGGCGTCGGTCGCGTGCTGGAGCGCGGAGGCGGTGACGTCCTGGGCGTGGCGGACGCGCTTGTTCTTGTGAAAGACGAAATAAGCGCCCGCAGCCACGGTCAAGATGATGCCGAGCAGGAAGCCGATCGTGAATTCTTTCATCAGCCCACCATCTTAGGAGAAAAACGTTGCGCAAGCAACCATCGCCGGCCATAACGACTCCATGCCGCGCTACATCAGCCAGCACACCATCGCCTGCCTGACGCGGCAGGCCTTGCAGACGCTCATTGCCGAATTGAAGCGCGATGAGACAGTGAAGTGCATCCGGTTCGTCTCGGACTCACTCGAAGGCAAGTTGCTGTGCGAATTCGAAGCGCCGGATAGGGAAACCGCGTTCGCCTTCCTCACAGTCCACAACATGCACCCACAGTGGGTCATGCGCGTTGAGAACGAGTGGTGACTGCGCCGCCTACTCGTAGCGCAGCGCGTCGATGGGATCGAGCCGAGACGCCTTGAGTGCCGGGTAGAACCCGAAGAACACGCCGACTGCCGCGCTGAACAGAAAAGCGGCAACCACCCACACCAACGGGACAAGCGTCGGCCATCCCGCGCCGGTCGAGATGATATTCGCCGCGCCGAGACCGAGAGCGATGCCCATGATGCCGCCGAACGAGCTGAGTGTGATCGCCTCCGAAAGAAACTGCAGCAGGATGTCGCGCCCATGCGCCCCGACCGCCATGCGGATGCCGATCTCGCGGGTGCGTTCGGTCACGCTGACCAACATAATGTTCATGATGCCGATGCCGCCGACAACCAACGACACGAACGCGACCGCGGCGAGCAGGAACGTCATCGTCCGCGTCGTGGCGGTGGCGGCGTTGGCGATTTCCTCTTGGCCACGAATGGTGAAATCGTCGTCGCGTCCGCCACCGAGCCGGTGCCGTTGACGCAACAGATCGGCGATGTCGGCTTGAATCTTGGTGGCTGGGATTGTGGGATCAGCTTGCACAATGATGCTGTTGATGTTGGTGCGTTTCGAGACACGCTTCATCTGGCTCGTGTAGGGAATGATGACCACGTCGTCCTGATCGGTGTTCATCACGGAAAGACCCTTCTTGGACAGAACCCCGAGGATTTTGAACGGGATGTTGCGCACACGCAGCACTTGGCCGACCGGGTCTTCATTGGGGAACAGTTCGTTGACGATCGTCTGCCCGACGATGCACACCTTGCCGGCGCCGCGCACGTCTTGTTCGGTAAACATCGCGCCGTCCACCAGCGGCCAATCGCGGATGTCGAGATAATCGGTGCCTTCGCCGAGAATCTGTGTGTTCCAGTTGAGGCCGTTGGCCATGATCTGTTGCCGGTCGCGCACCTCGGGACTGACGTGGGTAACGCCCGAGATTTCGCGCCCGACAGCGTCGGCATCTTCAACAGTCATCGTCCCTGCGCCGCCCCAACCACTGCGGACGCCGCCGCCGGAGAAATTGCCCGAGAAAACGAGAATGACATTCTGGCCGAGGCTGGCGATCTGCGCCTCGACTTGCGATTTCGCTCCCGTACCGATGCCGACCATCGCGATGACCGCGCCGACGCCGATGATGATGCCCAGCGTGGTGAGTGCCGAGCGCAGCTTGTTGCGGCGCAACGCGCGCAGAGCAATCCGGATGGTGGCGGCAAATCTCATGGCGCCAACTGGACAGCTTGTTGTTCTTGTTGAAGACGGAGAAGCTGTTCTTGCGCAATCAGGCGGCGTCCGACAGGCGCGTCGCGGATGACCTGGCCGTCGCGCATGACGATGTTGCGCCGCGTGTAGGCGGCGATGTCGAGTTCGTGCGTGACCATCACGATCGTCATGCCCTGATCGTTGAGTTGCTGGAACACGCCCATGACTTCCACGCTGGTGCGGCTGTCGAGGTTGCCCGTCGGCTCGTCGGCGAGCAGCACGGCAGGATCGTTGACCAGCGCGCGCGCGATGGCGACGCGTTGTTGTTGGCCGCCCGAAAGTTGGTTCGGATAATGGTCAGCACGATCGGCTAGGGCGACGGTTGCGAGGGCGCGTGTGGCGCGGTCGCGTTGGTCGCTGCGGGACATGTGGTCGTGTGTGTACAGCATCGGTAGTTCAACATTCTCCAGCGCCGAGGTGCGGGAGAGAAGGTTGAAGCCCTGAAACACGAACCCGAGCTTGCGGTTGCGGATGTTGGCCAACGCGTCGCGATCGAGTTTCGACACATCCGTGCCGTCGAGGAAGTAACGGCCCGAACTTGGCCGGTCGAGGCAACCGATGATGTTCATCAGTGTAGATTTGCCGGAACCGCTTGCGCCCATGACGGCCACGAACTCACCCTTCTGGATCTCGAGTGACACGCCGCGCACCGCGTGTACATCCACCTCGCCGGTGTGATAGGTCTTGTGGATGTCTTCGAGCTTGATGACGGCGCTCACAATGAACCTCTGCTAAAACCTGCGGAAGCCCGGACCAAACGGACTCTGCGGTTGTGATGCGCCGGCCTGTTTCGCCGTCGAGCCGGTGACGACCTTGTCGCCTTCCTTGAGTCCCTCGAGCACTTCCGTCGATACTTGATCGGTGATGCCAACCTTGATTTGCACCTGTTGCGGATTGCCGTCCTTGCCGAGCACGTAGACCGGGCGGGTCGGGGAACGTTCCCGTTTCTTGCCACCCCAATTGCCTCCACCGCCGCCGCCTGATGCCCGGGGTCCGCCGCCGCCCTGACCACGAGAACCCCCGGGGTTTGAGGACGCCGCCTCGGGAGGATGGTACCGCAGCGCCGCATTCGGAATCTTCAATGCGTCGTCGCGCTCGGCGATGATGATCGAGACGTTGGCTGTCATGCCGGGCTTCAACTTTAGATCGGGATTATTGACGCCAATGACGGTGTCGTAAGTGACAACATTCTGCACCGTGATTGGCGAGTTGCGCACCTGCACGACCTCGCCGTGGAACGTGCGATTCGGAAACGCATCAACGGTGAAATCCACGTTCTGACCCACTTCAACTCCCCCGACGTCGGCCTCGGCGACGTTGGCGTCGATCTGCATTTTGGCGAGGTCGTTGGCGATGGTGAACAGTGTGGGCGCATTCAGGCTGGCCGCCACGGTTTGGCCGACGTCGACGCTGCGGGAGATCACGATGCCGTCAACCGGTGAGTAAATGGTGCAGCGGTTCAGGTCGACCTGGGCGCGGTTGAGCGCCGCTTGTTTATTCACCAGGGCGGCTTCAGCTTGATGCAGATTGGCGATGGCGGTGTCGTAGTCTGATTGAGGGATCAGCTTGCTGTCGAAGAGTTCTTTCGCGCGTCGGGCGTTGACTTGAGACAGCTCCAGCGAGGCTCGGGCGTTGGCAACATCGGCGGAGGCGAGTTGGAGGTTGGCTTGATAGGTGGACGGGTCAATCTGCGCGACGATCTGCCCGTTGGTCACGGGCGAATTATAGTCGACGTAAATCTTCGACAGTGTGCCGGAGATCTGACAGCCGACTGTAACATTGGTGACGGGATTGAGCTGGCCAGTCGCGGTGACCAGTTGCGTTAAATCACCACGCGTCACGGCGACAGTCTGATACTGCACGTCGCTGTCTTTGTGTCGCCTCCAGAACCAGCCGCCGAGCGTCGCGAGAACAACCAACGCCACGGCTGCCGTGATCCATTTCGACCTGGTCATTTTCATTTGCCTTAGACCTGCCGATTGTCACACGAACTCAATAAATCGTCCAGACTCCAAGTGTCTGCAGTCCCCGCCAGCGCCGGTCGGGCTCTCGATCGGCAATTCAGGCTGGCTCGCCTGCGACCGACGGAGAGGGTGTCCGCCATTCGCTCATCCTTTGCTGAAACATGTCGAGGTAAATGTCGACCACCGGCGTGAGGCCAAGCGAGATGAGTTGCGAAATCAACGGGCTGCTCGGCGTGGTTGTCGTGCGTTTCATCTCAGCTCACCTTGCGGGCAGGTGGAGGCTGCTTTCGGGCAAACACGCCGGAGATCACTACGAAGAACAACGGAATGAAGACCAGGTCAATAAACGTCGCCGAAAGCATGCCGCCGGTGACGGCGGTGCCGATGGCGTTCATCGCGCCGGCGCCAGCGCCGGTCGCGAGAGCCAGCGGCAATGTGCCGAAGAAGAACGCGAGTGAAGTCATGATGACGGGGCGGAACCGGATGCGGACGGCGGCGAGGGTGGCTTCGGATAGCCCCATGCCGTGGCGCATCTGTTCCTTGATGAACTGAATGATCAGGATGGCGTTCTTAGTCGACAGTCCCATCGTCGTGAGGAAGCCGATCTGGAAGTAGACATCGTTGTGCAAGCTGCGCAACGAGGTCGCGACGATCGCGCCGAACACACCGAGCGGTAGCATCAGGAGATTCACAAACGGAATCGTCCAGCTCTCGTAGAGCGCGGCGACGCAGAGGAAGATGACGAGGATCGAGAACGCGTAGAGAATCGGGCCTTGCGCCGTCGCCATGCGTTCTTGATAGGACAAGCCGGTCCAGTCGTAGCCGATTCCGGACGGCAACTTGGCCGCGATGTCTACCATCGCCTGCATCGCTTCGCCGGAGCTACGGTGCGGCGCTGGCTCACCCCAGATGTTCATCGAGGGGAAACCGTTGAAGCGTTCGAGCCTCGGCGAGCCGGTCGTCCAGTGCGTTGAAGCAAACGAGGTGAACGGCACCATCTTGCCGGCAGGATTGCGGACGTACAGTTTTTCCAAATCGCTCGGCAACATCCGGTACGGAGCGTCGGCTTGGGCGTACACGCGTTTGACGCGGCCAGCGAGGATGAAGTCGTTGACGTATGCGCTGCCGAACGCCGCGCCGATGGTGTCGTGGATGGAAGTGATCGGCACCCCAAGCGCACCGGCCTTTTCCCAATCGACGTCTACCCGGTATTGCGGCACGTCTTCCATGCCGTTGGGGCGGACGCTGGCCAAGCGCGGATCTTGCGCGGCCAGGCCGAGAAGTTGGTTGCGGGCGTCCATCAACGACGCGTGGCCGAGGCCGCCGCGATCCAGCAGTTGAAAATCCACGCCGCGGGCGTTGCCCAATTCCAGAACTGCCGGCGGCGCGAAGGCGAAGGCTAGCGCGATGCGGAATTTGGAAAACTCTTTCATCGCGCGCCCCGCCACGGCTTGGGCGCGCAGCTCGGGCTTCTCGCGCAGTTTCCAGTCGCGCAATTTGACGAAAACCAAGCCGTTGTTCTGGGCACGTCCCGAGAAACCGAAGCCGGCAATTGTGAAACAGGATTCGACCGCATCCTTCTCGTGCTCCATTAAGTATTCCCGGACCTGCGTGGTGACCGCCTGGGTCTGCTCGATGGTGCTGCCGGCTGGCAGGAGGATTTGGCAGAAGAGGATGCCTTGGTCTTCATCCGGCAGGTAGGCAGTCGGCAGTCGCCAAAAAAGATAACCAATCGTCACGACGATCAAGACGTAAGCAATCAGGTACCGGGTTTTCTTCGCCAGCGAATGGCCGACCAGGTGGACGTACCGGTCGCGCACCCAGAAAAAGATCCGGTCAAACCAAAGGAAGAAGGGTCGCAAAAACCAAATCGCGTTCTCGGCCGGTTCGTGGCCCTGAGGCACCGGCCGGAGCAACGACGCGCACAAGACCGGCGTCAGAATCAATGCCACCACCACCGACAGCAGCATCGCGGAGATGATCGTGATGGAAAATTGCCGGTAGATGATGCCGGTGGAGCCGGGGAAAAATGCCATTGGGCCAAACACGGCCGACAGCACCAACCCGATGCCGATCAGCGCACTGGTGATCTGCCCCATGGATTTGATGGTGGCTTCCCGCGGCGGCAAACCTTCTTCGGCCATGATGCGCTCGACGTTTTCGACGACCACGATGGCATCGTCCACCAGCAACCCGATCGCGAGCACCATTGCGAACATCGTCAGCATGTTGATCGAGAATCCAAACGCGCCGAGCAGCGCAAACGTTCCGAGGAGAACGACCGGCACTGCGATGGTCGGAATCAGCGTCGCGCGCAAGTTGCCCATGAACAGCCACATCACTAAAAACACCAGCAACACCGCCTCGAACAACGTCTTCACCACTTCGTGAATCGCCACCCGCACGAACGGCGTGGTGTCATACGGATAAATCACTTTCATCCCGTGCGGGAAATACCGGCTTAACTCGGCCATCTTCGCTTTCACGGCGTCGGCAGTCGCCAACGCGTTTGCGCCCGGCTCTTGCCGGATCGCCATGCCGGCGGCCGGCTTGCCGTTGTAGCGCCGCTGGAAGTCGTAAAACTCCGCGCCGAGTTCCACCCGGCCGACGTCCCGGACTCGCACGAACGAGCCGTCCGGATTGGCGCGCAACGGAATGTTGGAGAATTCGGTCGGCGTCTTCAGCAGATTCTGAACGATGATCGACGCGTTCAAACGCTGGCCTTGCACCGCCGGCGCGCCGCCGAATTGGCCCGCCGACACTTCCACGTTGTAGGCTTTCAACGCCGCAATCACGTCGTCCACGGTCATGTGATAATCGGCGAGCTTGTCGGGATTGAGCCAGACGCGCATGGCGTACTGCGCGCCAAACTCCAGAACCTCGCCGACGCCGGGCACGCGCGCGATGACCTTCTCGACGTTGGAGTAGAGGTAGTCCTGCAAATCGTTCGCGTCCATGCTGCCGTCTTCGGAAATCAAGCTGACGATGATCAGGTAGTTGCGCGTGGATTTACTAACGGTGACGCCGGACCGTTGCACAACATCCGGCAAGCTGGCCATGGCGAGCTGAAGTTTGTTTTGCACTTTCGACCACGCCAAATTCGGATCGGTGCCCGGCTTGAACGTCAATTCGATGCGCGCGGCACCGGCTGAATCGCTCGTGCCGGAGATGTAGAGCATGTCGTCCAAGCCGGTCATCTTCGACTCGATGATCTGCGTCACGCTGTTTTCCACCGTCTCCGCCGACGCGCCCGGGTAAAAGGCATCGATGGCAATAGACGGCGGCGCGATCGGTGGATATTGGGAGATGGGCAGGTTGTAAATCGCCAGACAGCCCAGCACCATCAACATGATGGCGATGACCCACGCGAAGACCGGGCGGTCGAGGAAAAATCGCGAAAGCATCAGTGAGCACCTTCAAACGGGACCGGTTTCACAGCCATGCCGGCCCGGGCTTTCATCAACCCTTCCACGATGACCTGTTCACCATTGGTCAGACCGGAGGTCACGAGCCATTTGTCGCCGACGGCCCGGTCGAGCGTGAGCATCCGTTGCTCCGCCGTGCCGTCCGCCTTCACAATCAGCGCCATCGGATTTCCCTTTGGATCGCGCATGACCGCCTGTTGCGGAATGAGGATGGCCTGTTCGTTGACGCCTTCCTTGACCGCCGCACGCACAAACATTCCCGGTAACAGCACGCCATTTGGATTCGGAAAAACCATCCGCAAGGTCATCGTCGCCGTGGACGGATCGACCGAGATGTCGCGGAACTGGAGCGTGCCTTCCGACGGATATTTCGTCCCGTCCTCGAGGATCAACTGCACCGCTTTTTGATTGTTCCCCTCCTGGCTCAACCGGCCTTCTGCCAATCGCCGCTGCAAACGTAGCAGGTCGGAGGTGGATTGCGGCACGTCCACGTAAATCGGATCAAGTTGCTGGATCGTGGCCAAAGGCGTCGGCTGATACGCCGTCACGATCGCGCCGTCGGTCACGGTCGACTTGCCAATCCGACCGGAAATCGGCGCGACGATTTTCGTGTAGCCCAAATTGATGCGTGCCATGTCCAGTTCCGCCTGCGCCTGCTTCACGCCGGCCTCGGCATCATCGACGTCCTGCTGACTGACTGCCTTCGAGGCGAGCGCGTCCTTGACGCGTTCCGATTTCAGCCGGAGAGCCGTGAAGTTCGCTTGCGCTTTGTCGAACGCCGCCTGAAACGGCGCCGGGTCGATCTGATACAACGCCTGCCCGACCTGCACGTCCGAGCCTTCGGTGAACAGCCGTTTCTGAATCAGCCCGTTCACTTGCGGCCGGATGTCCGCAATGACGAACGGCGCAGTTCGTCCCGGCAACTCCGTCGTCAACACGACCGGCTGCTGCGCGACCGTCACCACCGCCACCTCCGGCGCAGCCGGCGGCGCTTGTTTGGGAGCGCGCGAACAACCTGCCGCAATCAACATCAACCAAAAACTACTTCGCTTGAACCATTTCATCTTTTTTCTCCCAGCCACCACCCAGAGCCTTGTACAGCGCAACCAAGTTCGACGTTACCGTCCGCTGACTGTCGGCCAGTTGGTCTTCGACATCGAAGAGCGCGCGCTGCGTCACCAGCACGTTCAAGTAATCGCCGAGGCCTTTCGTATAAAGTTCGGTCGCCAATGCCAACGCGCGCCGGTTGGCTTCAACTGCATCGGCAAGCGCACGGTAACGCACCTGCTCATTGTTGTACGCGACGAGCGCATTCTCGACGTCCTGAAACGCCGTAATCACCGTCTTCTCGTACGCCGCCAACGCCCCTTTGGTCTGCGCGTCCGCCGCTTTGATTTGCGCACGGATGCGGCCGAAGTCCAAGATCCGCCACGTCATTGTCGGACCGGCCGCCCAGTATTGACTGCCGGGCGAAATCCAACTGCTCGCGCTGATGGTGGAATAGCCACCCAGCCCGAGAAGGTAAAACTTCGGGAACAATTCCGCCGTCTGTACGCCGATGTTTGCGGTCGCAGCGGCCAAATCGTGTTCTGCCGCACGCACGTCTGGCCGTCGCCGCAACAACTCCGACGGCAACCCGACCGGCACTTCCGGCGGTAGTGCCGGAACCGGTGCGGTCGCCGCCAACTCGTCGAGCAACGCCCCCGGCTCGCGACCGATGAGCACGCTTAGCTGATGCACCGTTTGCTTCAATGCCGTCTCGAGCGTGGGCTGTTGCGCGCGCGTGGTGGCCAACAAGACTTCGGCTTGCTTCACGTCGAGCTCACTGGTCAGCCCGGCATTGAATCGCGCGCGCGTAATCTCGACGGATTCCCGCTGCGCGACAATGTTTCTGCGGTTGATATCCACTCGCTGCTGAAGCCCGCGCACATCAACATAATTCCGGGCGACTTCCGCGAGAACGCTGATCAACACGGCGCGACGATTCTCTTCCACGGATGCGTATTGCGCGTTTGCTTGCTGCAGTTGACGCCGCAAGCTACCGAAGATGTCGATCTCCCAGCTCGCATCGAAGCCCGCGTCGTAGAGATGCGTCTGGAGCTTCTGTCCCGAACCGACGAAGCTCTGCGCGTTCCTCGACTGCTGCTTGTCCATGAACGACGCCGAGCCGTTGACTGCCGGCAAAAACTCCGCCACCACGCCACTGCGCAACGCGCGCGCCTGCAGCAACTGCGCCTCGGCGATGCGCAGGTCGTAGTTGGCTTTCACGGCGCGCTCGATCAGCGAGTTCAATTCCGGATCGTCCAAAGTCTTCCACCAATCCACAAATTGTACCGGCGCATTGGTCGCCCCGCCCAATTGCGCTTCGCTCCAGTTGGCCGGCGCCTGGGTCTTCGGCGGATGATAATCCGGACCGACGGCGCAGCCGCCAGCCAGCGCCGTGACACACAGGATGAGAAGTAGTCGTTTGGTATTCATGGGGATGTCTCTTTCTTGTTGAGTGCGTCCATCAGATTCAAAATCGTGACGATGGTGAGTCCTTCACCAAGCGCGGTGTTGAGCATGACGTCATACAGCGGTCGATGCGGCCACTCTTTGCTGAAGTAGTGTTTCACAAAGGCCGCTCGGTCCCGATCGACGCTGTCCACAAGTTCATTCGCCTCCTTTTCGTTCTTCGTCAGCGCGAGGACGTGTTTCAGTCGGCGCTCGCGCGAGGCGAACAAGAACACGACCAGCGTGTCGGCACGGTCGCGCAGGAAGTAGGGCGCACCGCGACCGACGATGACGCAGTTGCCGCTCGCGGCGGCGTCCTCGACGACATGTTGCATCAGGGCCATCATCGCGTCACAGTCGAATGTTTCCAGACCGCTGACTGGCAGGCTACGCTCGTAGCTGCCGCGCCAGAATACTTTCGAGAGTCGATAAAACAACGGATCGACGCGTTCCTCATGGCGTTCGACGGCGGCGGCGGACACTTTGGCCATCCGTGCGATTTCCTCAGTCAATTGCCGGTCGAATAATCGCCAGCCGAGCCGTTGCGCCAACTTCTCGGCGATCACACTGCCGCCACAGCCGTATTCACGTTCGATGACGATGGTGCGGATCATGTCAGTGCACCGCAATCGCGCCTCCCGGCGTTGATTTCCTCATCAGGAACACCGCGGGAATCATCGCTAGCAGCGACACGCCCAGCAGCCAGAAATTGTCCACGAACGCCTGCAGGTTCGCTTGTTGGAGAACCAACTGGTTGAGCGCGCCGTACGCCTGTTGCGTGGCCGTCCACGCCGTCGCGCCGGCTGAGGTAAACGCCCCGACCAGGGTGTGTGTGGCCGACGCAACATTTGCGTCGTAGCTGTTGATGTGGCTGACGAGCACTGTTTGGTGAAATTGGGCGCGCCGCGCGAGCATGGTGGTGACGAACGAGATGCCGACGCTGCCGCCGATGTTACGCGAGAGATTGATCAGACCGGACGCGGCGTTGCTTTTCTCGCGCGGCAGATGGGCGTACGCCGCGGTGTTGATCGGCACAAACAAGAACGCAATCCCCACCGCCTGGAGCACCGAGGCCCACACCATGGTGGCGAAGTCGATTTGCAGGTTGAATCGGGTCATGTTGAACAGCGACAGCGCGACGACCGCAAAACCGGCCGCGATGAGCTTTCGCGCGTCGTAATGGGTCACGAGGAAACCGACCAACGGCATCAGCACCATGATTGTGATCCCCCGCGGCGTGATGACCAGCCCGGACTGTTCGGCGGTGTAGCCCATCAATACCTGTGTGAACTGCGGCAGCATCACCGTGCTTGAATACAACGCAAAGCCCACCATGAACAGCATCACGTTGCCCATCAAGAAAGTCCGGTCCTTGAACAGGCGGATGTCCACCACTGGGTTCTTCACCCGCAATTCCCAGACGACCGCGAGTATCAGCGCCGTGACAAAGATTGCGGTGAACACCCGGAGGTAGGGCGTCTCGAACCAGTCCGCGCGTTGACCTTTGTCGAGCACGACCTGCAGAAAGCCGAGCCCGATCGCCACCAGCGCGAACCCGATGTAGTCGATCTTCACGCCGGCGTGCTTGCGCGCTTTCAGGTACGGCGGATCGGAAATCAACCGCGAGGTCAACAGCAACGATAGAATCCCGACCGGCAGGTTGATGAAGAAAATCCAGCGCCACGTGAAGTTGTCGGTGATCCAGCCGCCCAACGTCGGCCCGAGCGCCGGCGCCGCCACGACGGCCATCCCGTAAATCGCGAACGCCATGCCGCGTTTCGCCGGCGGAAACGTGTCGGCCAGAATCGCCTGTTCGCTTGGTTGCAGCCCGCCGCCGCCAACGCCTTGTAACACCCGAAAGAACACCAGAGTCTCGAGATTCGGGGCGAGTCCGCACAGCAACGAGCTCACCGTAAACAGCGCCACGCAGCTCATGTAAAATCGCTTGCGTCCGACCCTTTCCGACAGCCACCCGCTTAATGGAAGCACGACGGCGTTGGAAACGAGATACGACGTGAGCACCCATGTGCTTTCATCCACACCCGCAGACAAACTGCCCGCAATGTGCGGCAACGCCACGTTGGCTACGCTCGTATCCAACACTTCCATGAACGTCGCCATCGTCACCACCAGCGCGATGATCCACGGGTTGACCGGCGGCTGCCAGAGCGCTTCGTCGTGGCTGATGGTTGTCGGCCTGTCGCTCATCGCACCTTCACTTTCGGCACGACCGACGCCCCAAGCGGCAACGGAGCATTCGGATCGATATCTTCATCGAACACGATCTTCACCGGCACGCGCTGCACGACCTTCACGTAGTTGCCGACCGCGTTCTCCGGCGGCAGCAAACTGAATTGCGCGCCCGTGCCAGCCTGGATGCTGTCCACGCGGCCCTTGAACTTCTTGGCCGGAAACGCGTCGATCGTGATCCACACGGGCTGGCCGGGCTTCATGTGCGACAGTTGCGTTTCCTTGAAATTCGCA
>Ga0335085_10012001_pt1 | contig 12800 bp, 12 predicted proteins | sample Lox_Sample_45_FD_206712 | JGI IMG/M metagenome (GOLD analysis project Ga0335085, IMG submission 206712) | Soil microbial communities from Loxahatchee National Wildlife Refuge, Florida, United States - Lox_Sample_4.5 | ecosystem: Environmental > Terrestrial > Soil > Wetlands | place: USA...
TTCTGGAGCACGAGGGATGCACTTTGCCGCCTCCATTGCAAATTAAGAGGAAGGGAGACGCTGGCTTCTACGAGCGAGCGAAAGACTACGCCTCTTCGCGAGAAGGGACGCAACGAGTTAGGAATGAGCGAGACACCAATGCCGGCAGAGACCAATCCCAGGGTACTTTGAATGGTTGCCGTAACAAGCTCGTCGGCTTCCTGCGGGTGAAAGCCTGCATGACGGCACTCTGCCAGGATGCCCTCAGTGACGGCGCCGCCGATTGCGTAACTGGGCGTAATGAAGTTGTCATTGACAAAATCGAGCAGCTTGACACGGGAGCGACGGGCAAGACGATGGCGATTGGGCATGGCAATCATGAGCCGGTCAGATTGCAGCAACCTGACCATGTAGTCTTCACCCGCGAATGAGCCGTAGCTCAAAGCTACGTCGATGGCGCCTCGACGCAAGGCGGCTTCGAGACCGGCCGGATTCAATTCCTGGAGAACGATCCTGGGTCCCGGATAACGCTTGCGAAATGCGCTGATTAATCTGGGCGTGGCTACAAGCCCGGCGATGCTGGTGTAACCAATGATCAGATTGCCCAGCTCTCCACGTGAGGCCTTTTGCGCGGCGGCCATCGAGTGCTCCAGTTGCTGGAGGATGAGTTTGGCTTGAGCGAGAAAGCTCTCTCCGGCTTCAGTCAGCGATATGCGCTTGTGCGCGCGGTGAAACAGGGGCACGCCCAGCTCGTGCTCGATTTGATGGATGTTTCGCGTCAAGGCGGGCTGGGTGATGTAGAGGGTTTTGGCTGCCTGGGTGATGTTCATGTACTGCGCGGCGACAACGAAGAAGCGCAATTGGCGAGTTTCAATCACGGCCGTCGTCGGTCCTTTCGGGGAGTTTCAATTGACGCCTTACAGCGAGCTTACGGTCCAGCGCCCGGCATCGATGCGTCGCGGCTATCCATACGCCAAAAACATCGATGATGGACATAAATAGCATTGGACAACATGGATGGCCCTTGCTTCAATAAGTATGTTGATACCTCCTGCGGGTCGCAGGGCCGGGAATTTTCGACAGGCTGTTTCCGGCGGAATGGAGATACGGATGAAACGCGGAGGAGTGATATGGTCGGCGGCGCTGGCGATAGTGGTTGCAGCGTTATTGTCGCCGGCATCGCGCGCGGTAATTATCGGCGCTACCAAATCGCATCCCTACGCGATGGGATTCATCAAGTTTGCCATTCTTGCCAGCATGGGAGAGCTGCTGGCGGTTCGCATCACGAGCGGCGAATGGAAGCTGCCGATCGGCATGATCTACCGGTCCGTGGTTTGGGGAGGTATGGGGTTCTGCAATGTGGGAATGTTCACGCTCCTCTACAACGGGACCGCAGCGGCACTTGCGAGCGGGATGTTACCCGGCGGCGGGTTGAAGTCGGCGCTTGTTCATGCAATCTGGGCCAGCGTTGCGCTTAATCTCACATTCGCGCCGACGATGATGATCAGCCACCGGATTCTGGATACCTATCTGGATTTGGCAGGCGGACGTTTGCGCAGGCTTCCGTCGATCCGGATGAATACAGTGATTGCCCGCATCGATTGGTCGAATCTGATTGAGTTCGTTTGCCTGAAGACGGTGGTGTTGTTCTGGATCCCCGCGCACACAGTTTCCTTCCTATTGCCAACCGAATACCGGATTCTGTTCGCCGCGGCACTTTCAGTGGTGCTTGGAGTCATTCTGGCTTTTGCAAAGCGGAGCCGTGCGCTGGCAGCGGGCGCAGGCGACCTTTGCAGCAGCCCCGCAGATGCCCAACGAATCGCCGCCTGAGGCTTTGCGGCTCAACCATCGAAGAAGGATTGCTGTAGAGATCGCCGCAGCGGGGCGCAGACAGGACGCGGGTTCGCCGCGCGCAAGCCTTCAAAACTGGATTACGATACAGCTTTTAGTTTATCGCCTGAATCCGGGATTCGACCTGTGCCAATGCCGCCTCAAGAGCGGCCCGGCGGCTTGGATTCGACGTTTTTTGCGAGAGAATCAGTTCGCGTTGCAGGTTAAGAGCCTGCTTTTCGCGTTCCCGCGCGGTGCGCCGCTGTTCGGCCGCGCGCATGTCCTCATCGCTCATCAGGGCGTTACCGGGATTCGATCCCACGGACGATGTTCCATTCGCGGGAACCCTGGGATTTGCACCGGGGTTCTCCAAGGCATTTGCCATCTGCTCCTCCACCGATTTACTTTCCCATCCACGAGCCATATCTTCAATTTTACGGGTCTTAAAAGATTTGCGTCCCATAAAATGACGAATGGGAGCGAAAGGGTAGAGAGGATTCGCATGCGCGCATGGCAGGTTTCGAGCTTTGGGATTGATTCTTTGGAGTTTGTGGAGCGGCCCACGCCGGTACCGGGCCCCGGCGAGGTTTTAATTGGAGTGCGGGCGGTTTCAATGAACCATCGCGACCTGAGGGTGGTGAAGGGGCTCTACAACCCCAAAATGAGGCTGCCGCGCATTCCTTGTTCTGATGGCGCCGGAACGGTGGTGGAGGTGGGCCCCGGCGTATCTGCGTGGAAGCCCGGCGACCGGGTAGCCGGCATCTTTATGCAGAACTGGCTGGACGGGCCGCTGACCGCGGCCAAGGCTCGTGGCGCTCTGGGCGGCGACATCGACGGCATGCTGGCCGATTTTGTGGTGTTGAGCGAAGAGGGACTGGTTGCATTGCCGGATCACTTGAGCTACCAGGAAGGCGCGACACTGCCCTGCGCCGCGGTGACGGCGTGGAATGCACTGGCTGCCGGAGACGTGAAGCCGGGCGCTACGGTTCTTATCCTGGGCACCGGAGGCGTATCGATCTTCGCCCTGCAGTTTGCGCGTCTCAAGGGCGCGCGCGTGCTGGGCATCTCCTCAAGCTACGAAAAGCTGGAACGGGCGATCGCGATGGGCCTCGACGCCGGACTGAACTATCACGACAACCCGGAATGGGATCGCTGGGTGAGCGACCAGACCGGCGGCGAGGGCGTGGACCTTGTCGTGGAAGTGGGCGGCGCGGGCACACTGGCCCGTTCACTCAGGGCCGTTCGCCCGGGCGGAATGGTGTCGCAGGTGGGCGTTCTGACGAGCACGGCCGAGCCATTCCCGATTCCGTTGATTCTGCACAAAATGGCGCGCATCCACGGCATCTACGTGGGCTCGCGCAAGGATTTCCTGGAGATGAACCGAGCTATCAGCCTGGCCGAACTGCGGCCGGCGGGCGAGGAGTTCCACTGGACGCAGGCCCGCGAAGTGTTGGAGCGAATGGAAGAGGCCAGCCACTTTGGCAAGCTGGTGCTGACGGTGAGTTGAAGGAGAGCGAGTCAGCAAGTTAGCGAGTTAGCAGGTCAGCGAGAAGGCGAGACGGGAGGTTATCAAGTCAGCGGGTTGATATGTGAGGTGCGTGTTGGTGAATCTTTACGAAAAGATGCTTGCTGTCGCGATTGAGGAGGCTCGATGGGGCCTCACCGAGGGAGGGATTCCCATCGGCGCGGCGCTATTTAAGCGCACGGGCGAGCTGGTAAGCCGCGGCCACAATCGCCGCGTGCAGCAGGGCGATCCCAGCGTGCACGCGGAGACCGATGCGTTTCGCCGCGCCGGACGCCAGCCGAGCTACCGCGATATGGTGATGGTTACGACGCTGGCGCCTTGCTGGTATTGCAGCTGCCTGGTGCGCCAGTTCCGCATTGGCTCGGTGGTGGTGGGCGAGAGCCGCACTTTTTCAGGAGGGCTCGACTGGCTGCGCGAAAATGGAGTGGAGGTGATCGATCTCGACAACCGCGAGTGCCGCGAACTGCTCGAGGGATATATCGCCGGGCATGCGGAGATCTGGAATGAAGATATTGGGGAAGAGTAGGCCATTTATATGGCCAATCGCATCGCGGGTGAACGCTCTCTGCTGTGCAAAATCGGTCCGCCGAGGGCGGCCGGCGCCGGATTGGCACCTCCGGGATGTGACAGATCTGGTGCACAATGGAAAATTTCCCTCGTTGTAATATTGATTGGTGCAAAATAGTCAGATGGGAGAGCGACGGTAGTGCCTCGCATTCACTTTCATCAGCAACTCGCCGAACTCAAGGACAAGCTTCTGGCCATGGCGGCTCTTGCGCAGCAAGCGGTCGACTCCGCAGTCGAAGCCTACCTGCGGCGCGACAAAGGACTGTGTAAATTCGTAAAGCAGAACGAGAGGGCGATCGACACGGCGCAGCGTGAGCTGGACGAGATGGCGTATGAGCTGCTGGCCAAAGAACAGCCCATGGCCGTCGATCTGCGGTTTATCCTCGCCGTGATCAAGATCAACGGCGACCTGGAGCGGATCGGCGACCAGTCTAGGAGTATCGCTCGCTGGGCCAAGGGGATTCTTAACGCTGAAGAATGCGAGCTTCCGGTGGATTTCGCCGCCATGGGCGAGTTCGCCGGGCAGATGATCCGTACCGCGCTGCAGGCGCTGCTTGACGGCGACGCGCGCCTTGCCGAATCGGTGCGCGAGATGGACGACGAGATCGATCGCATGAACCGCCGCGCCCATGACGATTTGCTGAAGCTCATCGAAGAAAAGCCGCAGTTCACTCAGCAGGCGATAAACGGAATTCTTGTGGCGAAGAACCTGGAACGGATCGCCGACCACGCTTCGAATATCGCCACCGACGTGATCTTCTGGGTTCGCGGAGCGGACGTGCGCCACCAGTTGAGTGTGGCGATGGACTGAGAGAGTCGGCGAGTCGGCAGGCCGGCAGGTTAAGGCTTAATAAAAGTCCCGGGCGGATTGATCCCGGGGCTTTCTGTTCCGCAGCTATTCGGCAGTGCCAGAAATTCAATCGCAAGCTGCAGCAGCAACCGATCACTGATCACTGTCCACAGTCCACTTACACGCCGATCACTGCACAAAGATCCTTGACCGCCGCGGCGCTCTTCTTCAAAGCGGCGTCCTCTTCGGGCGTCAGCTTGATCTCAACGATCTGTTCGAGGCCAGCCGCACCCAGCTTGCAGGGCACTCCGATGAAGTAACCGGAGATGCCGTATTCGCCCTCGAGATAAGCCGCGCAGGGCAGAATCTTCTTCTTGTCCTTGAGAATGGCTTCGGCCATCTCCGTGGCCGCCGCCGCCGGCGCGTAGTAGGCGCTGCCGGTCTTCAGATACTTCACGATCTCGGCGCCGCCGTCGCGGGTACGCTGGATGAGCTGCGCCAGCCGGTCGGGCGCTATAAGCTCCGTGATGGGAATGCCTGCGACTGTGGAGTAACGCGCCAACGGCACCATGGTGTCGCCGTGGCCGCCCAGCACGAAAGCCGTTACGTTCTCTACGCTCACGTTCAACTCGGCGGCAATGAAGGCGCGGAAGCGCGCCGAGTCGAGCACGCCGGCCATGCCGATCACGCGCTCGCGGTTGAAGCCGGACTGGCGGAAAGCGGCCTGCGCCATGGCGTCAAGAGGATTGGAGACGACGATCAGGATCGACTCGGGCGATTGCGCCACTACTTTCGAAACCACGTCGCTCATGATCTTGAAATTGGTATTTAACAGGTCGTCGCGGCTCATGCCGGGCTTGCGGGCAATGCCTGCGGTGATGACGACGATGTCGGAGTTGCCGGTAGCGGCGTAATCGTTGGCGCCAACCAGACTCACATCGCATTTCGCGATCGGCATAGCTTCAAGCAGATCGAGCGCCTTGCCCTGGGGTATGCCCTCCACCACGTCTACCAGCACGACATCAGCCAGTTCCTTAGCTGCGATCCAATGCGCGGTCGTGGCTCCCACGTTGCCTGCGCCCACAATGCTAACCTTTTTTCGCATGTTCCTTCTCCTCTTGAACAAAGAAATGAAGACTGCCTCTTGTTACATTTTGAGCTGCATCTTGCTTGAATAAAGCCATGAAGCTGGCGTCCTGTTACACGTTTTGTTGCATATTGCCGATGATGCGCGTGGCAAACTCGCTGGTGCCGACTTTGGTCGCTCCGGCGGTCTGGCGCTCAAAGTCGTAGGTAACGAACTTTTGCAGGATGGTCTTCTCCATCGAGGTCTCGATAAGCCTGGCCGCTTCCTTCCAGCCCATGAATTCCAGCATCATGACGCCGGACAGGATCACCGAGCCGGGATTGACCATGTCCTTGTCAGCGTACTTGGGCGCTGTGCCGTGCGTGGCCTCGAAGACCGCGTAGCCATCGCCGATGTTCGCGCCCGGGGCGATGCCCAGACCGCCGACCTGCGCCGCCGCGGCGTCGGAGATGTAGTCGCCATTCAGATTGGCAGTGGCCAGGATCGAGTAATCCGAAGGACGGATGATGATCTGCTGGAAGATGGAGTCGGCGATGCGGTCGTTGACCAGAATCTTCGACTTCCAGGCGCCGTTGCCATGCGATTTGCCGATGGAATCCAGAACCGCCATCACTTCGCTCGCAACCGAAGCCTGGAAGGCCGGGGAGGCAAACTCCAGGCCAGGCTCGATGAGCGCGGCGTTTTCTTCAATCGAGATGTCTGGTTTGGTTTCCACATTGTCCAGAATCCAGCTCTCGCGCTCGGTCACAATTTGGTCGCGAAACTCCTCGGTGGCAACCTCGTAACCCCACTCGCGGAAGGCGCCCTCGGTAAACTTCTGGATGTTTCCCTTATGGACCAGCGTGACCTTCTTGCGGCCCGTTTCGAGCGCCTGACGGATGGCGTAGCGCACCAGACGCTTGGTGCCGAAGATGGAGATAGGCTTAATGCCCACACCCGAGTCGGCGCGAACTTTTTTCTTGCCGCCCTTCAGCAGATCGTCGTTGAGGAAGGAGATGAGGCGCGCGGCGTCTTCAGAGCCCTGCTTGAACTCGATGCCCGCGTACACGTCTTCAGTGTTCTCGCGGAAGATAACGATGTCGAGCTTTTCAGGGTACTTTACCGGGCTGGGCACGCCCTGGTAATACTTCACCGGCCGCACGCAGGCGTAGAGATCGAGAATCTGCCGCAGGGCCACGTTGAGTGAGCGAATGCCGCCGCCGACGGGGGTGGTGAGCGGTCCCTTGATACTGACGCGCAGGTCGCGAGCCGCGGCCACGGAGTCGTCGGGCAGCCAGGTGTTGAACCGCCGGAAGGCCTTCTCGCCGGCGAAGATCTCAAACCAGCGGATGGCGCGTTTGCCGCCGTAGGCCTTTTCCACTGCGGCGTCGAAGACGCGCTGCGAGGCCTTCCAGATGTCGCGGCCCGTGCCGTCGCCTTCGATAAAGGGAACGATGGGATGGTCGGGCACAGCGAATTGCCCGTTCTTGTAGTCGATTGGCTGGCCGTTTTTGGGCAGCTCGAGGCCGTTGTACGTGCTTTGCATAGTTTGCAGGGAAGCCCCTTCCGTGATGGTCAAAAGATGAGGCTACCACCTCTAAATTGGATGTGGCAACGGTAGAAAGAAGATAGAACGGCTCTATTTGCCGTTGCGGCCGTTCAATTCGCCGTCGTCGAAGCGCGGAATGCCGAAGTGGCCGCGCAGATGGAGCAGGTCCACAGGACTCAAATTGCCGGCCACGGTCGCCAGCGTCAGGCTCCTGGGGCTTTCGACCAGCACCACCGCGCCGCGCACGTTGGCGCCGTCCACGACCAGCCACACGTCTGTGGTTTGGTTGTGGGCCGGGCCGCCGTTGCTGGTGCTGCTGATGACGTGCTTCCAACCGCGCAAATGGTAGGCCTGGCGAATGACATCGACCTGGTCGGGATCAATCGCCTCAGGCTCGCCGAAGCGGAGCATGTGAACGCTCACGCCATCGAGCTTGGCAACGGCCTGCCTGACGGCGGCATCCGAGTCCGGCACCAATCCCGCGGCGGCTGTAAGCATAGTGCGGTCCAGGGTAAAGCTTTCCCTGGCCTCGGCCTGCGCACTGAGTTGCGTCAGTGCGGGAGGCACCCAGTCCAGGATCGCCTCAGGGATCGCCGGGCTGCTATCAGGACTGGCGGGCACAGTCGCGGTGGGCGCGGTACCCGGATCCGGCTGCATGGAGGGCGCTGGAGGAGTCTGCGCCAACGCGGCGCCACAGACCATGCCCGCGCTCAGGACAGGGATTTCGAGCCAAGGTATCCATCTCATGCAGTATTAAACGCTGCAAACAGCGGAAAGTTGCACCGGAGCGGAATGCCGGGAGGCCAGATCGTCGGGCCGGCAAGTGGACCGCCAGCAGCCGTACCGGCGCCGCCAGCACAACCCTTCAGCATCAACCGCAAATGAAATTTTTGGAAATTCTGTTTTTCGCCCGCCGGGATGCTGTAGACTCATGCGGGAACGTATGAACGTTGCCTTAATTTTCTGACCTACGGAGGATACATAGAAATTGGGAAAAAGCATGGTCCCGAAGAAGCTTTTTTTCACCAAGGGCGTTGGCAAACACAAGGAGCGGTTGACATCCTTCGAGCTGGCCCTTCGGGATGCGGGCATCGCCTCACAGAACCTGGTGCGCGTCTCTTCCATCTTTCCGCCGCAATGCAAAATGATTCCGCGCAAGGAAGGCCTGAAATACCTGAATGACGGGGAGGTAGTTTTTGCGGTGATTGCAGAAAACTCAACGCGCGAGCCGCACCGGCTCATAGCGTCGAGCATTGGCGTGGCCATTCCGGCCGACCGGAACGCTTACGGCTACCTGAGCGAGCATCACAGCTTTGGCGAGACCGAGGAGCAGGCCGGCGAGTACGCCGAGGAGCTGGCTGCTGAAATGCTCGCCACCACACTGGATGTGGAGTTCGATCCGGACAAAAGCTGGGACGAGAAGAAGGAGATCTACCGCATCTCGAATAAAATTGTCCGCACGAGCAACGTCACGCAATCGTCGGTTGGCGACAAGCGCGGAAAGTGGACGACCACCATTGCCGCCGCGGTGTTGATTCTGGAAGAGTGACGGATTGAGATCGCGATCAACCGAAAGGCTGATGCCGCGCAGCCGAGGTGGGCCTCGCGTGCTTTTGGTGCGCGAGATCGAGTAACGCCCGGACCTCTAGAGATAATCCCAACAGAGGCAGGGAGCCATCATGGAATTCCCGCGAAAGAAGTCACTGCGCGTTTTTGCAGCCGCGCTGATCGTGCTGGTGGGTGCATGCGTCGTTCTCGCAACCTACATTGCGACAATCAACGACCAGAACGCTGCTGAGCGGGATTTCATAGGGTACTGGGCTGCAGGGCAGTTGCTGGCAGAGGGGCAGAACCCCTACGATTTTGACGCCGTCAGGAGACTGGAGGTCGGCGAGGGCCGCGATTCTCTGGAACCGACGCTCGTGATGCGGAATCCGCCGGTCGCTTTTTTCCTGGTGTTCTTGTTCGGATTTGCCGGACCCAAGGCAAGCCTGATCGCATGGCTGGCATTTTTAATGGCCGTACTGTCGGGGGCGGTCTTCCTCATTTGGCGGCTCAACGGCAGCCCCGACAGCAGATTTCATCTCATGGGCTACGCATTTGCCCCAGCACTCGCCTGTCTGATGGCCGGGCAATTCGGCATCGTGATGCTGCTCGGCGTGGTGCTTTTCCTGTGGCTTTTCCGGGAGCAGCCTTTTGCGGCGGGCGCCGCACTGTCACTTTGCTCGTTGAAGCCACACTATTTCCTGCCATTTGCCATCGTACTGGTTCTTTGGTGTGTGACCACGAGGTCCTACCGGATTGTGGCGGGTTTTTGCGCGGCCGTGGGAGTCATTTGCGCAGCCGCCTACCGGATGGATTCTCACGGCTGGAGCCAGTTCGCTCAGATGATGCAAACGGGCACTGCGCTTAACGACGTGACTCCCGACCTGAGTGCTCAACTGCGGTTCCTGGTCAATCCTCATGCCATTTGGATTCAGTTTGTCCTTGAGGTCTGCGCTTGCATTTGGGCCGTTTGGTACTTTTGGTCCCGGCGATCCCGATGGAACTGGATGGATCACGGACTGGTGTTGATTCTGGTCGGGGCCGTTTGCACTCCGTACGGTTGGTTCTTCGATGAAGCGGTGCTTCTTCCCGCTGTTCTGGCGGGTGTGTACCGTGCGACCGAGTCGCGACGGCCGATCTGGCCGCTTGCCGTAATTGCAGGCGCCGCATTGGCGGAACTGCTGATGAACGTGGATGTAGTCACGCGGTACTACCTGTGGACCACGCCGGCCTGGCTTGGCTGGTACCTTTACGCGAAGGGAGATTTTCAGACGGGATCACGGGCGGCAAGGGCCTGATTCCGGCTGAGGCCTTTAAGTTTCTGGAATCGCCGTGAGATGCGAACTTCGTCTCACTACGCGAGCATAGAATAGCTGTATAGTTGACGGCGTTTTGAATTGAAAAAGGAGATTCCAGCGTCAGACGCAGTATGGCAACCCCGCGCAAATTCACCGTCGCTCTGGTGCAGATGCACATGGGCGCGGACCCGGAGACGAACTTTACGGACGCGCTCGGCCACATCCGCGAAGCCGCGCGGAGGGGCGCGCAGGTGGTTTGCCTGCCGGAGCTTTTTCGCACGCAGTATTTTTGCCAGCGCGAGGAGCTGCGGCTTTTTGATTTAGCTGAGCCGATTCCGGGCCTGTCTACGGCAAAACTCGCTGAAGTGGCGCGCGAAACGGGCATCGTTATCATCGCGTCGCTGTTTGAGCGGCGCGCGGCGGGGCTTTACCACAACACGGCAGTAACGCTGGACTCCGATGGGCAGATTGCCGGTGTCTATCGCAAGATGCACATCCCGGACGATCCGCTGTATTTCGAGAAGTACTACTTCGCGCCCGGTGATCTTGGCTTTCAAGCGGTCGACACAGCAGCCGGCCGCGTGGGCACGTTGGTCTGCTGGGACCAGTGGTATCCCGAGGGCGCGCGGCTGACAGCCTTGCAGGGCGCCGAGGTGTTGTTTTATCCCACCGCCATCGGCTGGCACCCGGCGGAGAAGGAGGAGTTCGGCCAGGCGCAGTTTGACGCGTGGCGAACCATCCAGCGCTCGCATGCCATCGCGAACGGCGTCTACGTGGCTGCCGTGAACCGCGTCGGCCTGGAGCACGGCGAGGTCAAAATGGCCCACGGCGACGTGATGGGCAATCGCGCCGCGGGTCAGGGGATTGAATTCTGGGGCGGAAGTTTCTTGGCCGATCCCTTCGGCCGCGTCGTTGCCGAGGCCGGACACGAGGCTGAAGAGATCGTTCTGGGCGAGATCGACCGCGCGCTGATTGAGGAGACCCGCCGCAACTGGCCCTTCCTGCGCGACCGGCGCGTGGATGCTTATGCGGGCATTAGCCGGCGGTTTATCGATCCGGTGCACGCGCGCGCCGGAAACAAAGAGCGGCAATAGCCATGCCGGTTCGAACAGACGCGAAAGCCAGTGTTCCCGGCAAGCAAGCTTCTGGCTTGATAAGTTTGCACACACCGCGCGCACTGGGCTACCGCATGCCCGCCGAATGGGAGCCGCATGAGGCCACGTGGCTCGCATGGCCGCACAACGCGACGGACTGGCCGGGCAAGTTCCAATCCATTCCATGGCTCTATGCGGAGATCGTGCGCCTGCTCGCGGCGCATGAGCGGGTGCAACTGATCGTAGAAAACGCACCGACGCAGCAGCGCGTGAGGAGAATGCTGGAGCGGGCTGGGGCAAACCTCGATTGCGTGAGTTTTCACCGCTGGCCCACCGATCGCGGATGGACGCGCGATTCCGGGCCGATCTTCCTCAGGAACGCAAAGGGCGAACTCGCTATTGCGAATTGGCGATTCAACGCATGGGCCAAGTACGACGACTGGCATTTTGACGACAGGCTGCCGGATCGCATCGCCAGGCGGCTCGGCTGTCAGCAGTGGCAACAGGCAGTGCCACTTGCGGATGGCACGGAGCGACGGATCGTGCTCGAAGGCGGATCGATTGATGTAAACGGTCAGGGCGTGTTGCTGACGACCGAGGAATGCCTGCTGAGCGAGGTGCAGCAGCGCAATCCGGGCGTAAGCAGGGAGCAGCTGGAGCAGGTCTTCGCAGAGTATCTGGGCATCGATCAGGTGATCTGGCTGGGCCGCGGCATTGCGGGCGACGACACCCACGGCCACGTGGACGATATTGCGCGCTTCGTTGGGCCGGAGACGATTGTTGCTGCCGTCGAGCCGAATACAAGCGACCCCAACCAAGCGCCGCTCAAGGAAAATCTCTTGCGGCTGAAGCGAGAGCGCACGCGGACCGGCAAGCCGTACAGCGTGGTCGAGCTGCCGATGCCGCGTCCGGTTGTCTTTCGCGGACAGCGGCTGCCGGCCAGTTACGCGAACTTTTATATCGCCAATGGGCTGGTGCTTGTTCCCACCTTCCACGATGCAAATGACCGCGTTGCGCTGAATATTCTGGCCGGGCTCTTTCCGGAGCGCGAAGTTGTCGGCATCCACAGCGTGGACCTGATCTGGGGACTGGGCGCACTGCACTGCATGACGCAGCAGCAGCCGGCGGGAAGGCCGAAGCCATGATTGACGATCGCGAAGCGATGGAAGCTGCTTTAGCCGAGGCGCGATTGGCGGGCGATGCCGGGGAGGTTCCCATCGGCGCGGTGGTCGTTTGCGGAGACAAAATTCTCGCGCGCGGCCAGAATCGCGTGCTGCGCGATCTGGACCCGACGGCGCACGCTGAGATCGTTGCGCTGCGCGCGGCGGCTGTGGCTCTTGGCAACTATCGCCTTGCCGGTTGCACGCTCTACGTTACGCTCGAGCCATGCGCCATGTGCGCCGGGGCCATGATTCACGCGCGGGTTGACCGGCTCGTCTTCGCCGCTGCCGATCCCAAGGCGGGCGCTTGTGGATCGGTGCTTTCCGTCGTCAACCATCCGCAACTCAACCACCAGATGCAGGTAGAGCAGGGAATTGGCGCGGAGGAAGCGGCGGA
>Ga0335085_10012003_pt1 | contig 12796 bp, 10 predicted proteins | sample Lox_Sample_45_FD_206712 | JGI IMG/M metagenome (GOLD analysis project Ga0335085, IMG submission 206712) | Soil microbial communities from Loxahatchee National Wildlife Refuge, Florida, United States - Lox_Sample_4.5 | ecosystem: Environmental > Terrestrial > Soil > Wetlands | place: USA...
GCGCGCGCCCGCTTCAAGCGCATGAACGGATACAACGTCCTGTTCCCCATCGGCTTCGACGCCTTCGGCCTGCCTGCGGAAAATGCCGCCATCAAGCGCGGCATTCATCCCAAGGAATGGACCTTCAAGAACATCGATAACATGCGCCGGCAGTTACGGACCATGGGCGCGATGTTCGATTGGGAGCGCGAAGCCATCAGCGCGGACCCGGCCTACTACAAGTGGACGGAATGGTTCTTCATCCAGCTTTACAAGGCCGGGCTGGCCTACCGCAAGATGTCGCCGGTGGACTGGTGTCCGAACTGCAACACCACCCTGGCGCGCGAGCAGGTCTGGGGCGAGGACCGTCACTGCGAGCGCTGCGGCACGCCGGTCATCAAAAAGGACCTGGAGCAGTGGTTCTTCAAAATCACCCAATACGCCGATGAACTGCTGGACTTCTCCAGCATCGACTGGCCCGATCGCGTCCGCACGCTGCAGACCAACTGGATCGGCCGCTCCGAGGGCGCTTCGGTCATCTTCAAGACGGAAGCCGGCGACCCGATCGAGGTGTTCACCACCCGGCCGGACACGCTGTGGGGGGCGACCTTCATGGTGCTGGCGCCCGAGCATCCGCTGGTGGACAAGATCACGACCCCGGACCAGAAGAGCGAGGTCGAGGCCTACAAGTTCGAGGCCTCCCGGCAGAGCGACATCGACCGCGAAGCTGCCGACAAGGAAAAGACCGGCGTGTGGACCGGCGGCCACGCTATCAACCCGGTCAACAACTCGCGCATTCCCATCTGGATCGCCGACTATGTGCTGATGACCTACGGCACCGGCGCGATCATGGCCGTCCCGGCCCATGACGAACGCGACTTCGCCTTCGCGCGCAGGTACCACCTGCTGGTCATGCCGGTCATCCAGCCGGAAGAACATCCCAAGCTGGACGGCGTCACCATGGAGGAGGCCTATGTCGGCGGCGGGCACATGGTCAACTCAGGCCAGTTCAACGGGGCCATTGTCAATGAGGAGAAGGGGCGCAGGAACCCCGGCATCTCCGCCGTCACCGAATGGCTGGAGAAGAACGGCATCGGAAAGTTCGCCACCTCCTACCGCCTGCGCGACTGGCTGATCTCGCGCCAGCGTTACTGGGGCGCGCCCATCCCGATGATCTACTGCCAGAAGCACGGCTGGAATCCGGTGCCCGACAAGGACCTGCCCGTGCTGCTGCCCGACGACGTGGAATGGAAGCCGACCGGCGAAAGCCCGCTGAAGCTGCATCCCACCTGGAAGAATGCGCCCTGCCCGGTGTGCGGCGAACCTGCCACGCGCGAGACCGACACGATGGACACCTTCATGTGCTCGTCGTGGTACCACCTGCGTTACCTGAGTCCCAAGTTCAGCAAGGGGCCGTTCGACGACCATGAATACAACTATTGGATGCCGGTGGACACCTACACCGGCGGCATCGAGCACGCCACCATGCATCTGATGTACACCCGCTTCTTCCACAAGGCCCTGCGCGACATGGGCCTCACGGAAGGCCCGGAGCCCATGCTGCAACTGCGCAACCAGGGCATCATCCTCGGCGAGGACGGCTGGAAGATGTCCAAGAGCAAGGGCAACGTGGTCGCGCCGGATGAGCTCACCGACAAATATGGCTCGGACGCGTTGCGCACCTATTTGATGTTCGCCTACCGCTGGCAGGAGGGCGGACCCTGGAACTCGAACGGCATCGACGGGACCGCGCGCTGGCTGAGGCGGGTCTGGTTCCTGTTCACCGACCCGACTCCCCCGGGAACTGCTTCCGGAGAGACAAAGCGGATTCTGCGCCGGAAGGTGCATCAGACCCTGAAGCGGGTGACGCGCGATTTCGAGCAGTTCGAGTTCAACACCATCATCTCCTCGCTGATGGAACTGCTGAACGACATGTACAAGGCGCGCGAGGCGGGCGCTGTCGGCTCCGCCGAGTGGACTGAAGCCATGGAATATTATCTGAAGATGCTGGCGCCGGTCGCGCCGCACATCAGCGAAGAACTATGGATGCGGCTGGGCAGGCCTTACTCCATCCATACCCAGAGCTGGCCCGCTGTGGATGAGGAAGCTGCCCGCGAGGACGAGATCACGCTGGTGGTGCAGGTCAACGGCAAGCTGCGTGACCGCATCACCGTCCCGGCAGACGTCTCCGAAGCGGACGCCAGGGCCGCCGCCCTGGCAAGCGAAGCGGTGCGGAAACACCTCGAGGGCAAACGGCCCAAACAGGTGGTGTACGTCAAGGGCCGACTGGTGAACATTGTGGTGTAAGATTAACAGGGACGGGCGATGGCCTGTCCCTGTCGCATCGACCTCAGGAGCCTTTCATGACCATCCAGCTTGACCCCGAAGAAAATGAGACCCGCGCCTTTTTGAAGTTTGCGGGCAGCCTCGAAGGTAAATCCGTGCTGGAGATAGGCAGCGGCGACGGACGCCTGACCTGGCGCTATGCCGACCATGTTGCCCATGTGACCGGCATCGACCCCGACGCTGAGCGATTCCAGAAAGCCCTGGCAGCCTTCCCCAGCCATTTACGGGATAAGGTGCAACTTCACAACCTGGGCCTGGAGGACTTCACCGCGCAGGCCCACACGGACCAATTCGACCTCGCCATCCTGGCCTGGTCGTTCTGATGAATGCCCCCTGAGCGCATGGTCCATGCGCTGGAGATTGTCCATCAATTGATCAAGCCGGGCGGCCTGCTGCTGGACATCCATCCCGGAACGGAGAAAGCCTGGGTGGAGGCGCGGGTGAACGACAAGGATTATTTTCTGGATGTGGTCCAGGAGACGGACGATTACATCGAATACCAGCAGGCCAATGATGCCCTGGCACAGGTCAGGGAAAGAGGGCTGTTTACAGTAGAGGAAACTGGAAAGTTCCTGTTCATCATCCATGCCGGGTCGGTGCAGGAAATGCGGGAGTTCCTCACCGACAACTGGAAGGATGCCGTCCTCAACGAGTCCATCGACGCCAAAGCCGGGGAGTACCGCTCGGAGGCCGCCGAACATTACGAAATCCTGATACGGGAAGAAATCCTGATCACGAGATTCAAACGGGGGTAACTCCCCGCAATAAAAAACAGGAATGCATCAATAAACGCATTCCTGTTTTTTATTATTCCAAACGAATTACTTCCCGCGCACAATCTTTAGCGCCCCCGGCAGCACCTCGATGGTCAGGTTCCGTACATTGGATCCGAAGCTGGTGTAGATTTCCCCATCAGCATGAATGTGGAGGGGCTTGTCCGAGGTCAGGGACATGCGGGTGAAATCCCCCAGGCGGACGCATTCGAAACGCCCATGCGTGCCGTTCATCACCTCGGGGATGAGCCTGAACATCATCGCCCGGGAGATCTTGCGCACGGTCGCATAATGCAGGATGCCATCATCGGGTTTGGCATCCGGCGCGACGTGAAAACCGCCGCCCTCCCTCGGGCCGTTGCACAACACCAACATGAGGGTGTTTTCATCCCATGTTTCCTTGTCTGTTTCAATGTGCAAGTTAGCGGGATCGAAGTTCAGGGCGATTGTTTGAATGACCGCCGTGAGGTACATCAGGAATCCCCGCAACAGCGGCAGGCGGTGCGAGCGGATGGTCACCACCGCGTCGAAGCCGATGCCCAGCGTGTTGTCGAAATACTCCTTGCGTCCCTGCTCATCGGTCAGGACGCCGACATCGACTGCAGATGGCTCGCCATGCAGGGCCTGCACGAGGGCATGATCCGATTCAGCCGGGATCCCCACCGCATGTGAAAAATCATTGCCCGAGCCGAGCGGCACAACCCCCAGAATGGGCCGCTTCTCAGGCGGGACCTGCATCAGCCCGTTGATCACTTCGTGGACAGTCCCGTCACCGCCCAGGGCGACCACCATCCCGTAGCCATCGAGGGCGGCCTGTCTGGCCAATTCGGTGGCATGGGTCGGGTAGACGGTCCCGCTCCAATCGGCCTGACCATATTCAGTGACGATCGGCCGCAGGTCGTCCGCCACCCGCCAGGCATTCCCCATGTCAGCCATCGGATTAAGAATCAGCTTGGTTTTACGGGGCATAGCCTCTCCTCCAAAATAAAATCCCTGCGGTGTATTCGCAAGGATTAAAACACTTCGGATGCCAAAAAGTTTGCCCTTATTTCACATCGATGGGATGCCGCAGCTCACCGGTGTTCTTGACCGCCTGCATAAAGGACCCGCGCGCATTGCGCTTGGCGCGATAGAGGGCGCCGTCCGCGGCGCGCAGCAGGTCGGAGGCGGAATAGGCATGGAAGGGGAATATGGCGATCCCGCCGGAGATGTCGAAAGCCTTGCGGGAGCCGTCGGGCATGTCGATGACCAGGCGGCGCAGGGCCCGCTGCAATTTCTGCGTGACCATCAGCGCCGCCTCGTAGGAGGCCTCCGGCATGATGAGCGTCAGCTCATCGCCTCCATAGCGGGCGAGGAAATCGGTGGCACGCAGGTTGTTGCCGAGCGTCCCGAATGTCTGTTGAAGCACGCGGTCGCCGGTATCGTGCCCGTAGGTGTCGTTGATCGCCTTGAAGCCGTCGAGGTCCATCATCACCACCGCAAAGGGATGGTTGAACCGGCGGGCGCGTTGCACTTCGATCTCCAGCCGCTCGTCCAGGGCGCGGCGGTTGGGCAGCCCGGTCAGGATGTCGGTATAGGCCTGGCGGCTGACCGCTTCGTGCAGGCGGGCATTGATGATGGCGATCGCCGCCTGGTCAGCCAGCAGTTGCAACAGGCGCAGTTCCTCGTGTGAGAAGGGGCCGATGATGGTCCGGGACAGGTTCATGACGCCCACGACGTGCGCACCCATCTTCAACGGAATGCCGATGATGGAGCCGATCCAGTCCTTGGGAGCACCCTGGTAAAGAGGATGGTTCTGCATGTCCTCCACGATCACCGTTCCGGAGGTGCGGGCGACCGTGTAGGTCAACCCGTTCGGCCGGGGTTCCGAGAGGAGGATGTTGCGCCTGCCGTCGCCATCCAGCGATGTGCCGAACTTAAGTCTGTCGTTCTGGTAAAGGAAAATATGGACGGACTTCGCGTTCTGGACGAGCTTGATGGCTTCCAGCGCGACGGTGTAGAGTACGTTTTCCAGTTCAAGCGAGGAGGTCAGGTTCAGGCTGATGCGTTTAAGAGCATCCAGCTCCTGGGCCTGCTGCTGGACAATCTGCAGCAAACCCATGAGAAGACGCTCATCGTCCTTGCTCAGATTCCCTGAAAGGAGCCGCTGGCGCGCCAGGAACAGGGCTTCCGATTTAAAATCCACCATGCACTCGTCCCAGAAAAGATTGCAAAAAACCTACCCTCTACTTTAGCATATTAATCCATTTGTTCCAAGTGCCTCTTTTAGGGGGGAATCGCCAAGCCGAAACTTCGTTCACTTTGGTCATTATTGCCCATTCATCAGGGAATGGACCTTCGAGACTGTGTTAAAATGATTGTGGGAAATCGCACATAAATTCACATCTTACAAGAAGGGGCAATCATGCCTGAACCCATCATTTCCATTCCGCCGGCCACTCCCCTGAATCCGCGCAAACGCGCCATCCTGGTCGGTGCTTCCAGCGGGATCGGGGCAGCGCTGGCCCGCCGCCTGGCCCGCGAGGGATACACCATCGCCTGCCTTGCCCGCCGCGCCTACCCGATGGCAGAACTGTGCGACATGATTAACAAGGACAGCGGGGAAACGCGTGCGGTACCTTATGTCCACGATGTCACCAACTATAAGGTCATTCCGCAACTCTTCAAGGACATCGTCACCGATTTTGGCGGGCTCGACCTGTTTATCTACTGCGCCGGCATCTCCCTGCCCGTCGGGTTGAAGAAATACGATTTCGAGAAGGACCACGCCACGACTGAAACCAACTATCTGGGTGCGCTGGCCTGGCTCAACCCGGTGGCTGAGATGTTCCAGGGCCTGAAAAAGGGGCAGATCGTCGGCATTTCGTCGGTGGCGGGCGAACGCGGCAGGGTGGGCAATCCGTCCTACAACGCCTCCAAGGCAGCCCTGACCTGCTACCTCGAATCCCTGCGCAACCGGCTCACCCGCTACGGTGTCCACGTGCTGACCGTCAAGCCCGGCTTCGTCCAAACGGACATGGTCAAAAATGCGAAAGGCACCTTCTGGGTCATCCCGCCGGAGCAGGTCGCCGAGGACATCTGGAAGGGCATCCGCAAACGCAAGCAGGACCTCTATGTCCCGGCACGGTGGCGGTTAACCATGTTCATCGTCCGCAACATTCCATCCGTCATTTTCCGGCGGATGATTTTCTAATCTGGCATCCACCTATGTCCAACATTCTCTCATCCGAAAAACTGATCTATCTGGAAAATTTTGGGCACTCGATGAGCGCCCCGGCCTACCTCCATCGTCCCGCCAGCGCCGATGAAATTCTCGAAGCTTTCCATCTCGCTAAAAAGGAAGGACGGACGATCACCCTGCGAGGTGCGGGGCGCAGCTACAATGATGCCGCCCTCAACAGCCTCGGCATTGTGCTCGACCTTCAGGGCATGGACAAGATCCTGGAATGGAACCCTGAAACGGGTGTCGTGACCGCCGAACCCGGCGTCACCCTCGAAAAACTGTGGCAGGTCGTCCTGCCGGATGGCTGGTGGCCGCCGGTCGTCTCCGGGACGATGACCACCACCCTGGGCGGCTGCCTCGGGATGAACATCCACGGCAAGAACAACTTCCGCGCCGGCACCATCGGCGACCATGTGATCGAATTCACCGCGCTGCTCCCCACCGGCGCGAAGGTCATCTGCAGCCCGAATAAGAACGGCGACCTGTTCCGCGCCATGATCGGCGGGCTGGGCATGCTCGGAGTGTTCATATCCATCACGATACAGATGAAGCGCATGTACTCCGGCCTGCTCAATGTCCACGCCTGGAATGTCCCCAATTTGCAGCGCCACCTGGACGGCCTCCTGGCCGCCGCGCCGGAGCACAGCTACACCGTCGGCTGGTTGGACACCATGGTTGGAGGCAAAAGCCTGGGACGCGGCCAACTGCACACCGCCGACTACCTCAAGGAAGGCGAGGACCCGCAGGCGGCCAGGACGCTTCAGGTCGCTTATCAAACACTGCCTGACAGAATGTTCGGCGTCTTCCCCAAGTCCATCATCCATTACTTCATGGCACCATTCTCGAACAACCTGGGCTGGTCCGCGGTCTCCGCGGTCAAGTATTACATCAGCCGGGAGAAGACCTATCGCCAGTCGCACGCCGCTTTTCACTTCCTGCTCGACTACGTCCCCAAATGGGAGCTGGCGTACGGGCGCTATGGATTGATCCAATACCAATCCTTCCTGCCCAGGGAAAAGGCGCAGGAGGCCTGGATCGAAATCATCGATCTCTCCCTTAAGCGCGGGCTGCCATCCTACCTGGGTGTGACCAAGCGCCACCGGCCGGATGATTTCCTGCTCAGCCACTCGGTGGATGGTTTCTCGCTGGCGATGGATTTCAAAGTCACCCGCGGCAACCGGGCGAAGCTCTCCGCGATGCTGCAGGAGTTCGACCGGATCGTGCTGGCGGCCGGCGGGCGGTTCTATTTTGCCAAGAACAGCGAGACCACGCCGGAGACCGCCCGGCGATTTCTGGGCGACGAAACCATTGAGCGCTTCCGCGCGCTCAAGAGGCGCACCGACCCGGACAACCTGCTCGAGTCAGACCTGTACCGACGGGTATTCGGATAATACAAGGGGCGGCCACGAGGCCGCCCCTTGGTTAGGTAACCGGCTTTTTACTTTTCTTCCGCAATCGGGGATTCTGACGAAGAAATTTTCTCGGTCCAGAATCCGGCCTGCGGCTCTTCGCCGGGATAGGGATCCTGCCGGTTGATTTTCCTCAGCGCGTAATACAAAACTTCCCGCACCGTGCCCAGGAGCGGAACCACCAGGATGACGCCGATCACCCCCCACAGCACCGCCGCCACCACCAGCCCCAGGATCACCAGGAACACCGGCAGGCGGACCGCCTTGCCGGCCAGCCGCGGGAAGATGACCAGGCGGATGACCTGGTTTATCAGCAAGTTGACAATCCACACCAGCAAGGTCAGGGCAATCGGGCTCAAGGACAGCCAGGAGGATCCCTCGGTGTAGGTCACGAAAATGATCAAAAGGTAGGAAATTAACGGACCAAAGGTGGGGATGAGATTGAGCAAGCCTGTGATGACGCCCAGCACGCCGGCGTGGGGGATGCCGAATATGAAAAGTTCAAGCGCGGTGGTGGAACCAATAATAATCGACGTGATCACCGTGGACCTCAGCCAGCCGTTCCACACGTTGGAGAGCCTGTCGATCAAAATGCCAAATTCGTGCTGGGAGACGTCCGAGAGGGAGCGAAATGATCCCTGCAGGTTGGCCGGCATCTCCAGGATGAACAGGAATGCGAGGAAGAACGACACGGCAATAATAGAAATAAACATCACCATATTGGACAGTTGATCGCCGATATAGACTATCACATTATCCGCCCATTGAGGGATTTCCCCTCCCCCTCCCAGTATGGCATCAACTGTCATTAATCCCTGCTGGTCTTGTTGGAATTTTTGTTGTACGGAAGCTACAACGGCTTGTGTGTTATCCACGAACCATCCGGCCACGTTGCCAAGGAGGAAAAGAACCAGAAGCGCAATGGGTATGAAGACCACCAGTACAGCGACCTGATACTTCAACTTGGTCTTGGTGCGAAGGGTGTTCACCGGATAGGAGAGGATCAAAATAAAGATCCCGGTGACGCCCAGCAGGTTGATCAACGGGCGCAGCACCGAAATCAGAAACAAAACACAGATCAATAAAATAACGATGGCCGCCTGGCGGGTGAACTGATCCCATTCTCCGGGTTTCTTGGGAGGGGGCGGTTGATACTGTTGCAATTCAATCTCCTTCTTCATGGTCATGCTCCTGATCTATGAAATCCCTGTCCAGGTGGTCCTTTGCTCTTTTGTTCCCTAACTCCCGAATGCCAATCAGGCAAGATTAATTATAATAGCAACATCCTTTACTGGATGTGCAATGACGTTTCAAAATATTTGGGAAAAATCAACACACCCGCTCCCGACAATGAAAACACGCTGCGATGTATTCAGCCTCGGTTTGATCCCCTATGATGATGCCTGGGCATTGCAGGGTCGCCTGGCTGCGGAGATCGCACGCGGGGAGCGCGCGGCGACGCTGCTGCTGCTGGAGCATCCGCACACCTACACGTTCGGGAGGCGCGGGCAGGAGCAGAACCTGCTTCTGAACGAGGCTCAACTCAAGGAACGCGGACTGACGGTTCGCTGGGTGGATCGCGGCGGCGATGTGACCTACCATGGGCCGGGACAACTGGTGGGGTATCCGTTAATCCCGTTAGGGAGACTGGACCAGGACGCGCGCCTGCCCGAGGCCGACTACACCGGCTACCTGCGCCGGCTGGAAAAAACGCTCATCGTGGCGCTGACAGGCTTCGGCCTTGCGGGAGGACAGATTCCCGGCCTGACCGGCGTATGGATTCAGGCGGATGTCTACTCGCGCTGTCCGCGCTGCCGTCCCGAAGACCGTCAGAAACCCGCCAAGATTGCGGCCATCGGCGTCAAGGTGGATTCAAACGGCGTCACGCGCCACGGTTTCGCGCTCAACGTCAGCCCCGACATGAGCTACTTCGACGGCATCCATCCCTGCGGGCTGAGCGAGCCGGTGGTGAGCCTGGCAGAGCTGCGCGACCCTGTCCCACTAATGGGGGATGTGGAGCAGGCCGTTATTCGAGCCTTTGGCGAGGTCTTTGGCTTTGAGATGACCAGACAGGACGCTTTTCCTGTTTGACTTTTTCCTGATTAATCGGTACACTATTTCTAGTTTTACGCCTTTATGTGGAGGAGCCTATGCCTGAATTTCAGATCGTCATGCGCGCCGGTCCAACGCCGGGCAAAGTATACCCTGTCAGCGGTGAGTCTTTTACCATTGGGCGCGAACCGGGCAACGGCATCGTCATCAACGATGCCGAAGTATCGCGCAAACACGCCCGTATGGCGCAGCAAGGAACCACTTACACGATTGAAGACCTCGGTTCGACCAACGGAACATTCGTCAACGGGATCCGCCTGACCGGACCGCATGTCCTGCGCCCTGGCGAAGTGATCGCATTTGGCGAACAGATCTCCGTCGTCTTCGAAACAGTTCCGGTAAGCGACCCGAACGCGACCATGCTGCACGCCGCCAAACCCATGCCGGAGCAGGCCGCCGCGCCGGTATCAAAACCCGTTTCCCAGCCCATTCCTTCCATTGCAGGGCAGGTCCCGGCCGGGCCCGAACCGGTCACGCCCGCGCCAAAGAAGGGCGGTTCCAGGACGATCATCATCGTCGTGCTGGTGCTTCTGGTGTTATGCATATGCTGTTCGTGTCTGACATTTTTCTGGTGGGTGGATTCGGGCAGCCGCTGGTGCCAGGTTCTCCCCTTCCTGGTTCCTCTGTTCGGTGGAGCCTGTCCTTAATCCTTATCGAATGAGTTCAACCCTCTCCCATCCAAGAGAGGGTTTTTATTTTGCATTCGCGAGAATATCCAGCATCACGTTGAGCGCCTTGAGCTTTTGGGCGGTATCCTCGTAATTCCCCGACCGCAAAGATGCATCCGCCTCGACCAGTATGTTCTCAAGGTACTGGTTGAGGGGGCCATCGGGATGCCTCAGATAATCGGCCGTGATGTTCCTCTGCCGCATGACCGACGCATCCGCCAGCCAGGCAGCCTCGAAATAGGCGGAAGGGTCAAACATTTGCTGGTAGCGCCGGACGGTGTCGTAGAACTGCACGGACAGGCGGACGTCCTCCATCTGCGTTTCGTCCACCGGCTGCGTCCGCAGCCTGGCAAGGAAGTCGGACTCCAACTGGTCCAGTGTCAGGTTGAAGTGTTTCTGCAGCGCCTGGTTGATCGCATCCGACTGAAGCCCACTTGGGGTGGAATGGATATCACGGTAGAAGCCGTTGAAGGAATCCCACCCATAGGCCTCCACCAGATACTGCACCAACGCGCCGGCTTCGAGGTAGCCGATCTCATGCTGGGATGGGTAAAAGGAATCCGCCAGGGTCTTGAGAGGAATGTACCAGTTCAGGTTGAGCAGCGCCGCAGCACGCGGGATGAGCGCTTCCGGTTTGAAATGGCCGCCGGTCTCGTAAACGGCCAGCCCTTCAAGCAGCATCGTCGGGCGCATGTCGCCGCCCATTTCCTTATCGAGCCAATGGGTGAGTTCGTGGATCAGGATTATCCCGAAGGTGCTGCCGGCGTAATTCCGGTCCAGGTAGGAAACGTAGATCGCACCATCGGTGAAACCGCCCTGCCCCAGTGTGCGCGGCATGATCACGATGGGGATCTTTTCCTGCCTGGTGCCCCCCATCCCCTGTTGCTTGAGGCGTTCCGTGAGCGCATCCGCGGTCTGGCCGAGTTCCACGATATCGCGGTCGGCGGCTGTCCCGGAGAGGTAGTTGATCGTGCAGCATTGCGTGACGGCGGACTCCCAGCGGGCCTCGCGCTCATCCGCAGGCATCTCGTCCCTGGGTAGAAGGTGGATAGCCTGCTGCCAGCTGGGTCCGCCGGGCGTGACGGCCAATGAAAGCGTGTATGCGCCCGGCGCGAGTGTGGAGGTGTCCCACGCCCACCACAGGGTGGCCTGCTGGCGTCCGGCGATCCCGTAGGGGTTGAAATCCGAAGCGCCGATGAGCTGGTCGCCAAGGCGGACCTCGACTTTCTTCTCATGGGCATCAAAGCCGGTGGGAGTGATGACCTCAAAGCTGACCTGATCGCCCACATAGAGGGGTCCATCAGGATGGAGGTTCAGGTGGAACTGCAGGTCGGGAGTGGGCGATGGGACCGGGGGAAGGGTCGGCGCAAAGGTTTTCCCGGCGACGTTTCCAGCCGGAGCGACGCAACCCACCAGCAGGATGGTGACCAGAATGAACGAAAGGCGGCGCATGGGCGCAATTATACTGGTTGTATAATTCATTATCTGTCGATAGAATGTAATCAGTGAGGTTGCATGGATCAAAACAGCAGGCCAGCTTCTCCGAAATGGGGAAGCACGACGAAAGCCATTGTCGCAGTGGGGATGCTTGTGCTGGCGGCCGCAGTGGTGATTCGCTTTCAGGACATCTTTCCACCGCTGATCATGGCGCTCATCATTGCCTATCTATTTTACCCGGTCGCTTCCTTCCTCGAGCGGCGGGCACGCATGCCCTGGGGGTTGTCGGTCACACTGATCTATGCCCTGTTGGCCATGGTCGCCATCGGCTTGCTGGTGCTGGGAGGCTTCGAGATTGCCGTGCAGGTCCAAAGCCTGATCGGCGTGATCCAGACAACCATTGCCCGACTCCTCGAAGTAATGAGCTCGCTCAAACTTCAGTCCCTCACCATCGGCCCATTTACCTATGACATCAGCAGTCTCGGCATCGACGTGAGCACCTTGAGCAGCCAGCTCATGAGCACGGTCCAGCTCGTGCTGAGCCAGACCGGCACCTTCATCGGCTCACTGGCGACCAGCGTCATCGGCACCGTTGGCTGGTTGTTGTTCATCCTGATCGTGTCCTATTTTCTGCTCATCGAAAGCGGCGGGCTGCGAAATCAAATCATCTCCTTTGACTTGCGCGAATACAACGAGGACGCCCGTAAATTTGGGGAACGATTGGGCCAGATCTGGAACGCCTTCCTGCGCGGACAGTTGATCCTCTTCTCCCTGGCTGCCCTCATCTACATGGTGGTACTCAACCTCCTCGGCATCCGCTTCGCTTTTGGGCTGGCCCTCATTGCAGGG
>Ga0335085_10012004_pt1 | contig 12796 bp, 9 predicted proteins | sample Lox_Sample_45_FD_206712 | JGI IMG/M metagenome (GOLD analysis project Ga0335085, IMG submission 206712) | Soil microbial communities from Loxahatchee National Wildlife Refuge, Florida, United States - Lox_Sample_4.5 | ecosystem: Environmental > Terrestrial > Soil > Wetlands | place: USA: Florida...
CAGTGGCCGTTCCCGTCGCCGGACGGCGCCGGTATGGGGAGCCAGTGGCCGTTCGCGTCGCTGGGGGGCGCGGACGGGAGGAAGCGCGGGACGTCGGGGACGGGTGCCGCGGTGGCGGGGATGGGGGCGGGCGGGGCGGCGGGCTTGGCCGTGGCGGCGGGCTTGGCGGGCGGGCGTGACCGCCAGGGGCGCAGCCGGGGCATGGTGGCGGGGAGCAGGGCCAGCACCGCGACCAAGGTGGCGGCGACGAACACCACCGAGGGGGTGCGGACCAGCGAGAGCGACACCACGGTGACCGAGAACAGGGCCGCCCACAGGTACATGAGCAGGACGCTCTGCCGGTAGGAGTGGCCGATGTTGAGCAGGCGGTGGTGCATGTGCTGCCGGTCGGCCGCCATCAGCGGCTTGCCCGCCTTGGCCCGCCGGATGATCGCGAACATCAGGTCCGCGTACGGGACGATGAAGATCGCGGCCGGAACCAGCAGCGGCAGGATGGTGGGGAACCGGTCCAGCGGGTGGTGTTGCGAGTAGGCGATCAGCAGGGCCGGGTCGAGCGAGCCGGCGCTTGAGATCGGGCCGTAGGCGAGCAGCAGGCCGAGCAGCATCGCGCCGATGTCGCCCATGAAGATCCGGGCCGGGTAGAAGTTGTGCGGCAGGAAGCCGATGCACATGCCGGCCGCGAGGGCCGACGCCACCGCGGGCAGCGACTGCGAGGTGCTCCCGATGTTCATGATCAGCGAGTAGGAGTACACCAGGAAGGACAGCGCGGCCACGGCCACGATGCCGGCCGCGAGCCCGTCCAGGCCGTCGATGAAGTTGATGGCGTTCATAGTGACCACCACGAGCAGGATGGTCAGCGTCACGCTCAGGTCGGGCTCGAGCGAGAACACCCCGCCGTTCGGGGTCGGCAGCCACGGCAGCGCCTGGCCGCTCCAGACCAGGATGCCGGCCGCCGCTACCTGGGCGGCCAGCCGGCTGATGGCGCTGAGCCCCCACTTGTCGTCGGCGAAGCCGACCAGGACCACCAGGCCGCCGGCCAGCAGCAGGCCGGCCTCGGTGCGCCCGCTTTGGAACGGGGCCTGCACGAACGAGAGCCGGCTGGCGACCAGCAGCCCGGCCACCAGCCCGCCGTACATGGCCAGGCCGCCGAGCAGCGGGGTCGGGGTGACGTGGGTGTCCCTGGCCCGCGGCTCGTGCATCGTGTGGGTCCGGGCCGCAATCCGCCGCACCAGCGGGGTGAGCAGGTAGGTCACCGCCGCGGCAACTAGGAAGACCAGGGCGTAATCGCGCATGGCGCCTCAGCAGGCCCGGGAACGGTCGGGTGTCATCAGAGCCACTTTATGGCACTTACTAGGCCCCGGCGGGCGGCTCACCGGTAGCGGGGTCCGCCAGTCCCCGCTCGAGCGGGTGCGGCTCCGCGGGCTTGTCGTCCTCGACGTCGTCGACGGGCTCGGGGTAGTGCTCGTTCTCGCCGATGACCGCGCAGGTACCGCGCAGCCGGTCGACAGGGACGGCGCCGGACCTGAGCACCTTCGGGATGCTCCCGGTCAGGTCGAGGATGGTCGACGGGATGTTGTCGGAACACGGTCCGCCGTCCAGGTACACCGAGACCGTCTCGCCTAGCTGCTGCTCCGCCTCGTAGGAGGTGGTGGCGGCCGGCTGGCCGTGCCGGTTGGCGCTCGAGACCGCCATCGGCCCGGTCTGCCTGAGCACGTCGAGCGCGACCGCGTGCAGCGGCATCCGCAGCGCGACCGTGCCCCTGGTGTCGCCGAGGTCCCACATCAGCGTGGGGCTGGCCCGGAACACCAGGGTGAGGGCGCCCGGCCAGAACTCGTCGATCAGGTCCTGGCCGAACGGGCCGAGGTCGTCCACCAGCGCGGCCGCGGCTCGCGCGGTGCCGACCAGCACCGGCGGCGGCATGTTACGGCCGCGGCCCTTGGCCGCCAGCATGGTGGTGACCGAGGACGGGATGAAGGCGTCCGCGCCGATGCCGTACACCGTGTCCGTCGGCAGCACGATCAGCTCTCCGGCCCGGACCGCGGTCACCGCGGCCTCGATGCCCTCGGTGCGCTGCTGGGCGTCCCGGCAGTCAAAATGCTTGCTCATCAGGCTCCCTCACCCGACCACGTGGCGGTGACGAAGCGGTCACGGCCGGCCAGGTCCTTGTGGTTGCGGGTGTCCCGCCAGCCGGACTCCTCCGGGAACACCCAGTACACCGCCGCTCCCTGCGGCGCGCCGTGCTCGACCGCGAGCAGGCCGCCGGGGCGCAGCAGCCGCCGGGCCGTGCGTTCCAGGGCGCGGATCGCGTCGAGCCCATCCGTTCCGCTCCATAGCGCCGCCGGCGGATCGTACTCGCTGACCTCAGGCTCGACGTACGCCCCCACCGGGATATACGGCGGGTTGCTGATCACGAGGTCCACCGTACCGTCGAGGTCGGCGAGCGCGCCGGCGAAGTCGCCGGCGTGCACCATGACCCGGCCCGCCATGTACGGCACGCTCTCCGCGTACTTGCTGACGTTGCGTTCGGCCCAGGCCCGGGCGAGCGGGTCGGCCTCCACGGCGTGCACCCGGGCCCTGGGCACCTCCTGGCCGATGGCCAGCGCGATCGCGCCCGATCCGGTGCCCAGGTCGGTCACCACCGGCTCGGCCACGTCCATCTCGCCCAGCCGGGTGATGGCCCAGCCGGTCATCACCTCGGTCTCCGGGCGCGGCACGAACACCCCGGGACCCACCTCGAGCTCGAGGTAGCGGAAGTGGGCACGCCCGGTGATGTGCTGGAGCGGCTCGCGGGCGGCCCGGCGCGCGACGTCGGCCCAGAACCGCCCGTCGAACTCGCAGTCCCTGACCATGTGCAGCTCGCCCCGCCTGACGTTGTGCACGCTGGCCGCGATCAGCTCGGCGTCGGCGCGCGGCGACTCCACCCCGGCCTCCGCCAGCCGGGCCGCCGCCAGCGCGACCTCGTCAAGCAGCAGGCTCATCATCGCCGGTGACCCCTGATCCGGCCAGCTTGGCCTCGAGGTCGGCCGCCGCCAGCGCGTCGATCACCCCGTCCAGGTCACCGTCGATGACCTGGTCGAGGTTGTAGGCCTTGTAGTTCACCCGGTGATCCGAGATGCGGTTCTCCGGGAAGTTGTAGGTGCGGACGCGCTCAGACCGGTCCACCGTGCGCACCTGGCTGCGCCGTTCGGCGCTCGCCTTCGCGTCGGCCTCGGCCTCGGCCTCGGCCAGCAGCCGGGCGCGCAGCACGCGCATCGCCTGCTCCTTGTTCTGGAGCTGGCTCTTCTCGTTCTGGCAGGACACCACGATGCCGGTCGGCAGGTGGGTGATCCGCACGGCCGAGTCGGTGGTGTTGACGCTCTGGCCACCCGGGCCCGAGGACCGGAACACGTCGATCTTCAGGTCGTTGTCGTTGACCTGCACCTCGACCGGGTCGGCCTCGGGAGCCACCAGCACGCCGGCCGCGGAGGTGTGGATGCGGCCCTGGGATTCGGTCACCGGGACCCGCTGCACGCGGTGCACGCCGCCCTCGTACTTAAGCCGGGACCAGGCGCCGTCGGCGCCCTTGCCCTTCACCACGACCGTGGCGTCCTTGATCCCGCCCAGGCCGGTGACGGTGGAGTCGAGGATCTCGGTCTTCCAGCCGCGCCGCTCAGCGTAGCGCTGGTACATCCGCAGCAGGTCGCCGGCGAACAGGGCCGACTCGTCGCCGCCCTCGCCCGCCTTGACCTCGAGGATGATGTCGCGGTTGTCGTTGGGGTCCCGCGGCACGAGCAGCTTCTGCAGCTGGGCCTCGAGTTCCTCGCGGCGCGCGGCGAGCTGCTCGGCCTCGACGGCGAACGAGGAGTCCTCCCGGGCCAGCTCGCGGGCCGCCTCCTCGTCGTCCGAGGTCTGCTGCCACTCGCGGTAGGCGTGCACGATCGGGGTCAGCTCGGCGTAGCGGCGGCCGAGCGTGCGCGCTTTCTCCTGGTCGGAGTGCACGGCCGGGTCGGCGAGAGCGAGCTCAAGCTCGGCGTGCTCGCTGACCAAGTCGGCTAGCCGGTCAAACACCGGGATTCCTTTCGTACCTGCTTCAGGCGACGACTACCGGCCGCCAAAAATGCATCAGGCCTGACCGGGTCGGTTGCCCGGTCAGGCCTGGAGAAGTTACTTCTTGTCGCCGGGCTTGGCCGAGGCGGCCTTGCCGAACCTCTTCTCGAACCGGGCGACGCGGCCACCGGTGTCGAGGATCTTCTGCTTGCCGGTGTAGAACGGGTGGCAGTTCGAGCAGACCTCGACGTGGATCGTGCCGCTGGGCGCGGTGCTCCGCGTGGTGAACGTGTTCCCGCAGCCACAGGTCACGGTGGTGACGTTGTACTGGGGGTGAATGTCGGCCTTCATGTGACAGCTCCTGTGCCTCGAGCGGTCGCCGGGTCGTCCTGCGGGGGGTCGGGGGGATCAGGATTTCGTCCCCCCGGAGCCAACACTGGACGGGAACCGGTACCGCGTGATTGCGGCTTCTAGTGTGCCAGACCGTGAAACTACTTGGGCCAGCCTGGCATTCCCGGGCTTTCACGCGGTGGGACGGCGTGAAAGCCCGGCCGTTCGTTATGTGGATCTTGATCTTTTTGGTTACGAGCCGAGGGTGGTCTTCTGGACCTGCATGAGGAACTCGGCGTTGCTCTTGGTCTTGCGCATCTGCTCCATGAGCAGCTCGAGCGCCTGCTGCGGCTCGAGCGCGTGCAGCACCCGGCGCAGCTGCCAGACGATCTTGAGCTCATCCGGCGCGAGCAGGATCTCTTCCTTACGGGTGCTCGACGCGTCCACGTCGACCGCCGGGAAGAGCCGCTTCTCGGCGAGCTCACGGCGCAGCCGCAGCTCCATGTTGCCGGTGCCCTTGAACTCCTCGAAGATGACCTCGTCCATCCGGGAGCCGGTCTCGATCAGCGCCGCGGCCAGGATGGTCAGCGAGCCGCCGTGCTCGATGTTGCGGGCCGCGCCGAAGAACCGCTTGGGCGGGTACAGCGCGGTGGAGTCCACCCCACCGGACAGGATGCGGCCGCTGGCCGGGGCCGAGTTGTTGTAGGCGCGGCCCAGCCGGGTGATGTTGTCCAGCAGGATGACCACGTCGTGGCCCATCTCCACGAGCCGCTTGGCGCGCTCGATGGCCAGCTCGGCCACGGTGGTGTGGTCGTCGGCCGGGTGGTCGAACGTGGAGTGGATGACCTCGCCCTTCACCGTGCGCTGCATGTCGGTGACCTCTTCAGGCCGCTCGTCGACGAGGACGACCATGAGGTGGCACTCGGGGTTGTTCTTGGTGATGGCGTTGGCGATCGACTGGAGGATCGTCGTCTTGCCCGCCTTGGGCGGCGACACGATCAGCCCGCGCTGGCCCTTGCCGATGGGGCAGATGAGGTCGATGATCCGGGTGAGCATGTTGCCCGGGTCGGTCTCCAGGCGGAGCCTCTCCTGCGGGTACAGCGGCACCAGCTTGGAGAACTCCGGCCGGGTCAGGGACCGCTCGGGGTCCAGGCCGTTGACCTTGTCCAGCCGGACCAGCGCGTTGAACTTCTCCCGGCGCTCGCCCTCGCGCGGCTGCCTGACGGCGCCCTCGATGACGTCGCCCTTGCGCAGGCCGTGCTTGCGGACCTGGGAGAGCGAGACGTACACGTCGTTAGGCCCGGACAGGTAGCCGGTGGTGCGGACGAACGCGTAGCCCTGCGAGTCGAGCACGTCGAGGATGCCGGCGATCGGGATGAGGACGTCGTCCTCGCTGATCACGGGCTCCGGGTCGGCCTGCCGGTCGCGGCGGCGGTTGCGGTTCCTGAACCGGTCCCGGCCGCGGCCGCGGCCGTCGTCGTCGTCGTAGTTACCGGCGCCGCTCCTGGCCGCCATCGGCTGCCGGTCCCGGCCGCTCTGGTCACGGCCGCCGTCACGGCTACCGTGATCGCGCCCGCCCTGATCCCGGCCGCCGCTGTCACGACCGCCCTGATCACGGCTGGACTGGTCACGGCTGCCCTGGTCACGGCTGCCCTGGTCACGGCTGCCGCCGTCACGACCGGCGTCGCGGGTGTCGCGGCCGGACTGGTCACGGCCGGTCCTGTCGCCCTGGTCCCGGCCGCGCGAGGGCTGATCCTCGCGGCGCCCGTTCCGGCGGCGGCGGTCACCGCGCTGGATGTCGCCCGTCGCGGCGTCGTCGCGCGAACCCGGCTGGCCGTCCTCGCGGACGCCCGGCGGCGCGCTGGCCGTCTCCTGAGCTCCGGCGGGCTGAGCCTGGGCGGCGCCTGCCTCCGGCGACAGCGCCTGCTGGGCCGAAGCCTGTTGAGCGGGGGCCTGCTCGGTGTCAGCCTGCTGAGCGGCTGCCGCTTGCCGAGTGGTGGGCTGCCTGGTCGAGGTCCGCCGGGACCGGCCGTTCGGCCGCTCGGCGGCTGGGGCCTGGTCGAAGCTGAGCTGCTGCCCGGCCCCCGTACCCCCGTCGGCACCGATACCGCCAGCCGTCGAGGCGGCAGCACCGATGCCGGCCGCGGCGCTGTCGCCAATTCCGGCGCCAATGCCAGCCTGCGTGCGTGTGTCTGGGTCCATAGCGTCCTGCTTCCGCAGGCGGGCCGCGTCAGCTCCCGCGGACGCGACACGCTGTTCCGAACCTTGGTTAGCGGCACCCGCCTCCTGCTTCGGCGCCCCGCCCTGGCGGGCTTCGATCGCCTCAATCAGCTGCCCCTTGCGCATCCGGCCCGCCCCCTGGATGCCCATCGACTGCGCAATGCGCTGCAACTCCGGCATGAGCAGCGAGGAAAGGCCAGTGCCACCGCGACTGCGCGACTTAGACGTCGAGGCCCCGCTGGCCGCCGGGCCAGCCGCAGACGGCGCCGAGGTACCGGCGGGGGCGTCCTCAGACACGCCAGGCGCGCCGCTGAGGAGTTCGGTTGTGTCGCTCACTAATGGTCCTTCCATGATTCTCGGCCGCCTGGGTGAACCCGCTAGGCCCGTCGACCCGGTACAGCGGCCCCCCTTGGGGCCAGAATTGATTCGCGCTGCTCTGATAGCTGCCGAATGTCCACGAATCCCGCAACGCCTCGCGTTCCTCCATGCGTCGCCCTGTTCCCGCCAGCCCCGTTCCTGCAAGCCCAGCCCCGGTAAGCCTGGTGTCTGCAAGTCATGGAGATGGGCCGGGGAGCGCCCGGGCGGCTGTACCGCTTGCCCGCGTCCCCAGCGTTCGCGCTCCCGTCAGGCTGGCCGTGCTCCCCGGCTGCGGGTTCCTCAGGTGAGGGTTCCCCGGTTGAGAAGAGAACGGGACATCCTGCGCCAAAGACCTTGGGTACGGCAACAATACCGTCCCATAGGAGTTTGCCGGCGAACACCCGGTTTGCCGACGAGTACCCAATCCAGAGCGGGGCACCCGGTGCGCCACTAAGCCTAACACCATGAGGACTCACGGCATTCCTTCGCAGCCGTCCGTGTCGCGCGGAAGAAGAGGCAACGGTCCCAAAGAGGCTCACCAGCCCCGGGCACCCGGCGTGCATGACCTCAGGAAGAGTGTCTTGGCCTGGATCTGCCGCCACGTGCCCGGCCGGACGGATTGGCCGCTCGTTTCCCGCGTCAGTAGCCCCTATCAGGCTCCGGGCGCAGGACACGCGCACCTTGCCGCTCGACGTCTAGCGAGCTTATGTGCCATGCAATACCCGTTTCTCTCACGATTGAACCCAGGCTGTCCAGGTAGTGACGATAATCAGGCTCGCCGGGACGGCTGCTGAGCAGGGCCAGCACGGACGGGCCCGCCCCGGAAACCACCGCGGGGAGGCCGGCCGCCCGCAGCCGGCCGACGAGCGCGGCGGTCTCCGGCATCGCCTCGGCCCGGTAATCCTGATGCAGCCAGTCCCGGGTGGCGGCCAACAGCGCACCCGTTTCGGCAGGCAGCTGCGTCAGCGCGGCCACCAGCAGGGCGCTGCGGCCGGCGTTGGCGGCCGCCTCGGCGTGCGGCACCTGGCCGGGCAGCAGCCGCCTGGCCACCTCGGTGCGGACCGGGGCGGGCCCGACGCAGATCACCGGGCTGATCGAGGCCAGCGGCTCGAGCCTGGCCATCCGCGGCTGGCCGTCCTCGGTCCACGCGATGGTCAGCCCGCCGCCGAGGCAGGCGGCCACGTTGTCCGGGTGCCCCTCCATCTCGGTGGCCAGCGCGAGCAGGTCCTCGTCGGGCAGGGCCTCGGTACCGGCGGGCACCAGGGCCCGGGCGGCCAGGATGCCGGCCACGATGGCAGCGGCCGAGGAGCCGAGGCCGCGGCCGTGCGGGATCCGGTTCAGGCAGCGCAGCGCGAGTCCGGGCGGCTGGCTCCCGAGCGCGGCGAACGTCTTCCGCATGGCCCGCACGACGAGGTGATCCTCGCCCGCGCCGGCCAGGTCGGCGCCCTCGCCCTCGATCTCGATAGACAGCCCGGAGTCAAGGACCCGCACGTCCATGTCGTCGTACAGGCTCAGCGCGAGCCCGAGCGCGTCGAATCCCGGTCCCAGGTTCGCGCTGGTCGCGGGCACGCGTACCCGCACGGCCCCGTCGTTGAAAGCCCCGTCGTTGAAAGCCCCGTCGTTGAAAGCCCTGTCGTTGAAGGCCCCGTCGTTGAAATCCATAGCGTGGCAGGCCATCGGTCAGGCGAGGCCGAGGGCGGTGGCGGCGGAGGTGACGTCGGGGGCGATGGTGGCGGGCTTGGGGGCGCCGTCCAGGGCCCAGGAGGGGTCCTTCAGGCCGTTGCCGGTGATCGTGCAGACCACCCGGGATCCGGCCGGGATCTGGCCGCTCGCGCTGGCCCGGAGCAGGCCGGCCACGCTAGCCGAGGAGGCCAGCTCGCCCCAGACCGCCTCCTGGGTGGCCAGCAGGCGGTAGGCGGCCAGGATCTCCCGGTCGGTGACCGACTCGATGATGCCGCCCGAGGCGTCCCTGGCCGCCTCGGCCAGCTGCCAGGACGCCGGGTTGCCGATCCTGATCGCGGTGGCGATCGTCTGCGGCGACAGGACCGGCCGGCCGATCACGATCGGGGCCGCGCCGCTGGCCTGGAAGCCGAACATCCGCGGCGACCGGGTGGACAGGCCGGCCTGCTGGTACTCGGTGTAGCCCATCCAGTAGGCGGTGATGTTGCCGGCGTTGCCGACCGGCAGGCAGTGCACGTCGGGGGCGTCGCCGAGCTCGTCCACGATCTCGAACGCGGCGGTCTTCTGGCCCTGCAGGCGGTCCGGGTTGACCGAGTTGACCAGCGCCACCGGGTACTCGGCGGACAGCTTCCTGGCCACCTCGAGGCAGTCGTCGAACGAGCCGTTCACCTGGAGCAGCTTCGCCCCGTGGACCAGGGCCTGGGCCAGCTTGCCGACGGCGATCTTGCCGCCGGGGACGAGCACCGCGCAGGTGATCCCGGCCCGGGCCGCGTAGGCGGCCGCGCTCGCGCTCGTATTTCCGGTCGAGGCGCAGATCACCGCCTGGGCGCCGGCCCCGGCGGCCATGCTGATGGCCACCGTCATGCCGCGGTCCTTGAACGAGCCGGTCGGGTTGAGGCCCTCGACCTTGAGGTACACATCGCAGCCGGTACGTTCGGTCAGGGCCGGGGCGGGCAGCAGCGGAGTGCCGCCTTCATGCAGGGTGATCACGGGGGTGTCGGCGGTGACCGGGAGCCGGTCCCGGTACGCGTCGATCACGCCGTGCCAGGGGCGGGAGCGTACGGCTGGCATCACTACTCTTCCTCGCCTTCCACGCGCATGACGCTGGCGACGGCCCTGACCACCGGCAGCGCCTCGAGTTCGCGGATGGTCGCGGCCAGCGACGCGTCCCGCGCGGTGTGCGTGACGATCACCAGCTGGGCCTCGGCGCCCCGGCTGGCCTGGCGGACCGCCTCGATGGAGACGTCGTGCCGGGCGAACGCCTCGGCGACCGGGGCGAGCACGCCGGGCTTGTCGTCCACGTCCAGCGAGACGTGGTAGCGGGTCAGGGTCTCCCCCATCGGCATGACCGGCAGCCCGGCGTAGGTGGACGCGTCCGGGCCGCGGGTGCCCGCCAGCCGGTTCCTGGCCACCGCGACGATGTCGCCGAGCACCGCGCTCGCGGTCGGGGTGCCGCCGGCGCCGGCGCCGTAGAACATGAGCCGCCCGGCCGATTCGGCCTCGACGAACACCGCGTTGTAGGCCTCGCCGACCGAGGCCAGCGGGTGGCTGCGCGGGATCATCGCCGGGTGTACCCGGACCGAGACGCCCTGCCCATTTCCGGCGTCGTTGCGCTCGCAGATGGCCAGCAGCTTCACCACCCGGCCGAGCCCGCGGGCGGACAGGATGTCGGTCGCGCTCACCTCGGTGATGCCCTCGCGGTGCACGTCCGCGGCGGTCACCGGGGTGTGGAAGGCCAGGCTGGCCAGGATGGCCGCCTTGGCGGCGGCGTCGAAGCCCTCCACGTCGGCGGTGGGGTCAGCCTCGGCGTAGCCGAGCGCCTGCGCCTCCTCCAGGGACTCGGCGAAGCCCGCGCCGGAGGAGTCCATCCGGTCCAGGATGAAGTTCGTGGTGCCGTTGACGATGCCGAGCACCCGGTGCACGGTGTCCCCGGCCAGCGACTCGCGCAGCGGGCGCAGCAGCGGGATGGCGCCGGCCACCGAGGCCTCGTAGTACAGGTCGGCGCCGTACTCACGGGCCGCCCCGTAGATCTCGGCGCCGTTCTCGGCCAGCAGGGCCTTGTTGGCGGTGACCACCGGCTTGCCGCCCTTGAGCGCGGCCAGCATCAGCGACCTGGCCGGCTCGATGCCGCCGATCACCTCGACCACGATGTCGACGTCGGGCCTGGTGGCCAGCGCGAGCGGGTCGGCGGTGAGGAGCTCACGGTCGATCCCGGCGGGCCGCCGGTGCCCGACCCGCCGCACCGCGATCCCGGCCAGTTCCAGCCGGGCGCCGACGCGCAGCGCGAGGTCGTCGGCCCGCTCGCCGAGCAGCCGGGCCACCTCGGAGCCGACGACGCCGCAGCCGAGCAGGGCTACCTTGAGGGTGGGCAGGGGGGTCTGTTTCATCCGATATCCAAGCTGAGCAGGTCGTCGAGGGTCTCCCGGCGGACGATGGCCCGCGTCGTGCCCGGTCCCCCGCTGGCGCTCACGGCCACCACCGCGGGGCGGGCCACGTGGTTGTAGTTGCTGGCCAGCGAGCGGCAGTAGGCGCCGGTGGCGGGCACCGCCAGCAGGTCGCCTGCGGCCAGGTCGGACGGCAGCCAGGCGTGCCGCACCACGATGTCGCCGCTCTCGCAGTGCCGGCCGACGACCCGGGACAGCATCGGCGCGGCGGCCGATTCGCGGGAGGCCAGTGCGCACTCGTAGGACGCGTCGTACAGCGCGGTCCTGATGTTGTCGCTCATCCCGCCGTCCACGCTGACGTAGGTGCGGATCCCGTCCACGTCCTTGATCGTGCCCACCGTGTACAGCGACACGGTGGACGGGCCGACGATGCCGCGGCCGGGCTCGACCGTCAGCCGGGGCCGGGACAGCCCGGCCGCGCGGCACTGGCCGTCCACGATGTCGCGCAGGCTCTGCGCCAGCTCCTTGACCTCGGGCGCGTCGTCTTCTTCGGTGTAGGCGATGCCGAACCCGCCGCCCAGGTCGAGCTCGGCGATCTCGATGCCGTGCTCGTCCCTGATCCGCACGGCCAGGCCCACCACCCGGTGCGCGGCCACCTCGAAGCCGGCCGTGTCGAAGATCTGCGAGCCGATGTGCGAGTGCAGCCCGGCGAACGTGGTGCCGGGGCAGGCGATGACCCGGCGGACCGCCTCGTCGGCGGCGCCTGAGGCCAGCGAGAAGCCGAACTTCTGGTCGTCGTGCGCGGTGGCCATGAACTCGTGGGTGTGCGCCTCGACGCCGGTGGTGACGCGCACCAGGACGTTGGGATGGGTGCCCGCCTCCTCGGTCAGGTAGGCGAGGCGGGCGATCTCCTCGAACGAGTCGACCACGATGTGGCCGATGCCGGCTTCGACCGCGCGGGCGAGTTCGTCCAGCGTCTTGTTGTTGCCGTGCATCGTGATCTGCTCGGGCGCCACCCCGGCGGACAGCGCCACCTCGAGCTCGCCGCCGGTGCACACGTCCACGCCGAGGCCTTCTTCGCTGACCCAGCGCAGGACCGCCCGGGAGCAGAACGCCTTGGCGGCGTAGAACACCCGGCCTTCGGGGCCGAACGCCTCCAGGTACTCGCGGCACCGGGACCTGACGTCGTCCTCGTCGCAGACGTACAGCGGGGTGCCGAACTCGGCCGCCAGGTCCCGCACGTCGATCCCGCCGATCGTCAGCACGCCGCCTGACCGCCGGGCGCCGCGCGGCCAGATCCCGGCGGGCAGCGCGTTCAGGTCCTTCGGCGCGGCGGGCGGGTGGTCGGCGGGCAGCACGTCACCATGGCGTGGCCCGGCCGGGTGCGCGACACGGCTCATGCGTTTCCCTTCGTGGCGGCGGACGACAGGCGCCCGTGTTCACAGGCGACCGGGGGCCCCGATCCCGAGCAGGCCCAGGCCAGCGGCGAGCCCGGTCCGGGCCGCGTCCGCCAGCCACAGCCGCTCGCTGCTGATATCCGCTACCTTCGTGAAGCTGGTTGTGCTCATGGTGTCAATCGTCCGTGCTGCCAGCTCCGCCAGGTACCCGGCAAATTCGTCGGGGCGCCCGCGGCGCGCCGCCACGGCCACCCGTTCCGGGAGCCAGGACAGCACGTCGAGCAGCGCCAGCTCCCCCGGTTCGGCGAGCAGGCGCGGCGTGAACCCGGCTGGCCTGATCCCCAGCGCGGCGGCCCAGCGCAGCACGGCGGCAGCGGCGGCATGCGCGTACCGAACAGCATA
>Ga0335085_10012006_pt1 | contig 12796 bp, 11 predicted proteins | sample Lox_Sample_45_FD_206712 | JGI IMG/M metagenome (GOLD analysis project Ga0335085, IMG submission 206712) | Soil microbial communities from Loxahatchee National Wildlife Refuge, Florida, United States - Lox_Sample_4.5 | ecosystem: Environmental > Terrestrial > Soil > Wetlands | place: USA...
ACGAACCATTGAAGAGCCGACTCCAGGCCCGCCTCATCGAGCAGCGGGGGATGCAGCAGGTGCGATATGGTACGCAAATCTACAGAGAGGTCGTTTACCAGCTCAATGCTCTCGGTAACCGGCTTCACCAGCGCAGGATCGATGGTCTTGAGCTGCTCCTCCAGCGGCGCCAGATTCATATTCAGAGCAGCCATGACTTGTCCGGCGGTGTCGTGCAATTCTCGCGCGATGCGGCGCCGCTCTTCATCCTGCATCTGCAGAAGACGGCTGGAGAGAATGCGCAGGTTCTCTTCGGCGCGCTCCAGGTCCAACGTGCGTTCCTTGACCCGGGCTTCAAGTTCTTCGTGCACATTTTTGAGAGCCCGCTCGTTCTGCCGGCGTTCGGTGATATCCCGGGCAATCTTGGAGGCGCCCACAACGTTTCCCGCCGCATCTCTGAGAGGCGAGACACTCAACGAGACATGCACACGCGTGCCGGACTTGGTCACCCGGACGGTCTCGAAATGCTCAATTCGCTCACCATTCCCAATGCTTCTCAGGATTCTGACTTCTTCCTCGCGCAGTTCGGGGGGAATGATCAAGGTAATGGACCGGCCTATGGCTTCTTGCGCTGAGTATCCGAACAAACGTTGCGCGCCCTGGTTCCAGGTGAGGATGGTTCCCCGGAGGTCCTTGGAAATGATGGCGTCGTCCGAGGATTCGACGATCGCGGCCAGATGGGAACGTGCCTCGGCCTGGCCACGCTCCCGCGCGGACGCCCGGGCATTGGTGATGCTCCTGGTGATCTCCCCCGCGATCAATTCGAAGAAAGTGCGGTAGCTGGTATCGAGCGACTTCCTCGGACTTACTGCGGCCAATAGTATTCCCGCTGGCCGACCGCGCCCGGTCGGCGAAAATGGCAACAGAAGAGCTTCCCGTGGCGGGACCTGCCATGAGCCGCACGGCAACTGCACCGCCAGGGCTTCGAGATTTTCCACTTCGACGATAGCTCCGGATTCCAGAACCATGTCAACCTGTCCCTGGAATGGCGACTCCAGATCAGCAAGCATGGAACAAAGAACGTGTTCTTTATCGATAGCGGCACACTCGACGGTTCGAAGCCGATTTTCAGAAACTTCGGGCCGGCATAAAATACAGAACGGAATATCGAAGAGATTCTTTCCCAGGGTCTCCGCCGCCGCCTTCCAGGCCTCCTCCTCGTTTCCTGCATTCATCGCATGGACCGCCAGATCGTGCAAAGTTCGCATGCGGCGCTCCCCGATGACCCGATCGGTGGTTTCGCTCACCGTAGTGAAGACTCCTCCGATCCTTCCCGATTGCTCGCGAATGGGGGTGCAGGAAAATGAGAAATGAGCCTCTTCCAGATGCTGCTCGCGTGCCATCAGCACCAGCACATCATTGGAGACTGAAGATTCGCCTCGATGGTAGGCACGATCCAGTGCGGGGTGCATTGCCCCCCATTTCTCTTCCCAGCAGTCCGCTCCAGGATTGCCCATCGCGGCCGGGTGTTTGGGACCAATGAGCTGGCGGCACTCATCGTTGTACAGCATGATCCACTCAGGCCCCCACCAGATCAGAACAGGAGAGTGCGAGTTGAGAGCGGTTCTGACACACGCCCTCAGGCTCTCGGGCCAGTTCTCCGGCGGCCCGAGCTTGGTTCCGCGCCAATCCATGGAGCGCATAAGCGCTCCCATTTCCCCGCCGCCCAGCAGGAACTCGGGTGGCGCTTCCAACCGTGCGGAAGCCTTCGCCCCAACCGGGGAACTTCGAGGTTGTTCCGCGGCCTCTTTCTCCGGCGATGGAGTTGCCGGCGAAGGCCGCTCATCGAGCGTCGCCTCTACCGCGGCTAACAGTTCGCGCGAGAGATCAGACTTGGCTACATAGCCGCTCGCCCCAGCCTCCAGTGCCTTGGCGCGCATATGGGTCGCATCATATTGGCTCACGATGAGAACCCGGGACTGGGGAACCTCTCGTCGTATAATTCGCGCCGCTTCCAATCCATTGAGGAATGGCATGCTTATGTCTAAAAGAACGATGTCCGGCAGCAACTGCTTGGCTTTTTCGACGGCTTCGCGGCCGTCCACCGCTTCCCCACACACGTTCCAGTCGGGGCGGAGGGTGAAGAGTGAGCGTATTCCTCGCCGCACTATTTCGTGATCGTCGGCGATCAAGATTCGGACGGAAGACATGCGCGCTCTTTCGGGTTTCTTACAAGTACGCGAACGGATCACTTGTCGACCACCGATCGGTCGCACGCCAGCAACAAGTGGAAGCAGAGGGGAAGGCGCGATTTGCAAGTACCGTCCAGTAAGGATGACGCTCTCAGGGACGATTTTCCATACAGTGTTCGCTGTATCAGGACCTCGCGTACGCTGTAACCTTCCCCGGTCCCAATCAAGGGCAACCGCTCGCAATGGCTGAGCGCATGGAATCACTCTAATATCCCTTCCTCGCAGATCTGGCGCTCATTCCATGCCCAAATACAGGATCAAAACCGCTCTTCTAGCGGTGGGTCGATTCCCGATGCCGCATCGAACAAGGTGATGTTGGAATTCAACTCTAAAGCGGCCGTCTTAAGTCCGACGTCGGTGATTCGCCGGCTGAGCGGCGGTTCGGTGACGAACTGCATCCTCCAGGATGCTCCCGAACAGGAGTTCGAAGCGCTGCGCCCTCATCTGGAGTTTCAGGACTTGCCCAGCATGCGGGTGCTCAATGAACCGGGCCGGCCGGTCGCGAACGTGTATTTTCTGAATTCCGGCTTTGCTTCCCTTGAGATTCCAACCAGCGAAGGGGCAAGCGTCGAAGTAGGGACGGTGGGAAAGGATGGTTTCATCGGAATCTCCCTGCTCTGTGGCGTCAGGAAAACGCTGCTGAAAAGCGTGATTCACATTCGCGGAACGGGGTACCGGATAAAAGGGGAGATCTTCGAAAGAATCCTGCAGGTAGCGCCGCAACTGCGATTGAGAATGAAACGCTATGCCCTGCTGCAGGGTATGCAAGTGGCACAAATCGCGGCTTGCAACCGCGTGCATGGGCTTGAGAAGCGCCTGGCGCGATGGTTGCTCGACGCCACCGACCGGGTGGGCCTCGAGATCCCGATCACGCAGGAAGAACTGGCGCAAATGCTCGGCACTGGAAGAGCCAGCCTCAGCGTCGTGGCAAGCCGTATCCGCAAGAGCGGCGTAATTCAATGTGTGCGCGGAACCATCATGATCCTCAATCGCAGCGCTTTGGAGGATCTTGCATGCGAGTGCTATGGAACTATCCGGGCCTTCCAACCGGAATTGGGCTCGATCTAGCAACGGGGCAAGAAAAACTTCTTATGTTCGACATCGAATTGACGCGTTTCAGAGTACTCCGCTAACTTTTTCTCTCACACTCTTAATTCTTGGTTGGCAAATGAACGACCGCGAAGAGCATAGGTGGATCGTGCTTTACCGCACCGCTTTGCTCGAATTGGACGCCGTCAAACTCGCGGAGCGCATCCGCGAGGCGCGCGAAGCGATTCGAGAGAAGCTTGAAGGGGCATCCCGAAACGGCGGCTCAATTTCTCTGGAGGAGCGCGGCCTGCTGGAGGACGCGCTGCACAACCTCCGAGCCCTCGAGGATATGGAAACCTGATTCTCCCTCACAGCTTGCCGGATCAGAAATTCAGAGATTAGCGGGGTCGGTTCACGAGTTCGCAGGAAGCGCTAGACCAGAGACTGCTTAACCGCACAATTGAACCGAGCGTTCTGTCTGGCGGCTCCGGCCTGGTGTCGCCGGTCATCCTGTTGAGAGGAATTGCAATCGTCAAGCGCGTCTTTCAGCCGGGAAATCAAATCCATCAGACGCTTGGAATCGTGTTCCTTGTAAGCGGCTTCCGCCAGTTCCCGCCAGGATGAATGGGCATCTGTTCTCATAGCAATGCCTCCGAGTGCCTTTATCGTCACTTCTCGCCTTGCAATCCGCATGCCAGCCCACCGTGGAGAAATATCGGCGCATCAACCGCCCAAGATAGTGTGGCCCTGCATTGTTTACCGGGGAGACGTAAGTATTTCGTACAGGCTAAGCTGTAGTCCCTTTGAGCCAAAATACAGGTAATGGGACGTTTGCGGATGAAGGAAATCGGACTTGTGCCGTTCAGTGTAAAGCGCCGGGAACTGCGTCCCCGGCGCTTCGATCGCCTCTGTTTTGATAGGTTGAATTAGCTGGCTTTTTTCTTGGGCGCGTCCATTGTCGACGGGTCTTCAGACGCCCAGGAATCCACCTGCCTGCTCGCTTCTTCTTTGGTGATACCGTATCGCTCCTGGATTTTCCCGATCAATTGATCGCGCTTCCCGGCGATAACGTCAAGGTCGCCATCCGTCAGATGGCCCCATTTTTCTTTGACCGACCCTTTTGCCTGTTTCCATTTGCCTTCAATCTGGTCCCAGTTCATTGTTTCCTCCTCCGGTTGTGGGGTTGCCGCTTCCGCCGCGAGCGGGAAGGTCACCGCTTTGCCCGCTCGCAGCTTTCTGCCGGTCCTCGCTATGAGCTAGTTGCCTGCATTGCTGGCCTGCTCTTTGGACTGCGCGGCATACCTTCTCACCGCTGCCAGGAAGTTCTCGCTGGACTCGGTGGGTCTCACCTTGCCGTTCAAAATCTCAGCGAAAGATTCTGGTTGTCCGTACAGCAGACGCGTCTCATCTTTATCCTGGGTAATCGCGGCGCCATTGAGATCGATTCCGGCAAACACCCCGCGCGCGCGCGAATAGGTCAGCACTTCTGCCTTCATCTTCCAGTCCGTATTGGCGCCGGCATTTCGCCCAACCGGGCCCGCGGCGGCTGATGCATCCGCTCCCAGTTTGAATTTGCTCGAGAGTAGTTGCTGCATACCCTTGTCGTTGGTCACGATCATGACCAGATCGACCGCCTGGCCCCCGAGCTGAAGCCCCCAACTGCCTCCCGTGATGGTGATCGGAGCCGGCGCGCTCCATCCGTGGCTGGTGCGGCACGTCGCTATGCCTTTGCCGTGGCTGCCGCCGAATCCGATGGCAATCTTGATCATTGACGGAATCACAGCTACGCACTTCGCATCACTCATTACCTTGTCAGGAATGGCTTTGTCCGGGGTTGCCATGATCTCGTTCAGCACCTTCGTCGAGGCGGTGATCCGCTTCGCGATATCGGTCCGGTCATTTTGATCCGAAGCCCAACCCATGCCTGCGAGGAACAGCAGCACTGCACCAACCGTCAGAACTTGTCGCGGTAAGGTTCGATTGAAATAGCTCATAACGCACACTCCTTCTCGCTAAATGATTTGAGCGGCTTTATGTATGCCGCCTCTCTGAGATGGATACCGTTCACCTTCCGACGTTAATCGCCCTGCTGATGGCGGTCCATCCGGTTTAGCGGGTACGCGCGCGACAATCGGACCGCATTCACCGATCCTCGAAAGGAAAATACAGGCATCATGATGCGGCTATCAGGAGTCCAGAGCCACTGCTCCGGCACGGTGTCCGAGAGCTTCGCGAGTACGATTACTCTCGGCTACGCGGAATGACAACGCCCCGGCGCGAAGAGAAGAAGGAGCCTACTCGCTCGACAAGGGCGTAGAGGTGAGGGATTGGGGCACTTGCACAATGTTGTTGCGTACCGCATACAACACCAGTTCGCTGACCGAATGGATATTCAGCTTGCGCATAATATTGGAGCGGTGAGTTTCGGCGGTCTTCACGCTCAAACCAAGCAGCACCGCGACCTCCTTGGTGCTCTTCCCCTCCGCCAGCAATTGCACAACTTCGCGCTCCCGGGCAGTCAAAACGTCCTTGAGTGCCCCTTCCGGCTTGGATTCACCCTTGCGGAAGGTTTCGAGGACCATGTCAGCCACACGGGAGGTAAAGAATGTCTTGTTGCGCTGCAAGGCTTCGATCGCGGTACTCAGATCCCGGCCTGCATCGGACTTCAGCAGATAACCCCGAGCGCCAGCAGCCAGCACTTCGCGGACCACCTGATCCGACTCATACATGGTCAGAATCAGCACTTTGGTCTGCGGATTCGCCTGAAGAATCTGCCGCGTAGCGTTGAGACCATTCAGACTCGGCATCCCGATATCCAGGATTACGATATCCGGCTTCGTCTCAGCAGTTTTATCGACTGCTTCTCGCCCGTTCGTTGCCTCCGCGCATACTTCCCAGCCCGGGTGGGCGGTCACCAACGCGCGGATTCCGTGGCGAACAATTTCATGGTCGTCTGCTACCAGAATGCGAAGTCCGCTCATAGATGAACCTCAACTATCCCGAAAATTTCGAACGAATCGCGCGCTCACATGCGCGATCCTACACTCGGAGTCCACGAACGCGAAGGCTACTCTTTGAATTTATAAGTCCTGATTGAGTTTCGATGTTGAAGCAGCCTGGGCCTAAGCACCTGCACTGTCTACCGCATCTTCTCACGTAATCCTAAGGATTGCCTTGGGGGAAAGGATATGCGGTAAATAACGTATACCCATACAGAAGATACTGTAGAGCGCGTCCTGGGAGTTCTACCCGCGGTTCTGTCCGGCAGTCGTTTCACGACAAAGGGGAAGCACACCCCAAACTGCCGGCGCCCGCCCTTTCCAATTCCGCCGAATCGCCTTGTGGACCCTGTTTGGTGTCGTGACTCTATCGATTCACACGCAGCAACATCAGGGTGCCGCTTGGCAGCTTCACATTGCTCTTGTCGGAGCCACCATGGTACGGACCACGAGCGCCGCCCCGTCCAACTCCTCGGTTGCGTTGTTGGCGAACGCCGCAGAGGTAAGCAATACGAGAATGAGCCCAACGAATCCCGTCTTCATAGATGACCTCCCCGCAGCCAAACTAGCTTTTGGACGAGGGCGGGTATGGTTGGGTTGCTTGGTTCTGTCGGCCGAATGCAGCCAGGGTTTCGCCGACTCGGCACATGAGAATCTCCATCAATGCACATGACTTCCACCATGCGCCCGGGGTACTGCCCTCCTTCGACTCTCCTACCCTATTCACTCGATATTCAACGGATTTTCATCTGGTGTTAACAAATTCCGCTTAGGATTCACGACTTGTTGCCGAGTGTTTTGCGTACAGGCGCCCCCACGGGGCTCCGGAAAGGAGTGCATCTTGAAGTCTCAACGGAGGAAAAATGAAGCAGCTCATGGCTTTGGCCGTGTCGCTGGCGCTCACCGCAGGTGCACTCGCAGCCCCGGCGCCCCAGGACGCAGCGGCGGCCAGCACGAAGACTACGAGGAAAAAGACCCACCGCGCCTCGGAAAACAAGGTCCTGGAGAGATTGGATGAAATGCAAAAAGCGCTCGAGGCGCAACAGGGGCAAATCCAACAACTCCAGCAGGAATTGCAATCTCGTGACGCGGTGATTCAGCAGTTGCAGCAGCAATCCGGCCAGGCCCAGGAGAAAGCGGATCAAGCCGCCGCGCAAAGCGCGCAGCAGCAGCAAAGCGTCGAAGCGGTACAGCAAGATGTGAAGGACATTAAGGCTACCGCCACCAGCACCGTGGTCTCGGTGCAGGACACCCAGAAACGCGTGGGTGGATTAGAGAAGGCCGAAGACTCGCTTTCAGACCTGGCTCATGGCAAGGTCAAAATCGGCGCGACCTTCTACGGCGATTTCGCATTCTACAATGACACCGGCTTTGGACCGCAGTTCCTCACCCAGAGCAATCAGCCCGGCCCGGGGAACGCACACTTCAACTCATTCGATGTGACCCGCACGTACCTCAATTTCTTCTACACGCCGAATGACATGGTGACCCTGCGCATTACCCCCAACATTTACCGCCAGGTGGACGTCTCGTCCAGCCAGTCGCTCGGCAAGGGAGCCGCGATTGGATCGAGTTCTAACGGCAATCTGGGTTTCCGGCTCAAGTACGCTTATCTCGATTTCAACAAGCTGTTTTCCAGCAGCGATACCTTCAAAAAGGACAAGCTGACCGTCGGCCAGACCACGAACCCTCTGGTGGACTGGCAAGAAGGACTCTACGGCTACCGCTTCGTCAACCTGACTCCGTGGAACTACCTGAGTTTGAGCTCCACCTACACAGGCGTTACGCTGCACGGTCCCATCGAAATGAATGGACGGGAATACCTGGACTATCACATCGGTGTGTTCAACACCGCCAGTTTTCACTCGATTGAAGAAAACGACAAGAAACAGGCGATGGCCCGCCTGACCTGGTATCCATTCGGCACGACGGAAGACCGCACCGGCTTTGGCCTAACCGGGTTCTACGATTTCGGCTACAACACCCAGACGCCTGACACCAAGAGCACCCCACTCTATCGCGTCGCCATAATCGGAGCCTATCAGAGCCATGACAAAGGCTACGAGCTCGCGGGTGAGTTCGATATGGGCCGAAACGCCTTCAGCACGGGCAACCTGTTCTCGGGTTCGGGGCCGGCGGATCATTTCGGCTTGGGACCTACCGTTTATGCGCCATTCAATAGCCTGGCGAACGCACTGCTGGGCGGCGACCGCACCCGGCAGCGCGGCTATGACGTCTTCGGGCACGCGCGACTGGGACACTCCAACTTTGCCTTGTTCGGCATGTACGAGTATTTCCAGCCGAACACCACCATCACGGTCACGAATCCTCTGGACTTCGAGCGCACTGTCGGCGGCCTGAGTTACACCTACAATAAGCACTTCGAATTCGCCCTCGACGACCAGAACCTGACGTACGCGCACAGCCAATTCACTATGACAGCGGCGCAGCTGGCGACTTTCAGTTCATCGCTGGCAGCGGCAAACCCGAATGGAATACCCAACGCGGTCCCGACCAGCACGAACGCGATCATGCTGAATCTGTTGTTCAACTATTAGCAGCGGGCATTGGCAGGTAGCGTTGACATTCTCCGGCATCCTCATTCTGAGGATGCCGGAGAGCATTTCGGAGATCAAAGTACATGTTGCCCGCCAAGACTCGAGCATAACTGTGGAGTGGCGCCCGAACATCAGATTCGACCAAGCCTCTTGATCTCCGCTATAATAGTGGTGCTAGGACGCACGAATGAGGCACGAGACAGAACGGCGGGTGCGGGACACATTTACTGCAAAGGTCTTCGTCGCCTCGGTTTGCCTGGTCATTCTAAGCCTCAGCGTGGCTCTTGCCACGCGCACGTTTCGTTGTACTTTCTCCAGCGGCACCAGCGTCCAATCCGGCACCGCCCAAGCCGTTAGACAACACCTGGATCGCGATGCACTCCAGTGGACGCCTCCGGTAGTCGATTTCAGCGTCCTCGAAGCCCCTGCCTTCTATCCACGGCTGGCCCCGGCCGGCCCCCCGGTTGCGGCCGCCCTCTTTCACAAGAATCTGTACAACCGACCACCTCCTTCCTGCTGAATTTCCTCTGCGCATTGCACCAATAGGCTGCCCTCTCGCTTGACGGCACCCGACGACCACGCGCAGTCGTGATTACCGGCAAACCTTGGTCCCCGTGGCCCGAAGAATTGCGCTCTTTCTTCTCTTCTGAGCCAGGTAGCTCCCACTGGTTCGGGTGCTTCGAAGGGCGACCTTCTCCGACCCTTTCAGGAGGAGTTGATGAAGAAAACTATCTGCGTCATCGCCCTATTCGTTGGAATTGCGCCGGTCCTCAGCGCCTCAAAATCGCCGAAGCAGCCGGTCTCCTACCAGGCAGCGACCGTTGTGAGCGTGCAGAAGCATGAGGCGAGTTCGCCCCAGTACATGGGCGGAGACAATCCATCCGACGCCCCTCTGCAAGCCGAGTATTACGTCTACGAGGTTGCCCTGCATGTAAATTGCGCGACCTATGTGGGCCGCTACGAAACCCAGCTGAACTATTTTCCGTCGTTCTTTGCCTCCGGCCGACAGGTCGATGTCCACGTAGCCAAACATCTCCTTTTCTTCAATTTGCCGGACGGACAACAGATGCGGATGACCATTGTCCAAAAGAAGAACGATAGCCGGGCACCCTGTGGCGGATGATTCGTGTGCCCCCGCCGGGCGAATGGAGCAGTAAATCAATCGGTATAGCTGTTGAAAGGTGACCGGGAGAACGTGATGAAGCGATCGCACTGCGTGTCGATATGCGTGGTTGTGTTGTGCCTGTCAGCCACATTCTTTGCTTCGGGATGCGGACGCTCTCAAGCCGCGACCAGCGTCAGTTCGGAAGATCCCGTAGTCGGAGTATCGCCGGTTCTTTACGGCGACCTCTCCAGGAAAATCGTCCTGACGGCGGAGTTCCGCCCCTACCAACAGGTGGATCTTCATGCCAAGGTTGCGGGATACGTGCGCATGATTCGGGTTGACATTGGCGACCGCGTGAAAAAGGGAGAACTCTTGGCCACGCTGGAGATTCCCGAACTTCAGGATGAGATCCAGCAGGCGGATGCTACGGTGCGGCAGGACCAGGCGGAATTGAAGCGTGCGCGAGCGGCGCACGCCGTCGCCCATCTGGCCTGCACTCGATTACAGGGGGTAGATAAGGCGAAACCCGGTCTGGTCGCTCAACAGGAAATCGATGACGCCACTGGCAAAGATCTGGTCACGGAGGCCCAGGTGTCGGCCGCTCAACAGCAACTGGAGGTGGCGCAGGCCAACCTGAGCAAGTTGCAAACCATGTATGCCTACAGCAATATCGTGGCGCCTTTTACGGGAGTAGTAACCCAACGTTTCGCAGATACGGGTTCTCTGATTCAGGCGGGCACCGCTTCCGATACTCAGACCATGCCGCTGGTCACCCTCTCACAGAATGACCTCCTGCGGCTTATCGTTCCCGTGCCGGAATCTGCGGTGCCGGATATCCATCTGGGAACGCCGGTCATCGTTCATGTGGCTGCGTTGAACGCAACGATTCAAGGCAAGGTAGTTCGCTTTGCAGACACCCTGGACCTGAATACGCGCACGATGAATACGGAAATTGATGTCCCGAATCCCAACCTGAAACTGGTGCCAGGAATGTATGCGGAGGCAACCATCACGCTTGCGCAGCACAACAATGTGCTGACGGTACCGGTGGAAGCGGTGGATCATCACGGCAATACTGCGCAGGTTTATCGAGTCGGCCAGGATGGGGTCATCCAGGAACAGACCATACAGACCGGACTGGAGACCCCTGGCCAGGTCGAGGTCGATTCAGGCCTCAAGGTCAACGATCTCGTGGTCATCAGCGGCAGAGGGCAACTGCGTCCGGGCGAAAAGGTAAAGGTCAAGCGAATCCAAATGCCGGCTATGCAGCAGGAGTCCTGATGCCCCGCTTCGCGATTCGCAATCCTTACCTAATTCTGGTCGCGTGCCTGGTAATCGCAGTCATCGGCGTCACCAGCGTGCTCCGAATGCCGGTGGATCTATTCCCACACATCAATATTCCCGAGGTGGTGGTGGCGACCTTTTATAACGGCATGCCTCCGGAAGAGATTGAGACGGAAATTACCGGGCGGTTCGAGAGGTTCTTCACCCTGGGGAGCGGCATTGATCACATCGAGTCGCGCTCCCTGCCAGGGGTAAGCATTATCAAGATCTATTTCCAACCGGGAACGAATGCCGATTCCGATGTCACGATGATCTCCAACCTGGCGATGGCGAACCTGCGCCGGCTGCCGCCGGGCACACTGCCTCCGGTGGTGCTGCGATTCGGCGGTTCAAGCTTGCCGGTGTGTCTGGTTACTTTGAAGGGAAGCGGGCTGAGTGAAACTGCGCTGCGCGATTTGGGACAGTTTGCGGTCCGCAATCAGCTGGCCACCGTTCCCAGTGCCTCGGTTCCGCCTCCCTTCGGGGGGAAGTACCGCCAGATCATGATCTATACCAACCCGCAGAAGCTCGATGCCTACCATCTCAGTCTGATGGACGTAGTGCGAGCGGTAAACGACTCTAACCTGATCTTGCCTGCGGGCGACGCCAAAATCGGCCCTTTTGATTACAACATTTACACCAATAGCCAGATTCAGAACGTCGCACAGATCAACGATGTTCCCATAAAGACCGTCGGGCAGAGTCCGGTGCTGGTTTCGGATATTGGGAGGGCCGAAGATGGCCACGAGATTCAAACCAATATCGTGCGCGTGGACGGCCAACGCTCCGTTTACCTGCCGATTCTCAAACAGGGCGGCAACACCAATACGATTGCGGTGGTGGACGGAGTCCGCGACGTTGTCAAGGATCTGTTTGACGTACCCCGGCAACTGGTCGCACGGGTTGTTTTTGATCAGTCGTTGTTCGTCAAGGCTGCCATTCGCTCCGTCCTGCTCGGCGCCGCACTGGGCTTGTTCTTGACCTGCCTCTTGATCCTCGGGTTCCTTGGCAGCTTGCGGGCTACGGTTGCGGTATTTCTCTCCGTGCCTCTGTCGGCCCTGTGCGCGTTCATATTTCTAGAGTTCGGCGGCAGCTCGGTGAACAGCATGGTGCTGGCCGGCATGGCGCTGGCCTTTTCACGGCTGATTTACAACGCCGTGGTGGTGCTGGAGAACATCTTTCGACATCTTGACGCTGGCGAGACGCCGGAAAGAGCCGCGGAACTGGGCGGAAAAGAAGTTCAGCTCCCAGTGCTGGCTGCCACCCTTGCTTCCGCCGTGGTTTTCTCCCCGGTCGCCTTTCTCTACGGAGTAAGCCGCTTCTTGTTCTCCGCCATGGCACTCGCCGTGGTGCTCGCCTTGGTGGCTTCCTACGTCGTCGCTATGACAGTGGTGCCACTTTTCTGTGCTCAGTTTCTGCGGCAACGAAGTACCGTGAGGGAGACCCAAACCAAACCTCTGGGCATGGCGGCGCGATTCAGCCGATGGTTGGAGCAAGGATTCGGCAAAAGCACAGCGTGGTATGAAAAAAGTCTGAAAGCTACGCTCGGCA